>OLPG01002108.1_pt1 | contig 14839 bp, 10 predicted proteins | sample 1672311 | NCBI WGS metagenome assembly OLPG01 (sample SAMEA3136670, study PRJEB25190) | human gut metagenome | biome: human gut; feature: human-associated habitat; material: faeces | place: Austria | collected 2013
GTCAAGCATTGTTGGTGCTAAATCTGCTAATTTTCCATTTTCTTTTAGTTTGTATTCTTTATTGTCTGTTACTAATATTATTGGTACAGGATTTGTTGTATGTGCTGTGTGTGGTTCTCCTGTTTTGTAGTCTATCATTTGTTCACAATTTCCATGGTCTGCTGTTATTATTAATACACCATTTTGAGCATTTACAGCTTCTACAACTTTTCCAACACTTGTATCTATTGTTTCAACTGCTTTTATAGCAGCTTCTAGGTTTCCTGTGTGACCAACCATATCTGGATTTGCAAAATTTAATATTATTGCATCATATTTTTTAGAATTTATTGCATCTACAACTTTTTCTGTAACTTCTGGGGCACTCATCTCTGGTTGCATATCATATGTTTCAACCTTTGGTGATGGAACCAATATTCTATCTTCTCCTGGGTATTGCTTTTCTTGACCACCATTAAAGAAGAATGTTACGTGGGCATATTTCTCTGTTTCTGCTATACGTAATTGAGTATATCCCAAATTACTGATGTATTCTCCAAATGTATTTTTTAAATGTTCTTTCTTGAATGCTACATCAACATTTGGTAATGTTTCATCATAAGGAGTCATACATACAAAACATAAATCCAAATCTTTTCTTGTTTCAAAATCATTAAATTCTGGGTCAACTAATGTTCTGCTTATTTCTCTTGCTCTATCTGGTCTAAAGTTAAAGAATATTACAGAATCATGAGGCTCTATTTTTGCAACTGGTGTATCTCCATTGCATATTACAGTTGGCTCTATAAATTCATCAAAAATTTCTTTTTGGTATGATGCCTCTACTGCTTGTATTGCAGATGAAGCCTTGTTTCCAACTCCATTAACCATTGCATCATAAGCCTTTTGAACTCTTTGCCATCTCTTATCTCTATCCATTGCATAAAATCTTCCAGATATACTTGCAATTTTGCCTATTCCTTTTTCTTTCATTTTTTCTTCTAGTTTTGTAATATATCCTTCACCTGAAGCTGGTGGTGTATCTCTACCATCCATAAAGCAATGTACAAATACATTTTCAAAATCTTTTCTCTTTGCAAGTTCCAATAATCCATACAAATGTCGAATGTGGCTGTGCACACCACCGTCTGATAGTAATCCCATTATATGCAATTTAGAATTATATTTTTTACAATTTTCTATTGCTTTATTAAATTCTGGAATACTGAAAAAATCTCCATCTTCTATTGATTTTGTTATTTTTGTTAGTTCTTGATAAACAATTCTTCCAGCCCCAATGTTTGTATGGCCTACCTCTGAATTTCCCATTTGTCCTTCTGGTAAACCAACACTCATTCCACTAGCAAAAATTCTTGTTGTTGGACATGTTTTCATTAATTTGTCTATGTTTGGAGTGTTTGCAAGTTTTACTGCATTTCCTTGCTCATTTTCATTTATTCCAAAACCATCTAATATCATTAGCATTGTCAATTTATTTTTCATTTTCTTATTCCATTTCCTTTCCAAAGGCACAGAGCTATATTTTTTCTATAAATCAACTCCATGCCATACACTGTGTCTATTTATTGTAATTTACTATTTTTGCAAATTCATCTACTTTTAAACTTGCTCCTCCAACTAGGGCTCCATCAATATCTGATGTTTCGAATAGTTCTTTTGCATTTGTTGATTTTACGCTTCCACCATATTGAATAATTACATCTTCTGCAACACTTCCATATATTTCAGAAATCTTTTTTCTTATAGCTTTAATACTATTATTTGCATCTTCTGATGTAGCTGTTTTTCCAGTTCCAATTGCCCAAATTGGTTCATATGCTATTATAGTATTTTTTACTTGTTCTTCTGTAAGACCAGCTAGTGCTAATTCGACTTGCTTTGTTATAACTTCTTCAGTTTTGCCAGCTTCTCTTTGTTCTAAAGACTCTCCAACACAAACTATTGGTTTCAAATCATTTGCAAATGCAGATTTAATTTTCTTGTTTACAGTTTCATCTGTTTCTGCAAAATATGCGCGTCTCTCAGAGTGGCCTATTATAACATATTCAACTCCTATACTTTTTAGCATTTGTCCAGAAACTTCTCCTGTATATGCACCCTTTTCTTCCCAGTGCATATTTTCTGCACCAATATGAATATTAGTGCCTTCTGTTGTATGCCATGCATAAAATAAATCTGTATATGGTACACATAATATAACCTCATTTTCAGAATTTTTTACAAGAGGAGCTAAACCTTCTATAAAATTTATTGTATCTGCTGGAAGCATATTCATTTTCCAGTTTCCTGCGATTACCTTTCTTCTCATAAACGCCCTCCTATTTATCTAATAAACATTCAACTCCTGGAAGTTTCTTTCCTTCTAAGAATTCAAGTGATGCTCCACCACCTGTTGAAATGTGTGTGAATTTATCCCCAATTCCTAGTTTTTCTATTGCAGCAGCTGAATCTCCTCCACCTATTACTGTTGTAACATCTTCTAGGTATTCTGCTATTGCATTTGTTCCTATTGCAAATTGGTCAAATTCAAACAATCCTAAAGGTCCATTCCAGATAACAGTTTTTGCTTTTGATAATTCGTCTTGATACATCTTTATTGTTTCTGCACCAATGTCGAATCCTTCCCAACCATCTGGTATTTCTGTATATTTAACAGTTTTACTTTCTGTGTCTTCTTTGAATTCTTTTCCTACTTTAGTATCTACAGGAAGCATCAATTTTACACCTTTTGCTTTAGCTTTTTCCATTAAACTTTTTGCTAAATCTAATTTATCTAATTCACAAATAGAATTTCCAACATTGTATCCCATTGATTTAAAGAATGTATAAGCCATTCCTCCACCAATCATTAATGTATCTACTTTTTCTAATAAGCTATCGATAACACCAATTTTATCTGATACCTTTTTTCCTCCAAGTATTGCAACAAATGGTCTTTCTGGATTTTCTAGTGTTGTTCCTAAGAAGTTTAATTCTTTCTCCATTAAGAAACCTGCTACTGCTGGTAAATAGCTTGCTACTCCTGCTGTTGAAGCATGTGCTCTGTGAGCTGTTCCAAATGCATCATTTACATATATTTCAGCTAAACTTGCAAGTTCTTTTGCAAACTCTGCATCATTTGCTTCTTCTCTACTATCAAATCTAACATTTTCTAATAAAACAATTTCTCCATCTTTCATGTTTGCAGTTAATTCTTTAGCACTCTTTCCTATTATATCATTTGCAAGTTTTACTTCTCTACCTAATAATTTAGATAATTCTTTTGCGACTGGCTCTAATGAAAAATCTTTATTTACTTGTCCCTTTGGTCTTCCTAAATGTGAGCAAAGAATTACTTTGCAATCATTATCTAATAAATATTTTATTGTTGGAAGGGCCCCAACTATTCTTCTATTATCTGTTATATTTTTATTTTCATCTAAAGGAACGTTAAAATCACATCTTACTAAAACTTTCTTTCCTTTAACATCAATGTCTCTAACAGTCTTTTTATTCATGGTATATCTCCCTTTCTTAAATTGTAATAAAAGGGCTTGAATTAAGAAATGCCAAGCCCCAAAATTGTTATTATACTCTATTATTTATGATCAACTTTTGCCATGTATGCTGCTAAGTCTACTAATTTATGTGCATATCCCCACTCGTTGTCATACCAAGCTACTAATTTAACAAATGTGTCTGTAAGCATTATTCCAGCTTTGCTATCAAATATTGATGTATGTTCATCTCCTAAGAAGTCTGAAGATACAACATCTTCATCAACATATTCAACTATTCCTTTTAATTCTCCTTCTGCTGCTTTCTTCATTGCTGCACAGATTTCTTCGTATGTTGTAGGTCTTTCCAAATTACATGTTAAATCAACAACAGATACATCTATTGTTGGTACTCTGAATGCCATACCTGTTAATTTTCCATTTAATGATGGTATAACTTTTCCTACTGCTTTTGCAGCTCCTGTTGATGATGGAATAATGTTTGCAGATGCAGCACGTCCACCTCTCCAATCTTTCTTTGAAGCTCCATCAACTGTTTTTTGTGTTGCTGTTGTTGAGTGAACTGTTGTCATTAATCCTTCTTTGATTCCAAAATTATCATTTATTATTTTTGCTAAAGGTGCTAAACAGTTTGTCGTACAAGATGCATTTGATACAATGTTCATGTCTGAACTATATGTTTCATTATTTACTCCCATTACAAACATTGGAGCATCTTTTGATGGTGCACTTATTACAACTTTTTTAGCTCCTGCATTTAAGTGAGCTTGTGCTTTTTCCATTGTTGTGAATACACCAGAACATTCTAATACATATTCAACTCCAAGTTCTCCCCAAGGAATATTTTTTGGGTCCATTTCATTATATACTTTTATTACTCTTCCATTTACTACTAAGTTTCCATCTTTTTCTTCAACTGTTCCGTTAAATCTTCCATGTACAGTGTCAAATTTTGTCATATATGCCATGTAATCAGCTGCTACAAATGGATCGTTTACTGCTACAACTTCAACCTCCTCTTTACCTAATGCTGCTTGGAATGCTAGTTTTCCTATTCTTCCAAATCCGTTAATTCCTACTTTTACTGACATAAAATTTCCTCCTTTTTGAAATTAGTTTCTTCTAATTTCATTTTTATCTATTATTTACCTTTTTAGGCATTTTTATTCTATAACAAATGATAATACTTTTCAAGTATTATTTGAAAATTATTTATATTTTTCTTCTCTTATAATTCTTTATTTATAGTTTAAAATTTTTTCCATAATTTCTACATCTTCAATTTTATTTATTCCAAAACACTTTTTCCCTAAATTTTTTATTGATGCTCCTAAATGATACATTTCTTCATTGTCTATAATTATAAATCTATCATGGAATTTATTAGTCTTTGCAACCTTTAATATTGGGTATTCTTTATTAAATTTTTGAATATCAATTTGTTGGATATTACTTTTATCTGAAGTCAATATTACAACTTCTACATTATTATTTTTCTTAGCAAGCATTTTTAAAACACTCTCATCTATATAATTATCTATTATTAGAATCTTTTTGTTTGCTTTTTTTATAATATCAATTATCAGACTATATGCATCATATATTTGTCCTTCAAAAAATATTTTCTGTTTTATATTTTCTTCTAATTGGAACTGATTGAACACCTCATTAAATTTTTTATCATGTTCTAATAGTTTGTACTCCACTTTCGTTAATCTTTCAAATATTTGTCCATTATCCATTAAAAATTTTCGCATTTCAATAAATGCTTTCATAATATTTATACTAACCTTTACTGCAATATCACTTTTCAACAAAGCAGATAACATAGCAATTCCCTGCTCTGTAAAAACATATGGTAAATACTTTCTATGTTGTCCTCTTCCATTTTCGTTTAAGGTGACAAATTGGCACCTTAAAATTTTAAACTCTTCTTCATTTAATTGAAAACAGAATTCTTCTGGAAATCTTTCTATATTTCTTTTTACTACACGATTCACATATTTCGTCTCACAACAATACATATCAGCAACATCACTATCTAACATAACTTGTTTTCCTCTTATTGTATATATTAAATTTTTAATATCTTCAATAGACAATTCTCTTTGTATTATTATTTTATTTTCTTCCATAATTTCACATCCTTATTTTCAAGCTGTATCTATTCTAAAACATTTGTTCGAAAATGTCAAGTTTTTTTCTTAAAACTATAATAATATTCCTTGAATTTTCTTACCATTTGTGGCATAATAAATATATTGAATTTGAAAAGAGGATTTAGGTAGAAATGAACAACAATTTAAAGAAACTAGAATATGATAAAATATTAGAAAAAATAGCACATTTTTGCAAAACATATTTAGGAAAAAAATATGCTTTTAATTTACGTCCATCACAAGATGTGCAAAAAGTGCAAAAAAGCTTAAACGAAACAAGTCAAGGTGTTGTATTAATTCAAAGAAACAGTACTCCCCCAATTGGCGAAATAGCAGATATTACTATATATCTAAAAACATTAGATGGTTGTGGTTCTTTAAGCATAAAAGCATTAATCGAATTACAAAATATTTTACAAATGGCTGAAGATTTAAAAGAATATTTTTCAAAAGATTTTTTATTAACATCAGATTTTTCTGCATTAGAACCTTATTTTAATGATTTATATGTAAACCAAAGTATAGTTTCAACATTCGCAAAATCAATTATAGATGAAGATAATATAGCAGATACAGCATCAGCAAAGCTACAAGACATCAGAAGAAAAGAAAGAAGAATTGAGCAAGATATTAGGGCAAAATTAAATGTTATTCTACACTCTTCAACATATTCAAAATATATGAGAGAAAATCTTGTTACAATTCGTAGTGGTAGATATGTAATCCCTGTAAAAGAGGAATATCGCTCTTCTATAAAAGGATTTGTTCATGATGTATCAAGTAGTGGCTCAACAGTATTTATAGAACCACTTGTTGTATTTGATTTAAATAATGAACTTTCAAATCTTCACATTGAGGAAGAACAAGAAATTGAAAGAATTTTACAAAATCTAAGTGGATTACTTTTCCCATATACGAAAGAATTACAAAATAATGCTGAACTTATTGGAAAATTAGATTTTATTTTTGGAAAAGCTCGCTATTCTATCGATTTAAATTGTTCTACTCCTGAAATTAATAAGCAAAAACAAATAAATTTAATAAATGCTCGTCATCCATTAATCGACCAAGAAAAGGTTGTTCCATCTTCAATAGAATTAGGAAAAGATTTTAATGTATTAATTATAACAGGTCCTAATACTGGTGGAAAAACAGTTACTTTAAAAACAATAGGTCTTTTATCTGCAATGGCTTGTAGTGGATTAAATATCCCAGCTGATGAACATTCAAGTATTTATGTATTTGATCAAATATTTGCAGATATTGGAGACGAACAAAGTATTAGTGAATCTTTAAGTACTTTCTCATCACACATGAGTAATATAGTAAAAATAACCTCACAAGCAACAGAAAATAGCTTGATTTTGGTTGATGAATTAGGTTCTGGTACAGACCCTTTAGAAGGTGCAAATTTAGCAATAAGTATTTTACAATATTTTTCTGAATTAGGTGCAATTGTTGTTTCAACATCACATTATCAAGAATTAAAAAAATATGCTTTAGTTACGCCTAATTTTAAAAATGCAAGTGTTGAATTTGATATAGAAAACCTTCGCCCTACTTATAAATTATTAGTTGGTATTCCTGGAAAAAGTAATGCTTTTGCTATTAGTAGAAAATTGGGTTTAGATGAAAAAATTATAAATAGAGCTTCTGCTATGATTGATAAAGAAACTATTAATTTAGAAGATTTACTAAAAAATATTTATGATTCAAAATCTGAAATTGAAAAAGAAAAAGAACTTACTTCTCAAGCTTTACAAGAAGCTAAAGAATTAAAAGAATCTTTAAAACATCAAAATACTGATGTTATTAATAAAGAAAAAGAGCTAATTGCAAATGCAAAACAAGAAGCTAAACAAATATTATTAGATGCCAAAGAAATTGCTGATTCTATTATAAAAGATATAAACTCTAGCAAATCTGCATCACAAGCAAATAAATTAAGAAATGAACTAAATGAAAAAATTTCTAATACAAAAATTGATAAAAAAGAAATTGAAGTTAAACATCCTATTCAAAGAGATTTAATAAAACCCGGATTAAATGTATATGTTACAAATTATAATTCTGATGGAATTGTAATGTCAAACATTTCTAAAGATGATAAAGTACAAGTTCAAATAGGTGCAATGAAGCTTAAAGTTGATATTAAATATTTACAAGAAAAAGTTTCTTCATCTAAAAATACAAATAATTATTCATACACTGGTAGAAATAATTTAAAATCACAATCTGTAAGTCCTGAGATTAACTTACTTGGTTTAACAGTTGATGAAGCTGTTCCTCTTGTTGATAAATATCTAGATGATTGTTTTATGGCAAAACTTTCTCCTGTTCGTATCGTTCATGGAAAAGGTACTGGAGCATTAAGAAATGGTATTCATAAATATTTAAAAACAAATAAATATGTTGATTCTTACAGAATGGGAACATTTGGTGAAGGTGAAATGGGTGTTACAATAGTAACTTTAAAAATAAAATAAGTAGAGAACAATCTCTACTTATTTTTTATCAACTATTTCATTTTGATTTTTATAAATTGAATTTGCTTTAATTACACCTCTTACAGATGAAAGTGGATATATATTAGTATGTGAACCAATAATTGTTCCTGGATTTAAAACGCTTCCACAACCAATTTCAACCTCATCTCCAAGCATTGCACCAATTTTTTTCAAACCTGTTTCAATTTTTTCTTCCTTATTTTTTATAACAACAAGTTTTTTATCAGATTTTACATTTGAAGTTATTGAACCTGCTCCCATATGTGATTTATATCCCAAAATTGAGTCTCCAACATAATTATAATGTGGAACTTGAACATTATCGAATAATATAACATTTTTTAATTCTGTAGAATTTCCAACAACTGCATTATTGCCTACTATAGCTTTTCCTCTAATAAAAGCACAATGTCTTACTTCTGCATTTTCTCCAATAATTGCAGGCCCTTTTATATATGCTGATGGATATATTATTGCAGATTTTGCAATCCATATATTTTCACCTTTTAATTCATAAATTTCCTTGTCTAATTTATTTCCTAGTTCTATTATAAAGTCACTAATTTCAGGTAATACTTCCCATGGATATTCATGTTTTTCTAATAATTCTTTTGCTATTGTATGATTCAAATCATACATATTTTTTATTTTACATTCTTCCATTCTTATCACATTCCTCTCTAAAAACTCTAACTTTTTTAAAATTTAGAGCTTTTCTAACAGAAAAATCACCTATTAGGCGATTTTTCAACTCAATTATTTTTTAATTTTATTCCAATATTTTTCATATAATTCTTTTGCTGTTTTTGGACTATCAACACCATCTTTATTTTTTACTGGTGCAAAATCATCTTCTCTTTTTCCTCTTAATATTGCAATATCATCAAAAAATTCAAATGCATCAAAAATAAATGATTCAAATTTATATGAATTTGGCTCTGTTGGAATAATTTCTTTTCCATTTTCATCAATATATGCATTTTTCTTAAATGCACTATGATACATTAATGTTTCTTTACTAATTTTTTCAATCGCATCTATTGTATATAAATTACACATTATATGTGATTCTCCATATTTTAATTCTCCATCAGAATCAACTTCTTCTGCCATCTTTTCTGGAAGTTCTGTATATTCAATTACTTTTGGGTGTCCATTCATTTTGCAAAATACTCCAACTCTTTCATGTGGATTTGCTTTTACTACTGATTTTGAAGCAACTTGTACACCTTGATCTATTGCCATTCCTAATAGTGTTACATCTACCATTTTTAATAAAGCATTATCAACAGATCCTATAAATACCCACTTTATACCTTTTTCTTTCATATCTGCTAAACATCCGCTTCTTCTTAATGAAGAATATGTTCCACCATTTCCATCAGATGCTTCACGTATTTTATAGTCTTTTCCCATTAATAATTTTCCTTCTGTATCTATTAATGGCATTTCACTTTGAGTAAATATTTTAACAAAATTTTTGTCATATCCAAAATAATTATTTTTTTCAAGAAATTCAACTGTTGCTGAATTATTTTCTTTACTTGTCATTATATACCAATTTATTGTTATTCCATATTTTTGATTTGCTTCTTTTAAATTGTCAACAAGTATTTCAAATAAATACTTTCCTTTTCCATATACATCTAATTTGAATGTTCCTTTTGGTCCATTATGTCCTAATCTTGTTCCTTGACCACCTGCCATTGTAACAACTGCATATTGTCCTTTTTTTACAACATTACTACCTAATTCATCAAATCTTTGTGTTTGCTCAAATGTAAGTTTCGCTTTGTCTAAATATTTTAAAGGTTCTATTTTACTTTCTTTAAATTCTATTGTTTTCTTAGTATTATTATATAATTCTGTTATTTGATGGAAATCGATTGTATGTATTTGTTCAATCAATTCTTCTGCCTTTTCATCGCCTATTTCATCTATAAATTTGTTTATATGTTCTTGCTTATATTCTTTTAATAATTCTTTTGCTTCTTGTCTTTTATCCATAACATTTTCTCCTTTTTTTTTCATCTTAATGTTCTTATTTTATTATATGTATTCCAATAGCCCAATTCTATCATATTTATATTTTTTTTGCAATACTTATCATATTTCTTAATAATTACCATATATATTAATAAAAGTTTAGTTTGTCTTAGACAAAAGATTTTAGAAATGTATAGGAGGTATTTTAATGGAAAATGTAGGCTTATATCAGGATATAGCTAAACGAACTGATGGAGATATTTATATCGGAGTTGTTGGTCCTGTAAGAACTGGTAAATCTACCTTCATAAAAAAATTTATGGATTTACTGGTTATTCCAAATATTGACAATGAATATAAAAAAGAAAGAGCTAAAGATGAATTGCCACAAAGTGCAGGTGGTCGTACAATTATGACTACGGAGCCAAAATTTGTTCCTAATGAAGCTGTCGAAATTACTATTGACAAAAATTTAAAATTAAAAACTCGTCTTGTTGATTGTGTTGGTTATTTAGTTGATAATGCTATTGGATATTTAGAAGATGATTTACCAAGAATGGTAAAAACACCTTGGTCTGACGAAGAGATTCCTTTTGAAACTGCTGCTGAAATTGGAACAAAAAAAGTTATTGAAGAACATTCCACAATAGGAATTTTAATTACAACAGATGGTTCTATAACAGATATTCCTCGTGATGATTATGTTAAAGCTGAAGAAAGAGTTGTTAGCGAGCTTCGTGCATTACATAAGCCATTTATTATATTATTAAACTCTCTAAACCCTTCTTCTCCTGAAACAAGAGAACTTGCTATTCAACTTTCTGATAAATATAATACAAAAGTTATGCCAATTAGTTGTGAAGATTTAACTGCTAATGATATTAATTCAATGTTTGCTAATTTACTTTATGAATTTCCTGTTGATGAAATAAAAATTAGTTTTCCAAAATGGATTGATGGCTTAGAATATTCTCATCCTCTTAAAGCTAAATTATTTGATCAAATAAAAAATGCTTTTACAAATGTTTCTGCTTTAAAAGATGTTTCTAATTGTGTTTCTGCAATTGATTCAACAGATATTATTTCAAAAACATTTGTTAATAATATAATGCTAGGTAGTGGTAAAGTTTGTATTAACATCACTCTTAAAGATGAATTATTTTATAATGTTTTATCTGAAATTACTGGTATTCAAATTACAAATGAAGGTGAATTATTCTCTATTATGAGTGATTTATCTTGTACTAAGAAAAAATATGATAAAATTGCTTATGCATTAGAAGAAGTTAAAACTAAAGGTTATGGTATTGTTACACCTTCTATTGATGAATTAGTTCTTGAAGAACCTGAAATGGTTAAACAAGGTTCTCGTTTTGGTGTTAAACTTCGTGCTACTGCTCCATCAATTCATATGATTCGTGCAAATATTGAGACTGAGGTTTCTCCTATTGTTGGCTCTGAAAAACAGTCTGAAGAACTTGTTAATTATCTACTTTCTGGTTTTGAAAATGATCCAACTAGTATTTGGGAATCTAATATTTTTGGTAAAAGCCTACACGAACTTGTTAATGAGGGCTTGCAAGCAAAACTTGCAAAAATGCCTGAAGAAGCTCAATTTAAACTTCAAGAAACATTGGAACGTATTGTTAATGAAGGTTCTGGCGGATTGATTTGCATTATATTATAAAATCAAAAATAGTGAACTAGAAAAAAGCCTAAGAGAATTTGAAGTAATGAAAACGGAAAATGAACAATTAAAACAACAATTAAATTTAGCTGAAAAATATGGAGAATATACAACTGTTCCAGGAACAATTATATCAAGAGATATAAGCAATTATTCAAAAACACTAGTAATAAATATAGGATCAGATAATGGTGTAAAAGAAAATATGACAGTTATTGCTGATGAAGGTCTTGTGGGATATATTGTATCAACAACAGCTAAAACTGCAAAAATTCAAACAATTGTTGACAGTGCAAGTTCTACAAGTTGTTTAGCAAGTACAACAAGAGATGTTATGACATGTAAAGGAACGATAGAAAGTGAATCAACATTAAAAGCAACAAATTTAAAAATAGGTTCTAATGTAATTCAAGGAGATAGTGTAGAAACATCTGGAATGGGTGGAATTTATACTAAAGGAATACATGTTGGAAGAATAAAAAAAGTTGAAACAGGGACGAATAAAATTGATTCATATGCTGTGATTGAAACAGCCGTAGATTTTAACAAATTAGAAACAGTACTTGTAATAATAAAATAATGAAAGAGAGTTTTTAATACATGAAAAAAGCATTAATATATATATCTTTAATTTTCGTGTTTATATTTATATATTTATTACAATCCGTATTTTTTGTAAATTTTACAATAGCAGGAGTAATGCCTAATATTGTAGTAATATTAGCACTTTTTATAGGACTATTTATTGGAAGAAGCAGAGGAATAATATATGGAATAATATATGGAATTTTTATGGATTTGTGGATTGGAAAAAATATAGGAATAACTTCTGTATGTTTAGCTATTGTCGGAATTATAGGAGGAACATTTGACAAAAACTTTTCAAAAGATAGCAGAATAGTGATTTTATTGATAGGAGCATTTTGCACAATTGTATATGAAGTATTATTATATGTTCTTCAAGGAGTATTTTTTCAAATAAGTGTAGAAGTAATTCCATTTTTGAAAATTTTGGCACTTGAAACAATATATAATATAGAAGATTTGGAGAATGGAGTTTTGGAAAGATTATAGATAATTGTTTTACATAAGAGAAGAAAAATATGTATTTCTTCTTTTATTTTATTTGTTTTTATGTTAGAATTAGATTGTAAGGTAGGTTATAGATATGAAACTTAACAAGAGAATTAGCTTTGACAAAGAAACTTCATGGGAACAAGAAAATGGAATAAAACAAGTTAATTTTAGATTTAATATAATAACAATACTTGTATATGCAATTGGTATAATTCTTATTGCTCAATTATTCAACTTACAAGTAGTACATGGCGAGAGTTATAGACAACAATCAAATACAAGACTTTCAAGAATAAGTAAAATAGATTCTGTAAGGGGATCTATTTTAGATAGATCTGGAACTGAATTAGCAGGGATTAGAGCAGTTAATAATGTAGAAATATATAAAACAAACGTATCTGATGATGAATTAAATACGGCAATATTGAAATTAGTTAATTTATTAAATGAACAACAAGCTACATATACAGATACATTTCCTGTAAAAATATCACCATTTGAATATACTATATCAGATAGCACATTAGAAAAATGGAAAAAGAAATATAAACTTTCAGAAGATACAACAGCAGAAGAGGCATTTTATAAATTTAAATCTAAATATCAAATTTCAACAGATAATGTTGAAGATATAAAAAAAATAATTTCAATAAGATATTTGATTACAACAACAGGATATAGTGCAACAAAACCAATAACAATTTCAAAAGATGTAAATGATACTGTTGTAGCACAAATAAATGAAAGAAATGGCGAGTTTCCTGGAATAAGTATAGATACAACTGCTGAAAGAGTATATAATAATGGAACATTAGCAGCACATGTAATTGGATATACAAGAACAATAAGTGATGAAGAATATCAACAGAGAAAAGATAAATATGACATGGATGATATTATTGGAAAAACTGGTATAGAATCAATGTTTGAAGAATATTTAAAGGGAACAAGTGGGCAAAAACAAGTCGAAATGTCTGTTGATGGAACAATAACAGGTGAAAACATAACAAAAGAAGCTGTTGCTGGTAGTAATGTAATTTTAACGATAGATTCAACATTACAATCAGTTACTGAAGAAGCTTTAGCAAATTGTGTAGAAAAAATCAAAAATGGAGGATTTTCTCAAGTTTATGATGCAAAAGGTGGAGCAGCAGTTGTTATGAATGTAAATACAGGAGAAGTTTTAGCTATGGCAAGTTACCCATCATATGAGCCACAATGGTTTGTAGGAAAACTTGAATCAGATAAATGGAATTATATGAATGATAGTGAAACACATCCATTATTAAATAAAGCAATACAAGGAACATATGAGCCTGGTTCTGTATATAAAATGATAACTGCAATATCAGGACTTGAAACAGGAGCAATAACATCAAAAGAAAAAATCAATGATACAGGTATTTATACAAAATATTATCCACCAAGAAAATGTTGGTATTATACAAGTTACCATAGAGGACATGGATATTTAAATGTAACACAAGCACTTCAACATTCTTGCAATTACTTTTTCTATGAAGCTGGAGATAGAATGGGAATTGATGCAATAGCAAGATATGCTTTACATTTTGGATTAGGAAAATTGACAGGAATAGAATTACCAAGTGAAAAAACAGGAACATTAGCTCAAAGAAAAGATGGCTGGGGGCCAGGAGATACACTAAGTGCAGCAATAGGTCAAGGTGATAATAGTTTTACACCAGTTCAAATTGCAAAATATATTTCATCAATCGCTAATGGTGGAACTGTGGTACAACCAGCAATAGTAAAAACTATTTTAAATTCAGATGGAACAGAAGTATCACAAGAAGAAATCAGAAATTTTGTAAATAATAAACTAGGAATAACAGACCAAAATGATGGAATAGAAATAAGTGCAGAAAGTATAGAAATAGCCAAAGAAGGAATGAGAATGGCAACAAG
>OLPG01002121.1_pt1 | contig 14754 bp, 10 predicted proteins | sample 1672311 | NCBI WGS metagenome assembly OLPG01 (sample SAMEA3136670, study PRJEB25190) | human gut metagenome | biome: human gut; feature: human-associated habitat; material: faeces | place: Austria | collected 2013
AAATTACATCGCAAGATGTGATTTTTGGAGCTGTCGACATTTTGTCGACAGGCTCACATCTTATATTTCCGGTGCAAGATAATTCTTCTTTGCAAGCGCCTTTTCAATAAGGTCAAGCGTTTCCTCACTGTCGGCTTTTACTGTATGATAGTGATACCCCGACGTTATATTCATAAGTGCCGATGATTTACCGCTGACAAGTCCGTCTATACATTGCTGAACATTTCTTCTTGACGCGACGTTAAGTTTAGCCTCGATTTTTCCGTAAACTCTGTGCCACACAAACACATCAACAACCGTTCCGCCTATATCGACAATCGTTGTAAGTTCATCTTCCGTTTGGTCGTTCGTATGATATACCTTAAACACTCTCGTATGTGCCGCCACATCATTTATCACATATCCCTTGTTGGTAGATAAAATTTCATATCCTGCCGCCTTTAAAAGTGCTATATCCTGTACGATAACCTGTCTTGAAACGTCAAGTTCTTTTGCAAGCATACTTCCTGACATTGCTTCATCGTTTGTGGTTATAAGTCTTACAATCTCCTGTCGTCTTTCGACTGCGTTCATATTAATTCCCACAACCTTTCTTTAAATTGCGTGAAGATTTTTTAATGACAAATCAAGAATCGGTGACGAATGAGTAAGCGCACCGCTTGAAATATAGTCAACTCCTATATCAACAAGTCTTTCAACATTTTCTTTTGTCACGTTGCCGCTGCACTCCGTTTCAGCTTTTCCGCTGACAAGTTTAACAGCCTCTTTCATATCTTCAACGCTCATATTATCAAGCATTATTATATCCGCACCTGCGTCAAGCGCCTCTTTAAGCATATCAAGATTTTCAACTTCAATTTCAATCTTTCTTACAAACGGTGCATATTCCTTTGCCATTTGTACAGCCTCTTTAACTCCGCCTGCGGCACCGATATGATTGTCCTTTAAAAGTATTCCGTCACTCAGATTATATCTGTGGTTATATCCGCCGCCTACTTTTACCGCGTATTTTTCAAATACACGCATATTCGGTGTGGTTTTTCTTGTATCAAGAAGTTTTGTTTTACTGCTTTTTAAAAGATCGGCTATTGAACGTGTATATGTCGCAATACCGCTCATTCTTTGGAGATAGTTAAGTGCCGTTCTTTCGCCCGAAAGAAGCACGCGTATATCACCTCTTACAACACCGATTTTATCGCCGTTCTTTACGGTATCTCCGTCTTTTTTTGTAAAAGTAACTTCCGTTTTGCTGTCAAGCAATTCAAATGTTCTCTTAAAAACGTCAAGTCCTGCGATAACGCCGTCTTGCTTACAAATAAGCTCAACTTCACCAAGCTGATATTCACGCATTACCGAATTTGTTGTAATATCTTCACTTGTAATATCCTCTCTTAACGCACTCAAAATAAGCTCGTCCGCATTAAGCGCCATTGTTATATTATTCATGTTTCTTTCTCTCCCTTTCTATCTCATCAAGAATTTCATCTTTGTACTTGTCTTCGTAATTCTTATATAAATCCTTATCTATCGTAACTTCTCTGTCACTTGTCTTACTGTATGTTTCAATCATACGTTTTGCCGCACGTTTTGCAAAAACAAGACTTTCGAGAAGTGAATTGCTTGCAAGACGATTTTTGCCGTGAACACCGTTGCACGCCGTTTCACCGACTGCGTACAATCTGTCCATTGACGTCTTGCTGTATTTATCAACGTCGATACCACCCATAAAATAATGCTGTGACGGCACAACGGGAATACATTCTTTTGTAACGTCATAACCTTCTTCAAGACAATGCTTGTATATGTTCGGAAAATGATTTTTTATCATTTCGGTAGGAATAGGCTTCATAGAAAGCCATACATACGGCTTATTATCTTTTTTCATTTCCTCTTGTATCGCCTTTGCGACAACGTCACGAGGTAAAAGTTCATCAACAAATCGTTCCATATGTGAGTTAAAAAGCACCGCTCCCTCACCTCTGACAGATTCGGAAATAAGAAATCTTCTGCCTTTCTTTGTTGAATAAAGTGTTGTCGGGTGTATTTGAATGTAATCAATATTTTGAAGTTTTATATTGTGGTTAAGTGCTATCGCAAGCGAATCACCCGTAAGGTGTCTGTAATTTGTCGAGTGCTTGTAAAGACCGCCGATACCGCCTGTTGCAAACACTGTAAAATCAGCTTGAATATCAATATATTTGCCGTCCTTGCCGTAACCGATTATACCGAAACATTCATTATTTTCTTCGATTATATCAACCATTGTGAAGTTTTCGATAATCGTTACGTTGTCAAGCTCCTTTACCGCCGTCAAAAGATGTGATGTAATTTCCTTACCTGTTATATCTTCGTGAAACAGTATTCTTGACGTAGAGTGTGCGCCCTCTTTTGTGTACGCAAATTCACCGTTTTCCTTTTCAAAACGCACTCCGTATCCTACAAGGTCATTTATAACGTCCCTCGATGAACGAATCATTATATCAACCGATTCTTTGTTGTTCTCATAGTGACCGGCACGCATTGTGTCCTCAAAATAACTGTCATAATCGTTTTCGTCTTTCAAAACGCATATTCCGCCCTGTGCCAAAAACGAATCGCTTTTATCATCGTCAGCCTTTGTCACCATTACTATTTTTTTATCACGAGGAAGATTAAGCGCACAATAAAGTCCGCTAACGCCTGTTCCTACGATGACTATATCTGTTTTCATATGTATTCTCCTTATTTTGCCATTTCAAGCATTTTGTCAAGCGGCACAAGTGACTTTAATCTTGTTTCGTCGCTTACATGCACTTCGTTTTCACCTGTTTTTAAAACGTGACAGACTTTTTCGACTGTGTTTAGTTTCATATTAGGGCAAAAATGTTTTGTACCTGCAAAGTAGAATTTCTTATTCGGATTTTTTGTTCTAAGCTCATAGCCCACTCCGCTTTCTGTACAGATTATAAATTCTTCGTTGTCGCTTTCAGTTGCGTAATTTATGATACCCGATGTACTTCCTATGTAGTCTGCAAGGTCAAGCACTTCCTGTTTACATTCCGGATGTGCAAGCACAAGTGCCTTCGGATATTTTTCCTTTATAGCCTTTAGATTGTCTGCTGTCATTGAAACATGAACGTGGCAAAAACCTTTGTTTAATATAATGTTCTTTTCAGGTATCTGCTTTGCAACGTGTCTGCCGAGATTTTCGTCAGGAATAAAGAAGATGTTTTTATTCGGCAATGATTTTACAATCTTAACCGCATTTGATGAAGTTACGCAAACATCGCTGTGACACTTTAATTCGGCGGTTGAATTTATGTAGCATACAACCGCAAGGTCGTCATACTTTCCACGCATTTCTTCGATTTTCTCAACTTGTGCCATATGTGCCATAGGACAATCTGCCGACATATCCGGCATTAAAACAGTTTTGTTCGGGTTAAGAATTTTCGCGCTTTCGCCCATAAATGACACACCGCAGAAAACGATAGTCTTTGCGTCAACCTCTCTTGCCACTTTTGCCAAATAGTAAGAGTCACCGATATAATCAGCTATTTCCTGCACTTCATCATTAACATAATAATGAGCAAGAATTACAGCATTTTTCTCTTTCTTCAGTTGCTCGATTTCTTTTACAAGTTCATTCATAACATATAAACCCCTTATATAATTTATTTTTAACAGTATAGCACTTATCATTACACCTGTAAAGACACCTGTATAAACAATGTGAAAAACATACAAAAAAGCGACAGCTTTTAACACTGTCGTTTGATGTATTCGTCAAATCTTTTTATATGATTTTCGGCTGATTTTATTATATTACCGTCTAATTTATAAGGTACTGCATTTAAAATACTTTTCAAAACTTCGTCCGTATCAATATTGTTCACATCATATATTTTACCGCTGTAACCTATTTCGTCAAGTGCATTTTTTGTCTTATCAGAATACGCAATCGGCACAACGGGTATGCCCATTCTTAGCGCAAGCATAGCAGAATGAAAACGTATTCCCAAAATTGCTCCGCAACGCTTGATATTTTTCAACATATCATTTATATCTGTGTATCGTATAATTTCGGTCATATGTTTATTTTTCATAATACCGTAAACTTGATTTGCCACCGAAACATCATCTTCCAAGCCTGTATTAAAACACAAAAGACAAACATTTCTGCCTGTTTCGTTAATAAATCTGTCCGCAATCTCTGCCAACAAATTTATATCCGCACTCTTATGCACACTTATCCCAAGTGCATTTTCACTATGCACATTCGGTATCATTTTATCACTTAACGACAGCACCATATCGGGATATTTTTCACATTTTACATTAGGTATATTCTTCGTTATATATTTATACGAATATCTGTCACGCACCGTCACAAAGTCATATCCGCTGATTTGCTTTTGTATAACTTTTTCGGCAACGCGATTAACAAAACCGCTTATATTGCAGTTTATAACGGCTCTGTTTTTTGAATACCGTTTTTCGCGGTACATATCACGCATACGATAAGCTATACCTTTGTTGTTGTGTATCAAAAATCCCGAGCCTGTCACTTTTAAATACCGGTCAAAACCTATTTTTTCTTCAGTATATTCGGCAATATCAAGTTTGGGAGATGTTATATACAGCTTGTGTTCTTTAAGTCCGTTAGCCGCAAGATACAGCATAAGGTCGTCGCCGAAATTACCGTCAATATATCCGTCAAGCAAAATCCTCAATCTTTTACTCATTCCTTAAACTTCCCATCTCCACGCATACAAAGACGCAACTTTCATTCGCCATCTTAGAGGAAAAATCAGCAATGCAAGGAAAAACGCCTTATGTTTGATACTGCATTTTCGTGTAAGCGCGGACTTTAAATATTTTCTGTAAACATGGCTTGTCATAACTCTGTATGCCGATTCATATGATAATTTTGCACATCGTCCTATATTATATGTAACAATCATTGACGCGGTAAATGACACCGCCTTTTTCATTTCAGGCTCTGCCTCTGCCATATAGTCAATGAACAAATCGCATATCGCCGCCAATCTTCGCTCGCCGTTGCTTACATTATGAAAATGACTTGTTTCATACTGATAGTAATTATAATAAGGTTCGGAAATAAAGCAAACTTTTTTTAAACAGCTAAGCATTTTTAAATTAAACATTAAATCTTCTGAAAAATATTTCTTTGTATCGCAGAATTTCAAGTTGTTTTCCTCAAGAAAGTTTCTTCGTATAAGTTTATTACAAATTTCATAACTGTGATAGCACGTTGAAAAATATTTATCGGCATACTCGCCTTTATCCTCAACAATAACTGTCTTGTCCAACGGTTTAAGCTGAATTTTTCTTGTTCTGTCAGGATATATGTCATATAAATTACACTGCACCATATCCGCATTTTCCTTTTCGGCTTTTTCATACATTTTTTCAAGCATACATTCCTCTATTGTGTCGTCAGCGTCAATAAATGCAATATATTTACCGTTTGCAACAGACATTCCATTGTTTCTTGCATATCCTTGACCGTAATTAAGGTGAGAAATAATTTTTAATCTATCGTCATTTATACCTTTTAATACCTTCAAAGTGCTGTCGTCCGAGCCGTCATTTACCGCTATCACTTCGATATCGGCAAGCGTTTGATTAAGCACGCTGTTTATACATCTTCCTACTGTTTTTTCACAATTATATACAGGTATTATCACACTAACTGCTGTTTCCATACTTTCCTCCGTTCCCGTTTGTTCTATTAATAATATCATAAACATATTTTTTTGTAAATACTTATGATTGACTGTAACCGTTAAAAATGATATACTTAATAAAGTGTTGACACAAACTGTCAACAGCAAAATCATATGTAAAGGAGAACGTGAATGAGTATATTACTTAGTATTATCGTACCTGTCTACAATGTAGGTTCTTTTCTGCCTAAATGTATCAACAGCATTATTTCACAAACCTTTACAGATTTTGAACTTATACTTATAGATGATGGTTCAACGGACAACAGCGTCGAAATATGTGACGCCGCCGCAAAAAAAGACAGTCGTGTACGAGTTATTCATAAAGAAAACGGCGGCGTTGTCAGTGCAAGAAAAGCAGGGCTTTCCGTTGCGGTCGGCAAATATGCAGGCTATGTTGACGGTGACGATTGGATTGACGAGCATATGTACGAACATATGATTAATGCAATGGAAAAATATAATTGCGATATGGTTATGTGTGACGTTGAACACGAAAACAAGTCCGTTCCGCTTTCTTCCGGCAGCACTCATATCAATATAAGCGGCGGTTACTATAATCGTGAACAGCTTGAAAATAACGTGTTTCCTAAAATGATTTATACGGGTGTGTTTTATAAGTTCGGAATATACCCTGTCATATGGAATAAGCTCTACAAAAGAGAAAAACTCATTAAACATCAAATGGCGGTTGATGACGATATTCGCACCGGTGAGGATGCGGCTTGTGTATATCCGTATTTGCTTGAATGTGACAGTCTGTATTTCTTGGAAAACCTGTCTTTGTATCATTACAGACGTTCCCGCACTCAAATGACGGTAAGTTATGACAGTTCATATTTTGACTGTTTCAAGTCACTGTATGAATTTTTGTCAAATTCATCAATCGCAAATTCACCGTATTCAAATCAACTTGAATACTACTATTCTTATCTGACGAAAACCGCAATAAGCAACGAACTGAAAAAAGCAAATTCAGTTCCGATTAAGACAAAGCTAAATCACATCAGAGAAATATGTACATTTGCCGATGAAAAAGGTTTTATCGATAAAATAGATATTTCCTCCTTGCCGTTTTTCCACCGTATGTACTTCAAACTTATAAAAAGAAACAGACCTTTTTTGCTTACCGTCTGTATAAACATTGTGAGATTTTGGCAAAGATTTTTCAGATGAGGTAGTAATATGAGAAATTTAAAATCAGGATTTATACTTTCATATATATCCATTTTTATACAAAGCATAATCAGCATTTTATACACTCCCGTTATGCTTAGACTTTTGGGTGAAAGCAATTACGGGCTTCTTCAGCTTGCCGTCTCCACAATGTCAAGTCTCAGCATTTTAAGCTTCGGTTTCGGAAGTTCGTATATGCGGTTTTATTCACAATACAAAGCCGACAATGACAATAACGCAATATCGGTTCTGAACGGTATGTTTACGATAATATTTATTTCCGTTTCAATTTTGTCGCTTATCGTCGGCGGTTTTATAACGATGAACACATCAACTCTGTTCGGCAAATCAATGACCGCAAGCGAGATAAAATTACTGAAAACATTGCTCGGCATAATGACCGTAAACCTTGCGTTTACATTTCCGTGCAGTATATCCGATTCGTACATAATCGCACAAGAGCGTTTTTCATTTCAGAAAATTCTGATTATAATATCGTCACTTTTAAATCCCATGCTGACTTTTCCTTTGCTGATTATGGGACAAGGTGCGATTTCCGTTGCGATTTGTATAACGGCAATTACCGTTATAAAACTGCTTTGCGGTATGGTGTATTGTATAAAAAAACTTAATATGCGATTTTGCTTTGCATTTGATAAAAATGTTTTCAAACAGCTTTCGGTATTTTCTTTTTTTGTGTTTTTGAATATTATAAGTGACCAAATTAATTGGAATGTCGATAAAATTCTGCTCGGAATTTTCAGCGGCGCAAAAAATGTAGCCGTTTATTCAGTAGGTTCTCAATTCAACGGATATTTCCTTACATTTTCCTATGCACTTTCGTCACTTATGACGCCAAAGGCACATACGCTTATCGCAAACCATGCCGACAACAGAGAAACAAGCAAATTTTTTGCGTCATTCGGCAGAGTGCAGTTTGTCGTTATGGCTTATATTTATCTTATGATAATCGCAGTAGGCAAACCTTTTATCAAACTTTGGTCGGGGATTGACAGCAATATCCCCTACTATACCGCATTACTGCTTATTTCGCCGCTGCTTGTAACTTCAATTCAATCTATCGGTATTGAAATTCAGCGTGCAAAAGATATGCACAAATTCCGCTCGGTTTTGTACTTTGCAATCGCCGCAATTAATATTGCCGTAAGTATTCCCCTGTGTATAAAATTCGGCGAGCTTGGCTGTGCATTCGGTACGTCTTTAAGCCTTGTTGTCGGGAATATAATTATAATGAATATATATTATCATAAACGCGTCGGACTTGATATTAAATATTTTTGGAAAGAGATTTTTAAATTTATTCCGTCTTTAATTATTCCGATTTTGACGATAATCGTAATCCGTCATTTTGTTTCGGATAATTTGTTCTCAATAGCTTTGTGCGGTATTATCTTCACCATCTTTTATGCAGTGTCAATGTGGTTTTTAGGACTTAACCAAAACGAAAAAAATTTATATAAAAAATGATGCACCTCGAAAGGTGCATCACTACATATTATTCTATTGATTCAATAACAGCATATTTGCCGTCTTTTCTCTTATATACAACATTCATTTCATCAGTTTCCTGATTTTTGAATACGAAGAATGTGTGACCCAACAAATTCATTTGAAGAATAGCCTCCTCAACACTCATAGGCTTAACGGTAAATCTCTTTGTCTTAACAACTTCAAATTCTTTTGTTTCTTCACCCTCTGTATAAGTCGCACCGCTGATTAGTTTTGCGTCAAGAGTAGCATCTCTCTTTATCTTCTTTGAAAGACGTGTCTTATTCTTTCTGATTTGTCTTTCGATAACGTCTACAATCTTATCGATTGCGGCAAGGATTTCTTTATCCGATGCCTCTGCTCTGTACATCATACCTGCCGCATAAATTGTAGCTTCAATATAATCATTATCTTTAATCGTTCCGATTACGACTCTTGCCTCAGATTCATCTTTGAAAAACTTATCAAGCTTTCCCAATTTCTTTTCAACATAATCTCTGATCTTATCTGTCACATCGTATCTTCTGCCAATAATTTTGAACTTCATAAAACTCACTCCTTTTGTGTTTAGCCAAAGATTATTTTTAATAAATTATCTTTGTTACTATATATATACCACCATATTACAAGTTCAAACATTTTTTTTGAAAAAATTTTTATATTTTTTTATGCTTGCATTATATAGGAATATATAGTAGAATAATAAGTTGAGATAATAATTATTAAAATATGAGGTGAAAATATGCTTGGAATTTCATTAACAGTGCTTTTCTCGGCACTTGCCGCTTTTGCTGTATGGTCATATTACATCAATCCGGCACTAAAAAGCAATGTGAAAAAGGATAACAACGCAATGTATATTATTTGCGCCGCGGCAGTGGCATTTATACTTCGTTTAATCCTCGGAGCGGTCTACAGAGGACACAACACTGATATGAGTTGTTTCATAGGCTGGTCAAACGCCGTTTTTGAAAACGGTTTCGGTAAGTTTTACACACTCGATATGTTTCACGACTATCCGCCGGGATATATGTATGTCCTCTATATAGTCGGTGCGATTGAAAAACTGTTCGGTTTCTCCGATGGTGCGCAATATGCACTTGTAAAACTTCCGGCTATTGTATGCGATATTCTCGCCGGTGTACTTATATATAAAGTTGCAAAGAAAAAGTTTTCAGACGGACTTTCAACTGTGTTCGCGTCGCTATACCTTTTCAATCCCGCAACTGTAGTAAACTGTTCTCTTTGGGGACAAGTTGATTCGGTATATACATTGTTTATACTTCTTATGATATACTTCATAAGCGAAAAGAAAATGATTTATTCATATTTTATGTTCGCAATATGTATATTCATAAAACCGCAGGCATTTATATTTACGCCTATACTTATATTCGGTATAATCGAAAATGTATTTATAAAAGATTTCAGCAAAGAAAAGCTGTTAAAGAATTTAGGATTTGGTGTCAGTGCAATAATCCTTATGGTGTTGCTTGCACTTCCGTTCGGAATATCAAATGTAATCGACCAATACACCACGACTATGGCGTCATATCCTTACCTAACGGTCAATGCGTTTAACTTGTGGGGTGCATTGGGTAAAAACTGGGAAGGTCTTTCATCGTTCACAACTGTTATCGGTTATGTATTCCTTATTGCCATTGTCGCATATTCGGTATATGTATTCTTCAAGAGCAAAAACAATGCGAAGTATTACTTTGTCGGTGCATTGCTTGCGTTTATGACATATATGCTTTCAACAAAAATGCACGACCGTTACGCATTCCCTGCAATGGGGCTTTTGCTTTTGGCATTCGTTTCAGTGACTGATTTCAGAAACTTTATTATGTATGCACTTGTTACACTTTCACAGTTCTTTAACACTGCATGGGTACTGTTTGTATACGAAAAAAGTCCGAACGACTACTTCCGTTCCGCACCTGTTTTGATTGCGTCTTTAATAAATGTCGCACTTATGATATTTGTAGTTTACTTGACGCAAAAACTTTATGTAGGCAACGAACTTAAAGATACGGTAAAAGAAGAAGTTAAGAGTACGAAAAATTCAAAACAAGCATATCAAAAGAATACAAAAAGTTCAAAAACATTCGCAAATACTCCTGTTAAGAAACAGGCTAAATTCACCGTAAGCGAAATATTCCCTAAAATAACCCGTGTAGACGTTATTGCAATGGCGGCTATAGTCGTTGTATATTCATGTATCGCACTTTATGACCTCGGCGATATGCACGCGGCAGAAACGGAATATATGATTTCAGACGCACCTGTAACGCTTGATTTAGGTAAGGACTGCAACATCAGCCAATATAAATTCTTCCTTGGTTCATATGAACTTGAAGACAACCGCAATTTAACAATCACTTTTGCGGACTCATCAAACAATACAACCGCTACAGAAACACTTACAGAAGGTTCGGTATTCCATTGGGAAGAAAAAACAAAGAGCGTTACCGCAAGATATGTTACACTTTCAACAAACGGCACAGAGCTTTCAATGAAAGAATTTGCCTTACTTGATTCTTCGGGCAACCTTATAGAGCCCGTTTCGGCAACACCGTCAGAGGGACAGGCTTTGTTTGACGAACAGCAGGAAGTTCCGGAGCGTTCATCATTCAGAAACGGCACATACTTTGACGAAATTTATCACGGACGTACAGGCTATGAATTTGTACATCATCTAAACGTATACGAATGGACTCACCCACCGCTTGGTAAAGTATTTATTTCAATCGGTATAAGAATATTCGGAATGTGTCCGTTCGGCTGGAGAATTGTCGGTACTGTATTCGGTATATTTATGTTACCGCTTATATACCTTTTTGCAAAGAAATTGCTAAAGAAATCTTGGCTTGCAATAGTTACTTGCCTTTTGCTCACATTCGACTTTATGCACTTCGCACAGACAAGAATTGCAACAATAGACGTATATATCACATTCTTTGTAATGCTGATGTACTACTTTATGTATAAGTATTACAGCACAAGTTTCTATGATTCGTCATTCAAAAAAGGACTTATCACACTTGCATTGTGCGGAATCAGTATGGGACTCGGCATAGCAAGTAAATGGACAGGTATATATGCAGGCGCGGGACTTGCGGTACTGTTCTTCATAACACTTTACAAGCGTTACAGTGAGTACCGTGTCGCAGTTAAAACACCAAACGGCGAAACAAACGGAATAAGTCACAAATTTATAATTGACAACTTTAAGCCGTATATGATAAAAACAATTTTATGGTGCTGTATATTCTTCGTAATAGTACCGCTTATTATATACTGTCTTGCATATATTCCGTACTTGCAAGCACCGAATTCGCAAGGTTTCAAGACTATTATTGATAACCAAAGTTCAATGCTTACTTACCATTCAAAGACCGTTCTCGGCTCAGAGCATCCGTTCTCGTCACGTTGGTATGAATGGATTATTATGAAACGTCCTATATGGTACTATTCGGGAACAATTACATCGGAGGTTAAAGAGGGTATCAGCTCGTTCGGTAATCCGCTTGTATGGTGGATTGGTATTCCGGCATTCTTCTATATGGTATATTTGATTTTCAAGAACAGAGATAAAAACGCATTATTCCTTGTAATCGCTTACCTTGCACAGCTTGTATCGTGGATACCTGTTACAAGACTTACGTTTATATACCACTACTTCCCTTGCGTACCGTTTATCGTGCTTATGCTCGGTTATTCAATCCTCAACATCTATAACGAGGCGAAGAATAAAAAGGCGGTTATGTACGGTGCATTTGTATATGCAGGACTTGCAATCGTATTGTTTGCAATGTTCTACCCTATTCTTTCGGGTCATCCGTGCAGTGTAGACTACGTTGACCACTTCTTGAAATGGTTTGACTCATGGGTATTGATATAAGATAAGGAGAAAAATTTATGCGTATTATAAATTCAAATGACATTGCAGAAGTTGTTAAGGGTATGTGTATCAAAGCAAATTGTCATATAAACAAAGACATCAAATCTGCACTTAGCAACAGTGTCAAAACCGAAAAATCGGATATTTCAAAAGGTGTTATAGAAAACCTTTTGAAGAATGCCGAAATTGCCGACAGCAAAGAAGTTCCTATTTGTCAGGATACCGGTATGGCGGTGTTCTTTATCGAAATCGGCAATGAAGTTTTTGTTGAGGGTGACACAATAACAGACGCCGTAAACAAGGGTGTTTCAATGGGATATACAGACGGATATTTAAGAAAGTCGGTTGTCCGCGATCCGCTTGACAGAGTGAATACAAAGGATAATACTCCGGCGGTTATTTACTATGACTTCGTTAAAGGCGATAAAATTAAAATCACATTTGCACCGAAGGGCTTCGGCAGTGAAAATAAAAGCGGACTTAAAATGCTTAATCCGTCAGACGGCATAAACGGAGTTATTGACTTCGTTATCGAAACAGTCAAAAAAGCCGGTGCAAATCCTTGTCCGCCTATGGTAATCGGCGTAGGTATCGGCGGTACTATGGATAAAGCGGCACAAATCGCTAAAAAGGCTCTTACAAGAGATATTGACGTTCCAAACTCAAATCCTTTTTATGCAGACCTTGAAAAAACTCTTTTAGAAAAAATAAATAAACTGGGAATAGGTCCTCAGGGTATGGGCGGTACAACAACCGCCCTTGCCGTAAATGTGGAAAGATTCCCTAACCACATTGCAGGCTTGCCGGTTGCAGTAAACGTAAACTGTCACGCAACAAGACATACTGTGGAAATTATATAAAATTTGAGCCTGCCCGGCAGGTTGATATAAAATTGAATAATCTTGTCCGGATTATAATGAGACTATAGGGTTTTCTGTTTTTGAGTCAAACAGTATTAACCCTATAGTTTTTTTTCGTAATAAATATAAGGAGAATTATTTATGGATCAAACGTTTATGAAAGAAAAAAAGATATTGCCTCTTGTGCTTTCAATGGCTTTGCCTATGATAATATCTATGGCGGTAAATTCACTGTACAATATCATCGACAGTTTCTTTGTCGCAAAAGTGAGCGAAAACGCAATGACCGCACTTTCGCTTGTCTACCCAATTCAAAATCTTGTCAATTCTATCGCAGTCGGATTTGGTGTAGGCATAAATGCGGTAGTTGCATTCCATCTCGGTGCGGGCGAAATGCAGAACGCAGACAGAGCAACAACTTACGGATTGTTTCTAAGCTTTATACACGGACTTATACTTACCGTCTTTTCAATATTCGGTATGCCGTACTTCGTAAAAATGTTCACAACCGATACAGATGTTATCAATCTTGCCGTAATGTACTCAACTATCGTGTTTTCATTTTCAACAATAGTAAATGTCGGCATAGCATTTGAAAAGATTTTCCAAGCAGTCGGCAGAATGAACGTATCAATGATAAGTATGATATGCGGTTGTGTCACGAACATTATTCTTGACCCTATAATGATATTCGGCTTAGGACCTTTTCCCGCTATGGGTATTCAAGGTGCGGCACTTGCCACAGGTATAGGACAGACTATAACGCTTATCATTTACTTCATATTCTACTTTGCAAGTCCTATTCAGGCAAAATTCAGAATAAGTCTGCTCAAATCCGGCAAACGACTTCTGAAAAGGCTATACTCAATCGGTGTACCGGCTATGCTTAATATGGCACTTCCGTCATTGCTTATAACGGCACTTAACGGAATACTTTCCGAATTTTCAGGCTCATACGTTCTTGTACTCGGTGTATACTACAAACTTCAAACATTTATATACCTAACCGCCAACGGTCTTATTCAAGGTATCAGACCTATCATAGGCTATAACTACGGTGCAGGTGAATACAAACGTGTTAAGCAAATATACAACACCGCACTTTTGCTGTCGGCAATAATTATGGCTTTGGGTACTGCACTTTCGTGGATTATACCGTCTACACTGTTCGGAATGTTTACTGCAAACCCTGATACGCTTAAATTAGGCGTTACGGCACTTAACATTATCAGTATAGGATTTATCGTATCAGCCGTATCCGTAACGTCGTCAGGGGCTTTGGAGGGGCTTGGAAAAGGTCTGCCGTCATTGTGGATTTCGCTTTTCAGATATATAATAATTATCATTCCTGCGGCTTTTGTTTTCAGCAGATTTTTCGGTGCAGTAGGTGTATGGATAAGCTTTCCGTTCGCCGAATTTGTAACAGCCGTTTTTGCGTATTTTATTTATCATAAAGCAAGCAGGAGAATATAAAGACCAGAGCCTGTCGACAAAATGTCGACAGCTCCAAAAATCACATCATACGATGTAATTTTTGAGTATTTTCAGAGAAAAAATCATAAAGTTCCTCCAAAGT
>OLPG01002123.1_pt1 | contig 14739 bp, 10 predicted proteins | sample 1672311 | NCBI WGS metagenome assembly OLPG01 (sample SAMEA3136670, study PRJEB25190) | human gut metagenome | biome: human gut; feature: human-associated habitat; material: faeces | place: Austria | collected 2013
CCCACACTACGGAAAAACACTGCCGAACCTGTCGAACAAACATTGAAGCAAAACAGTAATTTCAATCCACGCACCCCAGTGGGGTGCGACGCGCTTGACTCGGTTGCCGGTCATGGCGATCTCATTTCAATCCACGCACCCCAGTGGGGTGCGACTAGAAGTAGCGTGCCATCATGCCACCAGCTTTACATTTCAATCCACGCACCCCAGTGGGGTGCGACGTGGGAACCGGCCACGTGTCGATATTCCCCTCGATATTTCAATCCACGCACCCCAGTGGGGTGCGACTATCGCCGGGGCCACGCGCCAGCCCACGGAAGAGATTTCAATCCACGCACCCCAGTGGGGTGCGACATCTGATTGAAAGACTTAGTAGCGTTCGTCGATTAATTTCAATCCACGCACCCCAGTGGGGTGCGACTCCTCGTCCTCAACCCATGCGGTCTTTTCGGCGATATTTCAATCCACGCACCCCAGTGGGGTGCGACCCGTGACGCCAATAGTTGCTGGTGTTGCGGTAGAAATTTCAATCCACGCACCCCAGTGGGGTGCGACCCGTGTGGGCGACACGCCGGTGGTGCATGTCAACAGATTTCAATCCACGCACCCCAGTGGGGTGCGACGCCCGCTACTGTTGAATTTTACGTTGCCACCCATATTTCAATCCACGCACCCCAGTGGGGTGCGACCACCCGTGCGGGTGGTTGGGGAAAATTCAGTGCATTTCAATCCACGCACCCCAGTGGGGTGCGACCATCACGGCTTTGCGAGACGCGCAACGCCTCTGGATTTCAATCCACGCACCCCAGTGGGGTGCGACCCACGACCGTGGGCCACAAACAATATCCATCCCAGAATTTCAATCCACGCACCCCAGTGGGGTGCGACATACGCTGTAGCTTCAGCACTTTCGTGTTCGAATGATTTCAATCCACGCACCCCAGTGGGGTGCGACTGAGGTTGCGGCTGGCGTAGTCCTTGTGCTGGTTATTTCAATCCACGCACCCCAGTGGGGTGCGACGCCTGAGAACGGACCTTCCTTCGCCGGTGAGAACGATTTCAATCCACGCACCCCAGTGGGGTGCGACCGATCTGCTGGACGCGCTCGAAGCGAACAAAAAATTTCAATCCACGCACCCCAGTGGGGTGCGACGAAGATGATCGACAGCACGAACACGATGATGAAATTTCAATCCACGCACCCCAGTGGGGTGCGACGAATACGGTTCGGATTACATCAATCTGGGAATCATTTCAATCCACGCACCCCAGTGGGGTGCGACCATCACCCCCCCCGCCTCGCTGGAATGCATGGAATTTCAATCCACGCACCCCAGTGGGGTGCGACGTCGGCCACCTGAGTGGATTCGGCGCCCGTCAGGTTATTTCAATCCACGCACCCCAGTGGGGTGCGACCAAGAGGGGCTTCCGCCGCAAGATAGACGCGGAATTTCAATCCACGCACCCCAGTGGGGTGCGACTTGATGGTGTTGCCGGTTCTGCTTCCCCAGTCGCATTTCAATCCACGCACCCCAGTGGGGTGCGACGTGCTTCGCCCCGCCCATCGGCTAGGATGGGAGGCATTTCAATCCACGCACCCCAGTGGGGTGCGACCTTGAGAGGCAGGGAGGCGAGTTGGCGGCTGATATTTCAATCCACGCACCCCAGTGGGGTGCGACCCGCCATGAAAAACGCGATCATGCTGCAATTCAAATTTCAATCCACGCACCCCAGTGGGGTGCGACGCGGCAGATGCGCAGATCCTCGACTAATTGTGGAATTTCAATCCACGCACCCCAGTGGGGTGCGACCATCTTTTCGGTGGAGGGTTTCGTTTTTTTACGCTATTTCAATCCACGCACCCCAGTGGGGTGCGACCGGACAACGGGGATGGAACTTGGGACATTCAGTTATTTCAATCCACGCACCCCAGTGGGGTGCGACTAGAGCACGTTCGCGGCTCGCACCGCGTCGGCTCCATTTCAATCCACGCACCCCAGTGGGGTGCGACGCTTTCCCAGACCGTTACCGCTTCGGGGTCGATATTTCAATCCACGCACCCCAGTGGGGTGCGACCCGCGCCGGTGAGGGCGGGCATCTCGTCACGGGTGACATTTCAATCCACGCACCCCAGTGGGGTGCGACCGCGTACTTCTGCACAGTGCCGGAAGCGCCCTTATTTCAATCCACGCACCCCAGTGGGGTGCGACCTATCACGGCTTTGCGAGACGCGCAACGCCTCTGGATTTCAATCCACGCACCCCAGTGGGGTGCGACTCTCGTCTGCTTCCAAAGCGCATTCCGGGCATGATTTCAATCCACGCACCCCAGTGGGGTGCGACACCAGTTTCTACCTTTACGGCACGCCGGAGGGATTTCAATCCACGCACCCCAGTGGGGTGCGACCGCATGCCGACAGGAGAGAGGTCATGCGGGGAGGATTTCAATCCACGCACCCCAGTGGGGTGCGACATAATCGTTCTGACTGTCGTCGCGATCGGGGGAATATTTCAATCCACGCACCCCAGTGGGGTGCGACGGGCGCAGCATGAGACTGGTGCGCGGCCGGCTGAATTTCAATCCACGCACCCCAGTGGGGTGCGACCATGCACGTCGAGCACATAATCATCCAAGCCGAATTTCAATCCACGCACCCCAGTGGGGTGCGACCGTTAAACGGGAGTTCGACGCGGGCGGGCGTGTTATTTCAATCCACGCACCCCAGTGGGGTGCGACTCCCAAAAAACGGTACTTTTATTACATGACCGAATTTCAATCCACGCACCCCAGTGGGGTGCGACTTTTTCGCCTTGCCGGCGTCCGGCTCGGGCTTGTCCATTTCAATCCACGCACCCCAGTGGGGTGCGACCAGCATGGACGGTGTTCTGCTTTGCATTCGAGGAAATTTCAATCCACGCACCCCAGTGGGGTGCGACGCGGTGGGCGAGGCCGTGAACGCGATGCTGCTGGAATTTCAATCCACGCACCCCAGTGGGGTGCGACGCTCATACGAAAAGCAGGACGGCGCAACGCAGGGAATTTCAATCCACGCACCCCAGTGGGGTGCGACTGATGCGTTTTGGGCATGGTGGGCGTATGTCCAAATTTCAATCCACGCACCCCAGTGGGGTGCGACTTCGTGTTCGGCCCTTGTCGGCAATCGGTCTTGAATTTCAATCCACGCACCCCAGTGGGGTGCGACCACAACGCGGGCAACCTCTCCGGCCGGGACTGCTGATTTCAATCCACGCACCCCAGTGGGGTGCGACGCCGGCATCCATGCGCGCGGCCGTGTGCTGGGCTTATTTCAATCCACGCACCCCAGTGGGGTGCGACCAAACACCATCACCGGCAAGATCGACGCGCTCATGATTTCAATCCACGCACCCCAGTGGGGTGCGACCTGGTCGCATACGGCAGCCAAGCGGTGCCATTCCAATTTCAATCCACGCACCCCAGTGGGGTGCGACGCGCTCAAGGCTAAGGTTAATGCTCTATCCACTGAATTTCAATCCACGCACCCCAGTGGGGTGCGACGCGTGCGGATCACTGGCAACAGCGACGACGCGGTATTTCAATCCACGCACCCCAGTGGGGTGCGACGCGAAACCCGGCCCCACGGCGACGGCTGGCTACTGATTTCAATCCACGCACCCCAGTGGGGTGCGACTAGAATAAAATCCGATAATTGGACTTCATGGATTTATTTCAATCCACGCACCCCAGTGGGGTGCGACCCGCCGGCGCGGGGAAATTGACGACCGAGAACTGATTTCAATCCACGCACCCCAGTGGGGTGCGACCTACGCGCACTCACGAATGTGGCCGCTGTGGTATATTTCAATCCACGCACCCCAGTGGGGTGCGACCCGCGACAACGCGGTGAGCGCGTTCGATACGGCATTTCAATCCACGCACCCCAGTGGGGTGCGACAGCAGCGAATTGCGCGAAGCGTTCAACATCGATATTTCAATCCACGCACCCCAGTGGGGTGCGACTTGGTTTGTGCGATTACAAGCCTATCGCTGCGGAGATTTCAATCCACGCACCCCAGTGGGGTGCGACGATGCAGTCGTGGCGTGGTTCAAGGGCATTCCGATTTCAATCCACGCACCCCAGTGGGGTGCGACCTGGCGTGGGACGCGGCGGCCGAGTTTCTGGGATGATTTCAATCCACGCACCCCAGTGGGGTGCGACGCAGGAGCTCATGACGATGATCGGATTGAGCGTATTTCAATCCACGCACCCCAGTGGGGTGCGACACGGCGACGACATTGTTCGACGGACTGGTGCAATTTCAATCCACGCACCCCAGTGGGGTGCGACCATACGCGCGTGACTCATGCCACGCTCTGATCCATTTCAATCCACGCACCCCAGTGGGGTGCGACCGCGAGAATGGGCATAGCATTCCATAATATGGAAGCTCCGTCTGTTCTCAAAACTGATTTTATCGCGAAAATCCATGTACATCGCTCAATACACAAATTCTCGAACCAAAAACATCAACAGACCATCCACTTTTGAGTTATCAAACGACGAGGAGAACATAATCAGTCTCCAAGCATTCATTAATCTCAGTGCGAAAGAACAAGTATTTCATGAGAACTCAGAGTTCGCGCTGGTCACATGGCTGCAGCATCAAGCATCGATGCTCAGCCACGATTTTAATCGTATCGTCCTATACTGTCCTACCTCGTTTTATCCACCTTGGTCTTCATCACAGTAAGGTTTTGCATTGCCCAGTCATCATGGAAAACCGTCACACGAACCGACATTAGAGCATCATCACGTCATCGATTGGCAGGTGCCGCTGTCTTCCGCGATGCTCAATCTTCGAAGAATACTTCGCCCCTAAATTGTAGTAACGCAGGCTATCTTGCGATTCGTCCATTATTTCCGCCAAATCATGTTTCAAAATCAGATAGTCAGACGGTGACACCGAACATTCAAAGACGCTATTCTGCACGCGTTGGCCGTATTTCATGCAGGTTTTAGCCACGTTCCGTAGTCTGCGTTTGCCTTCAGGCGACTCCGTATTGACGTCATAGGCCACGACAACCATCATTCCAACACCTCATCCCGGTTTCCATCTCTAGTTGGCTCAAACTCCAATGCCCCTCGGCAAGACCAAAGTACCCTCCCAAGAAGAACTACTTCCACATGAACGGCGGGTAAGCGTCCAAATCGCCACGAATCGCACGGTTGAGCAGCAACGCCTGTGCATGGGGCACCAATCCCCACGGTATCTTCTCGTTGAAGAACGGGTGGGTGATTGTCTCCTGCTTGCGTTTCTGCCAAGCAGCAAGCACGGTTTTGCGCCCGCCCTCGGAAAGAAACACGCCGCCATTCTCTCGGATCTCGAACTGGGAAGGCTTGACCGCTCCAGTATTGATGAGCGTCAGCACGAAACGGTCGGCGATAGCCGGACGGAATTCTTCAACCAGATCCAAGGCCAGGGAAGCACGTCCCGGTCGGTCAGTGTGCAGGAATCCCACATAGGGATCGAGCCCGACTCCCTGCAAGGCAGCGATGCAATCGCTGGTCAGAATCGAGTACACGAATGACATCAACGCATTCGTCCGATCCAATGGCGGTCTGCGGCTACGCTGCTGGAAGAAGAAATCGTCCTTGTTGCGCAGAATCAAGTCGTCGAAAGCGAAGAAATAGTCTTTGGCTGCCAGCCCTTCCACGCCGCGCAGCTCATCGATGGACGTGCAGTCGCGCGCGTTCAGCAGAGCCTGCCGCAGTTTCTCGCTTTGCTCCGCGATACGCTCGCTGTTGACGCGCAGCGCATGGTCGCGCTTGGTCCGCTCAAGAACCCAACGGCAGTTGTAGATCTTTCCTATAATGAACGACTGCGCAAAAGGCAGGGCCGCGTCTTCGTCGTCCGCGAAACGGAACTGCTCGCGACGAAGTAGTACGTTTCGATTCTTCTCACCAAGTATCGAGCAGTAGTAACGGCCGTGTGGAGAGAAGAACGAAAGGCCGACGCCAAATTCCGAACACTTGCCCATCAACGCCGGCGACGAGCCCTTATAAGAAAAACTCATGATGCCTTCTAGGGAGCGCAGTGGAATCCTCCCGAGCGTGGTATCTCCTTGCTGGACAATGACATTGTCGTTCTTCAACGATAGGTAAGCGTCATCGCTGGTGACATACAGTGTGTTAAGTAACTGCTTCATATGTGGTCTGACTTCTCCCCGATTTCCACTTCCCCACGCACGGCTTCCTCAATGAACTGTCTCGCCGAACGCGTCCTGACCAGTTTCGGTAGACAGACATCGCGCAGGGAGCACGCCCGACAGGCCTTCGACGGTCTGACCTTCGGCGTATGACCTCGAGCGAATAAGTCGTGCATCTCCCCCGTCATCGTGACGATTCGATTGCGCAAAGATTCGTCAAAACTGACCCGCTCCCGGTGTCTGGTCTGTTGGTAGAACAAAGCGCCTTCTGGAATCGCACAGGCCAGCATCTCCTCCAGACACATGGCCTCCGCGCAAAGTTGAAGGCGATCCGCATCCGTCTGCTTGGGCGCACCATGTTTGTATTCCACGGGGTAAGGAAGCCAAGTGCCGGATCGTCCATGCAACGGTACGCCAGCCTCCGATTGCCGGAACTCGACCACATCACACGCACCGGTAATTCCCAACCGCCGCGAAAACACACGCAGATCACGCATAATCAGCAAGCTGCCGCGCGTTTCCGATTCACTGTAATCGTGTGCCCTGTCGTGTTCAAGAGAACCAGCCGTCGTGAGATAGTTATCCTCCCACTGCTGCTCGATATGAATTAAAGCCCACTGCCGCCTGCAAAACGCAAAATGCTGAAGGCCGGAAAGAGCCAGCCAATCATCCTCTGGATAATCCGATTGTGCATGCATACGCTTCCTCTCGCAAACAATTCGTGCAATTGGTTTTTTGATGCGCGTAAATGAAGGCCAGGGCTTGCTGAATGCCAACCCCGGCCTGAGTGGAGAATCACAGTGTATGATCGACCATTTCACTTACGTTGACAGAGTCTGGAATGGTCTCACGGTTCACATGGACTTCATAATCACCAAAGCTGCGAGCAACGTCCACCCCATCGCGCTTATGAACGTCGATACTGTCAAAAAGTTTCCACGAAGGAGCGTCACCAAGTGCGCTACTGTGTTTGAATACGTACAGTTTACGAACCGCCATATTGCCGCGTGCCGCAGAACGATCGAACTCGAACATGTTCAGAATTGCTCGCCATAGCATGTCAAGATCTTCATTGCAGAAACCGGTGACGTTCTGTGCGAGCTTGGCAGAAATGTAGCCGTTCATGCGATACAGGCCATAGGGAATGATGAATTTGTTGCCCATGGTGTTGTTCTTGTCGACGGCATCTGCCTCCGTGGTGACTGCGATGCGGGTGATGGAAATTTCTTGGACATTAACCGGATCAATGGAACGGGCAAACCCGAGCTGCACTGGACCCCGTACCTGACCGCATGACAGGCTGCCTTTGACGAATGTGGTCATCACTGCACCGAAAGTTCGGATATCGAAGAATTGGCTGCACATATAATCTCGTAGACGCAAATCCAATGTGGGGTCAGATTTCTTCAATGTCTTAATTTCCTTGGCAAAATCTTTGCTCTCTGGACGAGCATCGATATGCTCCGCTTCCAATGCCTCACTATCCAGACGGTTGAGTGTCCGCCTGTTTTGGATGTAGATTCGCCAAGGGGCTTGCTCATCCATGGCTGTTTGCACATAGTCGCGAATCTTGCGCTTGATGCAAACATCTGTCGTTAATCCATTGCCGGTTTCAATATCGACTCGTGGCATGTTGCCAGAGTCCGGATCGCCATTGGGATTACCGTCCTCTACATCAAAGAGAATGGTGAAATCATAGCGGTTTTCGATGGGCGTACGGTCAGTCATTGTTTTCTCCTTGTTCAGCGTCTTCGGTGTTCTTGTTGGTCTTTTCAAATCGTTTTTGATTTTCGAAGTAATATCCGAGCTGGAATGCGCCACGTTCTTCAAGAGAGAGACGAGAAGGATAGCGATCTCCTACTTTTTTTGTCAGCGCACCAAGGGTCTTGTCCAGCTTGATTTTAAGTCCTTTCGATTGCCAAGTCTTTCGCATATGCTTTGCCGCAAGATCTCCCAGAATCGGAAAAATACGAGCTGGTGTTGTGGACGCACTAGTGAAATACTTGTCTTTGATTGTGGTGTTAATGCCAGGTATGGCCGCCAACTGAATCTGCTCATAGATGGAAAACATGCGACCAAGCACATATGGCAGGTAGTCGCTTTCTTCGTTGATGTCCATCTGTAGCACCTCCTTGAATTGTTCATTGGTTGTTTTGCGTAGGTAGTACGCCTTGATGATTGCGGCTTTGTCCGGTGAAACATCTCGTTCAGCGGTGATACGACGTTCTACTGCGTTAATCAGAGTCACTGGATATGCAGTGTCATTGAGTATCGCTTTCATGACAGCACCTGCCATTTCCGCTGATACTTTTGCGTTTTTGCTTTGCGCCCTAATGGTCTGATTCAGTAATCGCCAAGTCGGCAAAAAAGTTGTCGTGTCATAGTTGGGGCGTCGGATCGCAACATCTTGATAGTGCCGCTCGATATTGCAAGCGAACGCTCCGAACGTGTTAGTCAGGTAGAACCGAACTGATAGCCGGGCCGCATTAGGGGATAGTGCGAGTATATGGAATTTTTCATCTGGACTAAGATGAATTCCTTCGTAGTCGTAAGGTCGGCCTTGCGCCAAGGCATGCGTAGCATCCTTAACCGTCTTTTCATCCAGTTTGACAGCAGATTGTCCCATTGAGCCATTTTGCCACTGACTAAACAAATCGGGGTATACACCATTGCCGCAGTGTGCCCATGATATGACGGTATCGTCTCCAATGCGTTGAACTCGATCTCGATCGGCGAGCAATGTGTTCAATGCTGTTGTATATTCATAGGCTTCTCGTTTGCTCATCGGGGCATTCTCATTTTGTTCGGCACCATGAGAGCAGAATGCTGGAGCGTTGAATGATATTAATGACGCACCAGCTGATTGGGCTCCTGCAACACCTTTGATTTTGGGGTGAATTTTTTCCGGAACGACCTGCTTCCCGGAAACTAGGCTGGAGACTAGTGTTGATTCGTTATCATTTTTCTCCTGGTCATAGTAGGTATTCCAAGCTTCTTGTACGTTGGGAAAATCTCCGACAAATGTTGCTTGTGTCTCATTGTCATAGTACAAGGCGAAGTTCATCGTCAGAGACGATTTCCATGCCTCATCCCCCATAAGATATTGCGCAGTCTCCCATTGAGGAGCTTGTGTGAAGAAGGCACATATAGCGGAGGCGACAGGTCCCTCAACTCCATCTAATACACACAGATGTAATTCGGCGCACGCTTGGAATGCTTGCGCTGCGCGTTCGGGTTTCCCCTTGGTGTCATAGCCGAGCATGTATGTGACAGTGTCGCAGAGAAAGTTCGCTACAATACCTGACGATCGGGGGAAACGAGTCGGCGCTGAAATGATGTGAATGGGCTTCTTCCCGCTGAAGTCTCCCAGTGGACGAACCGCAACCAACGTACCGTCATCGTTAATAACGAGCCCATACGGAACGTTGATGTTGTCATGCCCATAAGCTGGAGCCTTATTTTGGGATACCAAAACGGAATATTCATCACAGAGATCACTGATAATCATGATTTGACCTCCACGGATTCAACATCTAGCACGCCATCATTCAACTCAGCACGGAAAAACTGTGGAATGGGATGGGCAGGGTTACGATAGTCAAAGTCGTAGAACATATAGCCCAGATCTCGATGGCCCTGTTCGAATCCGACAGGATCGCCGTCCCCTTCCCAAAGTTGGAATTCGGCTGGAAATTCCCGTGTGCCAAAGTATGGGTGGTGAAAACATTGTCCTTTGGATGCACGGCGTATGAACATGCTTTGGAATTTTTCTGCCGAATCTGTTGACGCCATCCTTGACCGATTAAGCTCAAAATGAGCGTCTATCACATATCGAACATCGCGCAAAATTGTAGATGATCGTTGTTGAATGGATTCAGCAGTATAGATGGCACCTCCATCCCCACGACCTTCTGCCATCGTTCGTATTTTGCTTACGTTGATGACACTATCAACCTCATTGCGACGAATATTGTTGAATCGAATAGGATTGAGCACATGAATCTTGTCGATTCGCCAGTGCATACCTGGATGCCAGAAAATGGCTTCCAACACTCCGCGCGCTGCAGATGGCGTCATGACATCATAGGTGACACGCTCTGTCTTGAATTCGCTTCTCGAGAAAAGTGCATTTTCTCCCCATACTTCCAAACGTATCGGCATTTTCGTCCTCCTTTCGTTGAAGCAATAGCTGTTTTGGGAACATCTCTGTTGCCGTTGACTCTTAATATACGCTTAATTGTAAACAAAAGCGAATAAGAATTATTATTTACACCTGCTGGAGCGACTGCTATCATATGGGGCAGCATCTGATAGCTACTGTCAGATGTGCGAAAATGAGTAATGCCTTCATAGGTATTATGGTTGTTCCTTTCTTGGGGAGCATGGATTGAAATTTATTGGCTTTTGTCTAGGTGGACTAATGGTATGACCGTGTGCCTAGCCGCATATGCGGCTAGGCACACGGATTATTTACACGAAGATGCCGTCTGCGGTCGCGTCATCCAATTTCAGCCCCAAGCGCGATGAGTACAAGTCTGGGTCCCGGAGAATAAAGCAATCCTCTTCGTCGTTTTTCCCCCGCCCAACCGCTAGTATCGCTCCCACCGATTGCAGTTTTTCAAGATGACGAGGCCATACGTTAACTGCATATTTACCCAGCTTCCGGAACAGCGTACGGTCTATATCGCCATGTTCGAGTTGTTTGCACAGGCGTGCGCCTTCATCGGGTAGTGGAATGTACACCGGTACAGTTGGTGTATCAATAAGCTTGAATCGTTTGGCAATGGTCGCAAAGGGCATGTTTTCATCAAACCTGTGTAACGGTAGGATGCGGTACTTATCAAGCGCATCATTGCCGGTGAGTTTGCTGGCAGTGTTACCATCTCGCAGGCATAAGATCTCTTTGAAATATGTGCGAATCGCGTCATCTGCAGTCAAATCAGAGTGACTGTTTGCCGTTGTCCGGAACGCTGCAATGCTTTGCTGGAGAAAAGGAGCGCAACCCCCTTCTGTGGAGAACACATAAACCATGCTTTCTGATGCAGAATGATGACCCTCTCGATTGCAACGTCCAGCTGTCTGGATAATAGAATCCAGTCCGGTTTCTTCGCGGTATGCAGTAGGAAAATCAATGTCTACGCCGGCTTCAATCAATGAAGTAGATACTACACGACACGTTTTTCCGCCATCAAGACGATTGCGGATTCCACTGAGTAGACGTTGACGATCAGCCGCGCACTGCAACGTGGTCAGGCAGAAGCTACCTTCAGCGTCGTCTTGTGCGAGACGATCATAGAGGTACTGGGCTTTTTTGCGCGTGTTTACTACGCATAAAACCTGTTCATGATTTCCTAGCTGATCTGCAAGCGCATCCAATGCAACGTCTCCGATACGTTTAATGGTCACACGGCGGAAGGAGTCTCGATCGTCATTTGTGAATGGTGATATCTCCGGAATTTGAACAGAGCCACTGTTGAAAGACTCGTCGAACAACGGTTGAAGTTCTGGTTGTGTGGCAGTGCATAATACTGCCGTAGAGCCATATCGCTCCACGAGTTCGGTAATTGCTCGTATGCATGGCCGCAGATAAGGTACGGGCAACGTTTGCGCCTCGTCAAAAACGATGACGGAATTTGCTATATTATGCAACTTGCGACACCGTGATGTTTTATTCGAGTACAGGCTCTCGAAGAATTGCACTGCAGTAGTGACCACAATTGGCGTATTCCAATTTTCTGCTGCAAGTACACGCTTGAGATCCGTCTCATCCATGTCGGACTCATCTTTGAGCTGATACGGCGCTTCGGAGTAATGAGGTAATACGGCGTCTGTTCCAAAGATTTCCTCAAATTGGCTAACGGTTTGGTCAATGATTGACGTGTAAGGAATCACATAGATAATACGTTGCAGGTTGTTCGTATGCGCATGTTTGAGCGCAAAAGCAATTGAAGAAATGGTTTTGCCGCTACCTGTGGGAGCTGTGAGTGTATACAGGCCAGTGCCATATGATGTGTTCTGTCCATAGGCAAGACATTGCGCGAGCAACTCACAACGTTTGATGTCAAGCGGCTTTTTATTAGGTTTATTGAGATATTGATTCGCCTTATTCTCTATGATTTTAGTCAGCCGCTCAATCTGAGACTGGTCTTCGGCATCGCATTCGACGGACATCGCCAAGGATGCTTGACGCAACGCACTCCATGTTGGCATTTGTCCATTCTCCAGCGCTTCTGGACCAAGGCGTTCTTTCAGATGTTCAAGCAAACGATGCTCGGCGCGATTTTCACGATTTGAAGTAAAGAACTCCGCATCAAGTCGGTCTCCATCTACTAGGGCGGAGAACAACATGCGTGTCAGCATCATGTCGGTGTAGAAAGACTGTTCTTTTGGCTGACCATCCATTGATGTCGTGCCTGAAACGAGTTTTGTTCCTTTTTGGAACGCCGACTGTGGAATATGCAACTGCACTTTCCCCTCGTTGGCCAGAGAAAGTGGATTGCGATCTCCTGCCGAGAAGGCCTTGTTCATGCGACCACTGTAAGTCGCCCCCTCCAACTCGCCTTGACTACCGAAATCAGCCAAGCCTGCATGGTGTCCGGCTACTGCCATTGAAACTAAAGGACAGCCATTTTGTACCAACAACATCGCACCAGCTGTTGAATGATCGACCAAGCCTGAATGATCAGGATTCTGGATTCTTCGTTGAAAAGCATCTGAGTATTTGCCCAGATCATGGACCAGGCCAGCCAGCAATCCATCATCAAGATGACCGAAACTCTGTGCAAAGCCTCCAGCTAGACAGCCAGTCATAGACAAATGTTCCACGCAGGTTTCATATCCGTGATCACTAGTTCGCGCGTAAAATGTTGCATTCATTATCGCCCCCTTGCCAATTGCACTGCATTGAAGAATCATCGTTGCACAACGTAAGCATCGGTCATCAGCGTGGACGATTCCGCGTGCAACGGCTGCATTGAAGAATCATCGTTGCACAACGTAAGCATACCGCGATGTACAAAGAATGGTCTCACTGCTTGGCGTTAAGGCCACTTCTATTAACGAACATGAAACTCTGGCATGTCGACTAGATTTCCATTTCATTGACTCTCCTATTTTGAAAAAACTGCATCAGTGAGGTTTTTTCAAAATAGGAGTGCTCACACAGACTCCGCAAGAATCGTAAACGCATATGAAAATGCAGATCCCCTATTCAATGTCGTTCATCAACACATGCAGCCATACAAAAAAAGAGTGGCCCCGCTGCTCAATCAGCAGCAAGACCACCCTCAGCGAGCAGGCGGAATCAGAACCTTAGCTCAGCCGCCCATCAGCATCACGCCTTAACAACCTCTACGCTCAGCTCGGCACCTTCCTTCACTTCGAAGGAAGTCGCCAGCGTCTCGTGGGCGATCAGGTCGCGGAACTGCTCGACCTTGGCCACGTCGTCAGCAGGCACGGTCAGCACCAGCGAGATACGGTCCGCGATGTCCAGATCAGCAGCCTTACGTGCGTCCTGCACAGAACGAATCACGTCGCGGGCGTAGCCTTCGGCCAGCAAATCGGCATCCAGCGCGGTGTCGAGGATCACGAAGCCACCGGTCGGCAGAGCGGCGGAGACCGAAGCGGCGGCCTCGGTGGCGTTCTCCTCCTCCACGCGGTTGATCAGCTCGTACTCGCCTTCGACCAGCGCAAGGTCGCCGGACGGCGTGGAGACCACCGGCGCACCGGACGCAGCATCGACATGCCAGTCGCCGGACTTGGAGGCCTTGATGGCGAACTGCACCTGCTTGCCGAGGCGCGGACCCGCAACACGGGCGTTCACACGCAGCTCGTGCACGATCTTCAGACCGTGGGCGGCGGCGTCTTCCAGAGTCGAGAACTCAATGTTCTTAATATTTAATTCAGACTTCAGCAACTCGTCGTATGCCTTGACGGCGTCCACGTTCTCGACCACCACGGTGAGCTTGGAAAGCGGCTGGCGCACGCGGATCTTGGCGGCCTTGCGCAGGGACAGGGTGCCGGAGACGACCTCACGCACCTTCTCCATCGCGTCCACCAGAGCCGGATCGTCGACCAGCACACGGCCGAGTTCGGTGTCTTCACCGGTCTTCTCGTCCACCACGAACGGCCAATCGGCCAGGTGCACGGACTCACCGCCGGTCAGACCACGCCACACGGACTCGGCTTCCATCGGGGCCAGCGGCGCAAGCACGCGCATGAACGCCTCAAGCACGGTGTACAGCGTGTTGAACGCGGAAGCGTCCTCATTCCAGAAACGGTCACGGGTGTTGCGGATATACCAGTTGGTGAGCACGTCGATGAAGTCGGAGACCGCATCGCAGGCGTCGGAGATTGCGAACTCGTTCAGCGACTTCTCGGCGGCCAGCACCAGACGACGGGTACGGGCCAGCAGGTAGCGGTCCATCTCCGGCAGGCCGGCGACCTCGTCCGCGCGCAGCTGGCGAGCGTCGAAGCCAGCCCCACCGTTGGCCGCGTTGGCGTACAGGGTGAAGAAGTAGTAGGAGCTCCACACCGGCAGCATGACCTGGCGCA
>OLPG01002139.1_pt1 | contig 14656 bp, 16 predicted proteins | sample 1672311 | NCBI WGS metagenome assembly OLPG01 (sample SAMEA3136670, study PRJEB25190) | human gut metagenome | biome: human gut; feature: human-associated habitat; material: faeces | place: Austria | collected 2013
ATACTCCCCTATAAAAATGGCTATTTATCAACTGTTTGTTGTGACATAGCCATTTAAAATCTCGCCAGGCATTCTAAATGCTTTACTCGTATACCTTTTTGCCAGAAGAGCAAAGTGAATTCCTTTTTCAAGGTCCTGGCCGCCATACATGTTCCTGCCATTTGTTCCAACGATAGACTGTGCAGTCTGTCCCAGTTCATTCACTGACATAGCCATTCCAACAGCAGCGTCTCCGGCTCGCGATATTGCTTCCGATGTCTGCCCGTGTACTTTTCTTCTTCCAAGAAAGCCTTTTTTAACGACATCCCAGCTCATCCCATTTTCCTTGAGCTCTTTTTTAGCCTCCTGCCTGAGCGCGTACCTGTATTTTGAGGCTTGTCGGTCTTTTTTTATTGCAGGCCCTATTGCTCCAATATTTTTTGCTAGTGTTGCGGCCCTTCTAAAAAAATTTCCGGGGCTGTTTCCTACACTTTCCATATGCATATAAGAGCGCCTGAACTCTTCTAAATCCATATATTTTTTCCTCCTTTCTTTTCTTTCTATTTTTTCACTCCATATTTTCTCACGGTGAGAAAACTGCGATATGACTCCGAGAGTTGTGCTCGCGTGTACCCATCACATAGAGGCTGAGCACAGTACGGCTTTTTGCCGCTGACAAACGAAGCCGTAAAGCTGAATGCAGGTCGCGGACGGGGATGCGAATCTGCATTCGAAGTTAAAGACGGAACATTTGACCTACGGACGACTTCTTCTTGTCTGCCGCATCCACTCTTTGTCAGTTTATACCAATCTTAACTTTCTCACGGTGAGAAAATCGGTGAGAAAATTACTATATGCATCTTTTTTTTCGATACACTTTTTCCGCCAAACTGTTTTTCTCACGGTGAGAAGAATTCCCCGTTTGCTATACAAGAGCAGCTTTCACTGAAAACATATGTATTTCAGGTAGCAGAAGAATCCGATTAGCACGCCTGTTTTTCTTTCCTTCTAACCAAATCAACTTTTCCACCTTTTGAAACAATACATTTTTCGATGTTGTCTTCTGATGGTATATTGAACATTGCTTCTTTCAGAATCCTTTCCAGGATACCCCTTAAACCTCTTGCACCTGTTTTCTTTTTGATTGTCTCTTTGGCAATTTCTTTTAATACTTCTGGTGTGAACTCTAATTCTACACCATCATACTTAAAGATTTCCTTATACTGGTTAACGATACAATCTTTTGGTTCAGTAAGGATTTTCATCATTGCCTCTTCATCCAGTTCATCAAGTGAGACGACAACCGGAACCCTTCCGATAAATTCTGGAATGAAGCCATACTGCACAAGGTCTTCCGTTGTAACAAGCTTTAATGCTTCCCCGATTTCTTTTTCTTTTTCTTTCTCTACGTTTGAACCGAACCCGATAGCAGTATTTTTTGTCGCTGTCCTTTTATTGACGATTTCTTCCATGCCTGGGAAGGCTCCTCCGCAAATAAATAAAATATTCTCTGTATTTACCGGAATGCATCTTTCATTCGGATTCTTTCTTCCGCCTGACTGTGCAACGTTTGCAGTAGTGCCTTCAATCAGCTTCAGCAGCGCCTGCTGGACACCTTCCCCAGACGGGTCTTTCGTAAGACTTGCCCCGACATTGGATTTTGCAATCTTATCAACCTCGTCAAGAAAGATGATTCCATGCTCGGCCTTATTAACATCTCCATCTGCAGCCTGAATCAATTTGAGAACTACATTCTCAACGTCATCACCCACGTAACCTGCCTCGGTGAGAGAGGTACAGTCAGCGATTGCAAATGGCACATCAAGCATTTTGGCGATGGTCTGGGCTAATAATGTTTTTCCACTTCCAGTTGGGCCCATAAGAAGAATGTTGCTCTTGTTAATCTTTACATCAGAATCAATATCCATTCGTTTATAATGATTATACACAGCAATTGACATCGCAATTTTTGCGTCATCCTGACCAATGATGTATTTATCAAGTTCATGTTTCATCTCTCTTGGCGTCATCCTTCTGCCTTTCTTATTTGCAGAAATGTTTTCAATGTTTTTATATGTTTTACCGTATAAAATCTTAACGCATTCTTCACAGATAAGACATCCATTAAGAGAAGAGCGATAAGCACGTTTTGGTTTTATAATTTCTTCTCCGCAAAAGTTACATACCGGTTTATTATTTGACTGCATAGTTTTTACCTCCATTGTTTTCTACTTTTACTATGCAGATTTTTTGATTTACTAAAAAAATTTGCGGAAATATTTTTTCTCACCGATTTTCTCACGGTGAGAAACTTGGTAAAAGAAAATCTTTGTTTTTGATAACTCAGCCTTACGGCTTCGTTACCAAGTCTTGTAGAGGCTGAGTGCAGAGATTAAAATTAAGTTTTCTCACGGTGAGAAAAATAATCTCATAGGCATCACCTTCCTCGGTCTACTTCCTCAATCACACTTTTTACCTTCACAATCTTTGGTTTTGATTTTTCTGGATAAAGCCTTGGTAACTCCCCGCTCTGGTTAGAAGTAGTTTCTGCTCCGGAATTCTCATCCATACCGGAAACATCTTCTGTTTCTTTTTCTTCATCCTCTTCCAGCTCCAGACCAAAATCTTCCTCCTCATATTCTTTATCCGGCTCAACGCCTGAAGCAGTAGCAGTGTCCCCTGCCTTCTTCTGACGGTACACGGCAAGCCGTTCTGCTGCCTGTCGTCTCTGTTCTTCAGTCATAACTCTTTTTTTCTTCTTCATAGAAAGCAATTCTCTTGGTGCTTCATATATTTTTGATACTACTTTTCCATTTACTTTTCCTACCTCGATTACTTTCCATGCTTCAGATTCTTCTACATATTTATCAAGTCTTCGCATGATATGATATTCAGTTGTAAATATCTGCATTTTTTTTGAATTTCCTGACATGCAGATATGAGTTTCTCTTTCATCTTTATTTCTTTCTATAGCCATATTTTTTCTCCTTTAAAAAAATAAGTATTCAGTCATCTACAATATGCTGAATACTCACCTTTTTTTGTTGTTTTTTTTCTTTTTCTCACGGTGAGAAATTTATCGACAGGTGGAAAAACAGCGGTCACCTTCGATAACTCTCCGACTTTGCCGGAGTCGTTACCAAGCCTCGCAGAGGCTGACAAGCGAAGCCGTAAGGCTGAGTACAGAGAATAAATATGATACCTCCCCGGCTTTTGCCGGCGTCGGTACCAGAGCACGCTTGATAACTCGTCTGCCTCGCAGGACTCGTTACCAGATTTCATTGATGCCTCACCGGTCTTGCCGGATTCGGCACCAGAGTACGCATGATAACTCAGGCTTAACGCCTTCGTTACCAGAATAAATATGATACCTCGCCTGCTTTACAGGACTCGGTACCTGACTTCGAACGGGGATTCAAACCCGCTGGCGAAGTTAAAGTTAAAACCGAAACATTTGACCCGCGGACGACTTTTCGTCGGCCGGGGACTTCCCGTTCTCCGTTAATCTCAATCCAGCAAAGGCTTCAGCTTTATCGTAAATCTGAATAAAATTGATATTTTTTAATGCTTTTTTATTGATTTTCTTTATTTTTTATCATATAATTTATTTAATTAAAATATTAAACTATAAAATACATTTTACAGAATAGGAGAATAGTTGTGAGAAAAGGAATAGTCTTATCATCTATTTTTGAAAAGGGTGGAACAGGGAAATCAACTATCACATACAATCTCGCTTATTATTTAAGCCAAAAATATAAAGTACTTGTCATTGACCTCGACGGACAGTCTGCTGACATTACATACTTCATGCTCGGAGAAGATAAGCTGAAATCCAGAGACAGTATGAAAACAATAAAATCCGTTTTTGAAAATTCAATGACTCTTGACAATGTAATTCTCACAGTCAAAGATAATCTTGATTTAATTCCAGCCAACACATATGTAACAGACTTATCACCGGCATACAAGACATCTGTTTTTAAAAATATCATACGGCGGCTTAAAGAAGAATATGATTTTATATTTATAGATGTCTCACCGAGCCCGAATCATGGTCACGTATTATGCCTGAGTGTAACAGACTACCTTATTCCAATTACCGTACTTGATGCTGCTTGTATAACTGCATTAATGTCTCTCGATGAGAGCGTATATGAGGTACAGGATGCATCAAATCCGAAACTGAAATATTTGGGCATCGTAGTCAATAAATATGATAATAGAACAAACATCTCAAAAACTGTACTAAACCAATTAAATAGGCTCACCAAGGAACTTGGGACTTCTATTTTTAAAACAAAAATTCATCAGAATGTAAGCCTTAGCGAGCAAACTCTTTTTCATCAAAGTATTTTTGAATATTTAACACGCAACAAGGCTGCCGCAAAAGCAGCAAAAGAATATGCCTCTCTTGCGGAAGAAATTTTATCACGTATATCCCAAATAGAAGGAGATGAGCTTAATGTCTAAAGATTTATTCGCCAATATGGATGAACCGTCGTTCACAAGGAGAAAGTTTCCTCAGCTGGAAGAGGAAAAGAGGGAAGCAGAACTCATTGAACAGGCAAAGGAAAATAATAACTTAATCACTCTGCCTATTACACAGCTTGTCATGGACCCCGACAATGAATCTATTTTTGGTAAAATAGAGCTTGGTTCAATCGTCAACTTTTCTTCTGAAATTGAGCATAATGGGTTCAAAGGTGCCATCATGGCTTATCCAATAGATACAGATGATGGAAAAAAATATCAGATTGAATCCGGACATCGTCGTTTTCTTGCTGCGAAAGAGGCCGGGTTGGAAGAATTACCTGTTATTGTAACAGAACCTCCGCTATCTGACACCGAAAGAAAAATCCGCTTAATTGATATGAATATGCAGAACCGTGACCTAAAGCCCTCAGTTTTAGCAAATGTTGCTTCTGTACTGCTGGATAATATTACAGCAGAAGAAGAGAAGGATGGCGTGCCTGCAAAAAAAGATTTAGTTTATGGACTTGTTGCCAGAAAAATGAATACTTCTCCGAAGACGATATACAGATATCAATCCTTGAATAAATTGATTCCCAAGCTCAAAGAATTTGCAGACGAAGGGGTGTCCTGGACAGCTTTAACACAGGCAGCGAAATTGCCGGAAGATAAGCAAGAATTAATAGCACTGGCCATATCAAACGAATTAGTAGAAAATCAAGCCGAAAATATAACAAGACCTTGGATTATTTCTTTAATCGCAAGGACATCTGGACAAACCGACGAGCCAAAGTCAAAGACTATAGTAAGAAGCAGGAGCGGTGCAAAGATTATTTCCAAATGTGCAAAGGATTTTGACTATATCTTCAGCGGAAATGCTACATTCAAGGATTCTGAAAAGAAGCAGGCGTTCGACGATTTAGTGGAATTGCGTGATAAACTCAATAAAAAGATATCAGAACTTGGTAACGAGATATTCTAATTTTTTTCATATTTTCTCACGGTGAGAAAACGAAAAAAGAAGAGAAGAGGAGTATGCATCCTTTTCTCTTCTTTCTTTTACGCTTGGTCCCTATTTAATAAAGCCCTTTCATACTCATCAAAATTATAATCTCGCTGATGAAAATTATTAAATTTATTTTGTTTTTTACCATTTTCTTTTTTAACCGGCAAATCGTAATTTTCTTTGATAGCCTTAATCATAAATCCGACTAAATTATCAATAGCATTAGTAGAAGAGGAGGCTACCATATATGCCTTTTCAATTTTTTGAATATCATATTCCGCAGCTTTGCATATAACACCTATGTCATCATACGACAATTCTTCTTTTATAAGTGTTTTAACTTTAAAGAAAAGTTCAAATTGTTCCTCCTGGCTTAACTGCGATTTGCTCTTCTTAGTTGCTTCTGTTTTTTTCTCTTCTTCATTTTCTTTATTTCCGAGTTCCACAAAAAAAGTAATCGCGTAAACTTTTCCACCATGACCAGCCTTTTTAGGTTCATACGAAACAAATGTTCCGTTGTCCACTCTATTGATTTCTTTCACGGCAACCTCTATGACTTTCCTTCGGAACTCATACCAATCAGAAAAGCTTTTTTCCGTTGCCTTTTCTACAGCTTTATCATAATCAGGAGTAGGAGAGCCAGCCAGCACTTTCTGCACCGCGCTAGTCTCTGCATTTACGACGCCTAACGACAGCTTTAATTCAGACAATCCAATTTCTATTTTATAATGTCCTTTTGTCGCCTCTTTTTTAGTATATTTTGCTACACCAGGTTTTTTCATATTATAACACTCTGACAGTAATATCTCATGTAGACGTAGTGCATAAACACTATTATATGCCAGTATAACAGGGAGGTCCAAAACCGTAAAAGGAGCCTCTTGTGTTAAATATTTTTTTAGCTCATAATTAAATTTGACTGTAAAGGTTCCTTTTTCATACTGGGCCATTGAAATTAATGATATGTATTTGAATGTTTTTATATCATCATTTACAAAACCAATCGTCCTAGATGTCATAGCCGCTGCTGCTTTATTTAATTGTGTATAAAAACTTCCTCCAGATACTCTCAATAATTCTCTGAGTTCTGCAGCCTTTATCGAACAAACCAATCCGCCAGTCTCGCCTTCATCATTATATTGCCGCTTCTGTAGTTTTGAGAGAACAATATTTAACAATTTTTGTTCCATTAATGAGGCCTTGTACTTACTATCTATTAATGTATTTGATTTTGAAAACAGGTCTCCATGGCATTCATATAATACATCAGTATTTTCTTCTTTTTTTCTCAATTTGTCACACTCCAATTTAGACTGGATTTTCTCCAAAATGAACGGTAAACTAATAGGTATTATATCAGCGCAGGCAAAAAAAAGCAACCAAAACTCCAAAATGAACGGTAAAGACTCTTACCGTCCAAATATGGAGTGTACATTTTACTCTTTTGGCGACTCCATATTTAGACGCAAAAAAAACTCCAAATTCAAACGGAAGTAATCTACTATCCCGTTCAAATATGGAGTAAATTTTGTATTTGATATTTTTTTCGACCGTCCAAATATGGAGTTTATAGATTAGATTTCTCTGAAAATTAACATATAACCATATACGCTCCATATTTAGACGGGATAGACAAGCTTAATCATGTCGGCATATTTATTTTACTTCTTCAAAATATTAAATTACCGCTTTGTAAACGTAATCCATGGGATTTTTCATGGATAAACGATACGTAATGTGTACTATTTTTTGCTTCTTTATTCTTGATATAAAAAGCTCCATATTTGAACGGCTTTAGATTTTTACTTCCGTACAAAAAAGGAGCTCATCTATTATTTGTTAAAAAAAATGCTCCATATTTGGACGGAATATTTTTTCAACTCCATTTTTAGACGGTTAAGCAATTGAATTTTTCTCCACATATGGCCGGGATACAATAACGAAAAGCTCTTATTCTGGACGGAAGTTACAAAATATCTATAAAAATACGGTTTTTGCGCCAGATTTATCCGCTAATTCCTCCAAAAAACTACCTTTTCATATCAGAAAAACAACTCCATTTTTAGACGGTTGTCGCTCCTTTATCATTTCGTAAGTTTATCCACATAAATACGTAAGTTCATCCGTAAATCTACGCTAAAAAGTCCTAGAAGCCTTGCAAATAGCGGCATTTGTAGCATATAATAAATAAATGAAACTTATGTTGTTATTATATATAATAAAACAACCTCCATTTTTCAAAATTCAAAAAAGTAGAAGAGTAGTGTCATACAAAAAACATATGACAAAAAGAGGGTATGCCTTCGTTACCAGAATAAATATAACCAAGCGGCTTTTGCCGCTGACAAACGAAGCCGTAAGGCTGAGTTTAGTGCACGAACGGGGATTCAGACCCACATGCGGAGTTAAAATCGGAACATTTGGCCCGCGGACGACTCTTTGTTGGCCGGGAACTTTCCGTTCTCCGTTAAAACTATCGAGTTAAGTAATTATACTCGATACTTATCAAAAATACCACCTATGATTTTTTTAACTCAATAATCAGTGGCGGTATTTTTTACGAGAAATGGACGCTCTGGGACTCGAACCCAGGACCGACCGGTTATGAGCCGGTTGCTCTAACCAACTGAGCTAAGCGTCCATATAATTAATACTATATTTAATTTAACTCTAAATCCACTAATCCGGCTCATACCTTCCGGTTACTCGCCAAATCTGTGACTCTGTCACATCTTTTTCTTCGCACGCCTTCGGCGTTGAGCCGGTTGCTCTAACCAACTGAGCTAAGCGTCCATGATAGCGGTGACTTTATGCAATGCCATAGGCTTTAAGTTATGTGCAAGATTGTTTTTATCTTGCTACATATATAGTATGCTGAATAAATATTGTTTTTGACGGAAAAAAAAAAATATTTTATTTTTTTTGGTAACTCAGGATTAGCGGGGCCCGTTACAGAATTCCGAATGTGGATTCTGATTCACGTGTAAAGCTGAACACGAAAACCTTGATTCACGAAAGATGCTACTATGTTACCAAAGGGCGGAATACCGCGGCCAGGCTGGCCGTCGGGGAAGGATTGCTATAAGCGGTCCGACCCCGAACAGTCTGGTTGTCCATCGGTTCGGAGGTGGCTTGACGTGTGCGGGGAGTCAGAAACTCCGTCAACGCCTGGTGGCGGTGAACTTATGTTCAACGAATCATTACCGTCATTTTTCGGTTCCTCATTCAGCCACTGTATACAATCATCAAGAGCATCGTCGTAATTATTGAAGGCACCTCCAGAAGGGGAATTGTAAACGGCATCATATGTTTCTATAGGATTTTCCCAATCATAGTCTACGTCGAACTCGTAGGACTCATGCACCAACAACGGGGCCAGTTCTTCAACAGACATTTGCCGGATGCGGTCAAGATTTCGAATATGTTTCTTCCGTTCCAATTTTATTTTTCCTCCTTTTTTTTGCTTTTCGTTACGCTACTTGACATGGTAATAGTAGTAAACAGTTGCAGATGTATACTTTCCAAAGAAAAAATCATTTTTTATATTGTTTTTAAGCAAAAAACCATAACTTTGTCATAGCGTTATCAATAGCATCATCATTTATTTTATTTATGGAAACTATATTTAGAAGCAGTGGTTTCTACATCTATACGACAAACCCAGATTTTTCAAATAGATGTATGGAAAAGGCCTGAAAATCACATATTTTTGTAATTTTTTAGCCTTTTCTTACAACCAAGCAGTCGCCGTATCTTGCGATAAGAAATCACCATTCTAGTTCTGAGAAATCTTTAATATATTTTTCTTCCCTGCCAAAGTCTTGTCTCATTTGGTCCACATACGCATTGTATTGCACAACCATTTGTGACTTTATTGTCTGTACTTTATCCAATAATTCCTGATTATCTGGATTATTTGTTTCAATCCCTTTTAATACATTGATGATATCATTCCCGAACACATATTCGTCGCATGCTTCAAGTAATTCTGACCAACAGCCTTGTTTTGCCTCAGGTAATCTTTCTTTATATGCAATATACAAAAAATCATCTTTGAATGTGTGGTTATGGAATGGGCCCGGTTCATATATCATATCCACGACACCTGCTGTCTCCATATATCCGTTCTTTTTGTAGTTAGAAATGCGTACATAACTTTTAGGCAAGTCTTCCGGCTTTATTTTTGTTTTCCGCCCGCTTTTCCATCCGGAGTATAAATAGCCTCCGGGAATCTCAAAGTGCATATACACAGATTTATCATGCCGTAGCCGCATTTCCTTTTCTTTTAAAAACTCCTTTGCACTTTTAAGATTTCCGTTTGGCATTGTTCCTTTCACAGAGAACCTTATCCCGGGAAAATCTTCATTTTTATCTTTTGCGGATTCGGAAAACATTTGAAAAGCAAATCTGTCTTTTAGTTCAGCGACAGTTTCTTTTGTGACTTCCCCGTATACTGTACATGGGATAAGCCTGTCTGCAGGGGCTTTTCTAACAGGCACCAGTGAATCGTAACTACAATTATAGAATTTGCTTGCAAATTTTCTTTTTGCCATGTTGAGCGCTCCTCCTACATCCTGAGTTATTTTTCGTTGTTCGTTGTTTCTGTTGTTTCATCTTGGATATCGAAACTTGAATAGTTTTCTTTCAGATAACCTGCCAATGTACTGATTAAGATGACTGTCATTACAAGCGCAAGCATCACTTTAAAAAATTGTTCCATTTGTGAGTTCAAAATTATCGCCTCCTTGTTGTCGTATGACCGGCTGTGCCGGCCTCTTCACATACAATATGCCGATTTTCTGCAAAAAAGGAAACGATGCTTTATCGTATCGGTTCTTCTCACGGTGAGAAGAACCGCATATAAAGATTACGCTGCGACCATCATTTTAGCCTCTACCACATCCGTTTTAAGAATACTTTTAATCGGGACCAGATATCCGGAAGCACCCTCTCCCATCTTTCTCCATGCCACCCTAAGTGATTTCGCCTTATCCTGGTCTGCCTCCATTTCAGCAATGAACGCTCTGAATTTTTTCGGGTCCAGTACAAATGCTTCACCTGTATGGTCTAACAGGTAAATGATATGGTCTGCCTTTGTTCTTGCAAAGCAGCCCGGGTTTCTGTGTGAGAATTTCTCATAAGCCAGATTTCCCGTCCTGTGCGCCATAGTATCGGTTTTGATTTCAGCAGTGGACACATGACCATCTGCATAAACGATTTCAAAATCAATATCATCATCGATTCCACGTCTTGTATTGCTAATATCTCTGACGTCTACAACACTTTTATACTTTCTCAGATGTCTGGCAATACGCTCTTCGCCCTTTTTTCCATAATCCAAATCACGTACAAAACTTCTTCCCTGTGTTTCCCATAATGTCCTTTCTTTTGATTTCTTTGTCATAATACTTACAACTCCTTTTCGGTTCTTTTTTTTGTTGTAAGTAATATGCTTAAAAACAAGGCAGGCGTGATTTTTTTGCGAGTTATTTATTCTACGAATTTCCTATAGGCATGTTTTTTCTCACGGTGAGAAAACGTCTGTGAGAAATCTATATTTCTGGCTGTGCTTCCGTTCACCAGCCTTTCCACTTTTTTCTTTTTATCCATATTTTTCATATTTCTTTTGACGATTTAATTCACAAACAACGAAAGGGGAAAATATTTTATGGAAATCTTAAAAGAACTGTTAAAGGAAAATGAAGCGATTTATGAGGTCACATGCTGTGCGAGCAAATCAACGTATATCATCGGACCTGTTGTTGAAGATATCAACCGAGATATTGATTTGTCTGGATGTATTGAAGAGACTTTGCACAGAATGCTTGAAAACGGATGCCTGGATTCCGATATCTTCTGTGTACTGAGTGCAACAAAGGAAGATATAAAACAGGAGCAGCATGAAAGTGACTATAACATTGACCTTGGATATGTAATCTGCGACTTTTATCCGACTGGTATTGTTGAAACTGGAATCTGCTACGAGCAGCCGATGGTTGCTTATACAGTACATTATTGGGATACTGTATTATGCAAGAATTTTACAGTTAAGGAAGATGCGACAGATGAAGAATTACTGCAGGCAATGGGTGACAAATTTGGATTCAATACAGAAGAATATATTGTCAATGATGTTCGTGATGATGGCACCTTGATTGGAGTGCAGGACGTACTTGACGATACGCTCTTGTTCGTTTTGAAGCGAAAATTCGAGGCAACAGCCAAAGACATCGCAGCATAAAAGCAATAAGCAGCGGGAACGATAATCTTTCCGCTGCTTTTTTTTGTCTTTTCTTTATATATTGTTGTATCCTTTTTTCAGATGCTCTTTTGCGATAGCCAAAATGTCTTGTGGTGCGTTTCTTCCCTCTGCGCTATAGTATCTCTTAACCTGCCCCGGCCTGGCAATCAGTTTTGTCACCATCTTTCCGGTTCTCTGATTATGTACAACGATGATGCCGGTGTCTGTTACAGAATGGATTTCCGGCCCGTTTGGATGCCCTCTATCCACGACGAAACTATCCACAACATTTCCTTCGCCGATTACATCTGAAATCAGGGATTCTCTTGTATACCTGTTTTCTTTGTAGTGTTCGCTGACTATACATACCGCCTCCTGTACTGCTGCTTGTTTCCTGTGTCAGAGACAATATGCTGAAAAATGCAGTGTATTTTGCGACGACAAAACAAAACGCCGGCAGTAACTTGCCGGCGTTTCTCGTTCTCACTCTTCTCTTTTTCTGGCTATCTTGTTTCTTTTGCGCTTTTTAAAACGGCTCATCTACCACCAGCAGACCATATCCTTTTTCTTTTCGTTTATACAGAATGCTCAGCGTGTCATCACGGTCAGAGTCACGGAATACATAAAAATCATGGTCTGTATACTCCATCTCTACACAGGCTTCTTCCCTTGACATTACCTCTGCAGCAATCACCTTCTCGCGGTCAATCATCTTCACCATCTGCGCAGCGTCATATGTAGATGTGCATGCATCAGCTACCTCTGTAGCATCAGCCTCGCGGATGGTCTTACTGCCGGCTCTTTTTCTTCCTTTTTCCTTCATCTTTTTTACTCTCTCTGCTGCAATATCAACGGCATCATTCATTGCTTTATATAAGTCATCATTTCTTAATTGTTTCCGTTCTTTCAGTGTCAATCCACTCACCGTTTTCATCTATGTATTTGGCTTTGATTTTTTCAATCATGTCCATCAGCATCGGGATTGACTCTGCGGGCGTTGTACCATACAGTCCACGGATTCCATATTTGCCTTGATGTTCAGGCTTCCAACATAATCCGCATCCGCTTCATATCCGCAGCACTTGCATTTAAAAGACTTGCCATTGCGGTTGTCTTTTTCAAGATGGCTGCATACCGGACATGTCTGGCTGGTGTAATCCGGTATAATTTCCTTGAAATCATAGCCATACCAGTTTAAAGTCTCCATGAGCTTCTTCTGCAGCTTCCCTCTCGCAAATGTTGACATCATACCGTTAGACTTACGGCTTTTGTTAAATTCCCTGATATCCAGTTTTTCTAGGACTGTCAGGGTATCATGTGAGATTGATTCTATATATCTGTCTATGCTTGATTTAATCTCATGGTCAAGTGTTTCATAATAGCAGCGCTTCTTGCGGTATGGGGCATCAGCCTTTTGAATCATCTGGTCAAGCCGGTCCATCTTTTTGATGAGAGAACGTCTCACATCTTCCGGAAGGGCCTTATGTCTTCGCAGGTAATGGCTGATACTGCGTTTTTTATTTCTCATGTCAGACAGCGAAGCGAATGACTTTTCCACTGTATCGTGGTAAAAAGCAATCACCGGCTTCATGCTGCCGATTGCTTTATCTTCAGATGTATGCAGTGTGTCAGAGATACCGACATCAACGCCTACCACATTTGAAGTCTTTGGCTGTTTCATTTTTGACTCATAACTCCATCCGACCTGCAGGATTCCGTTTTCATCAATTGACGCCATGACCGTACCGGCCATTTTATGTGATTTGATTTTATTGGCAGGATGTCTGCTTGTGTTAATCGGTATTACGATTCTTTCTGCGTTTTTATGTAAAGCGTCGCTTATCTTAATCACATATGGCATGACGGTATCTGTTGATACTTCAATCTTCATCAGCCTGCTGTCAAGAGGCATATGCGCCCGTCTTAATTCTGGGACACGGTATTCCATTGATAAACTGATATACATATCCATGAATTCCACCTGTTTAAATGTAAACTCGTCGTCTGACATTTCATTCAGGATACTGATACAGTCTTCATAGAAAGCCTTGTCTTTCTTTGTTTTAGACGCAATCTGTTTCATAGTGCTCAGCATCTCAGACTTCGTCTTGGAATCAATGGACATTGCAAACAGGACTTTTGATGATGTAAAGACTGACTGTTCTTCTGTATACATATCCTGCCGGATGCTATCCATACGGTTAGAAAGATGGGTCACCGCCATGTCAAAGGCATTCTGAGAGAATGCAGAATTTGCATTTTTCGGACGGATGGATTTTTCAAACTTGCGGATGTCACTGCTCTTCTTATCATTTTTTACGATTTGAAGTGTAAATATTGTTTGTCCAAAATGTAAGCATTTTTAACTTCTTGCGGCGTTTGCTCTCCAAGGAATCTGGCTGAAAAAATGCCAGGCATTCCATGCAGGGCTTCTATCTCCACCCCTGAATCATCCGCCAATGCAATCATACCAGTTTTTTCGCATACATACTTTGCTTTCAGTAGAGCATTCTCTTCGTATGTTTTTCCATCTTCCACAATGTCTTCGCCGATTCCTGCTTCAGCCATGGAGATGAAGTTAATATTTTCCAAACTCGGAAAATTTTTAACGATTTTTTTAATCTCCTTTATTTTATTTTCGTTGTGTGTTGCGAAAACGATTGTCTGCGGGTCTTTTTTGTATACGGCTGTTTCACTGTTTTGCTTTTCTTGGATATTAGCCATTACTATCCTTCCTCTCTTTTTTTTTATTTTGCAGATTTAATATGCCAAATTTCCTATTTACAAAAATATCCTTCTGCTTCTGCATATGCCCGCGCCTGCTCCAGTCTGTGCTTGCGTATGCGTTTCGTCGCTCCTTCAGCCAGATTATCGTATTCCGGCGCAGTCATTCTTTCGCACCTTTTTGCATTTGGAATTTCTTTGTATGCTGATTCGTTCAGTGTTAGTCTTTCCAT
>OLPG01002143.1_pt1 | contig 14648 bp, 13 predicted proteins | sample 1672311 | NCBI WGS metagenome assembly OLPG01 (sample SAMEA3136670, study PRJEB25190) | human gut metagenome | biome: human gut; feature: human-associated habitat; material: faeces | place: Austria | collected 2013
CAACACGAACGATTTAAGGTGTCTTTCTTTTTATGCAAAATCACGAACTTGCTCATTTATAGTTGTATAGAAAGACTAATTAGATTAAGTTGTTCTGATGTTATTCTTGTTCAATATCCTGCGTATAGTGAAAAGATCTTGAGAATTGTGGGGGGCAAAACAAAGCCGGTTTACGCGCTCGTGCATGATTTGAAATGCTTGCGAGGAAAGACTGTAAGCATTGAAGAAGAATTGGACGTATTGAATAAATTCAACGGTTTGATTGTTTTGACAGAGCCGATGAGAGATTTATTAGAGAAATACGGATATAAAGGAAAAATGTCTTGCTTGCAAATGTGGGATTATTTGCAGGATAGCGGTGTAGACGTGCAAAGCACTGAAAATAGTATGTGCGTTTGTTTTGCAGGAAATTTAAGTAAAAGCCCTTTTATAAGGCAACTCGTTGGATTTCAGACAGAGTTTTTAGTTTATGGAGATACAAATGCTATTGAAGCAGATAACATGGTATTTAAAGGAGTGTATTCGCCTGAAGCTTTGCCTTCTGTGCTTGAAGGAAACTGGGGATTAGTGTGGGATGGTGAATCATTAAATGGCTGCACCGGCCATTATGGGGACTATTTGCGTTATAATATTCCCCATAAGACAGGACTTTATCTTGCGGCGGGCAAACCAATTATTGCATGGAGTGGAGCAGCAATTTCTGAATATGTAAGGAATAATCAACTTGGAATTAGCATAGATTGTCTGTCACAACTAGACGAAGTACTAAAATCTGTGGATGACAATACATATTTAAAGTATAAAGAAAATGTTATGAGAGTTAGAAATGATATAATTTCGGGAGTAAATATACGAAATGCCACAGAACAAATATTAGAGAGGAAATAATTTATGATACCTAAAGTAATACACTATTGCTGGTTTGGAGGGAATCCTCTTCCAGAAGAAGCAAAGCGTTGTATTGAATCATGGAAAAAGTATTGTCCAGACTACAAGATAATAGAGTGGAATGAAAATAATTACGATGTGAATAGCAATGAATATATGAAAGCCGCTTATAAAGAAAAAAAATGGGCTTTTGTATCTGATTATGCCAGAATTGATGTCGTGTATAAGTACGGTGGCATATATATGGACACTGATGTTGAGTTAGTAAAGGAGCTTGATAGTTTTTTAAATGATAGAATGTATTGTGGGTGGGAAATGAGAGACCCATTGCTAGACAAACTGGGAAGAAGCTATGAGAATTCTGTGGCGTTTGGATTGGGATTTGGTGCAGAGAAAGGCCATCCAGCTTTGAAAAAGATTCTTGATTTATATGATAGGATTTCCTTTTATAACGAAGATGGAACTCTGAATTTAATTGCGTGTCCGCATTATCAAACGGAAATCCTAAAAGAATATGGACTAGATGATACAAGGAGAACATATCAGCACTTAGATGCAGGAATTGTGGTCTATGAAGAAGAAGTGTTTTCGCCGAAGTCACCACTAACAGGGAAAACAACAATTACAAACAAAACTGTAAGTATCCATCAATTTTCAATGACTTGGATTAATGCAAAAGAAAGAAAACTTCAGAATATAGAATGGAATCTTACAGAACGGTTTGGATATGGATTTGCTCATACGGTTACTAAGATTATTTCTTTGCCGTATAGAGTAGAAAAAAAGATAACTAAGATAGTGAAAAAGTCCCAATAAGGTTGACTGTGTAGAAATTCGATGTTAAATAATGGAAGGAGTTCTTGGACAATAGTCCGTAAAAGATAATGCAAAAATCATTAACTAAAAATTCAATATATAACGTAATTTATACGATAGCTAATATCCTGTTTCCTTTTGCTACATCTATTTATGTCTCAAGGATTCTTCTGCCGGCCGGCGTTGGTAAAGTGGCTTCTGCACAGAATATTGTTTCCTATTTTGTGACACTTGCAGCACTTGGATTGCCATCCTATGGAGTACGAGAGTTTGCAAAAGTTAGAGAAAAAAAACATGAAAGAAACAAATTGTTCACCGAGCTTCTACTTGTGAATATTATATCGACAACTTTGGCAGTTGTTGGATTCATTGGTCTAGTAGTTGTTAATGAGGGTTTTAATGGACAATGGGCACTTTATGTAGCCTGTGGTCTTTCTATTGCCTTTAATTATCTTAATATTGACTGGATGTATCAGGGACTGGAAGAATATGGATATATTACAGGGCGAAGCTTACTTATTAAAGGCCTCTCTCTTTTGGCATTATTTTTATTTGTGAAAACAAGGGAAGATTATGTAATATATGCGCTTATATCTAGTTTGGCCACAGGCGGGAATTATGTTTTTAATGTTCTGAACGCAAGAAAATATGTCGCACTTGATTTCTCTAGAATCGAGTTAAAACGCCATATGAAACCCGTTCTTTTGATTGCGTGTATTATATTCTTATCGAGTATTTACAATAAAATTGATGTAACAATGCTTAACATCTTGGCGACGGATGAATCTGTTGGGTACTACACATACGCGCAGAAGACAATTACAATGGTTTTGACCATGGCGAATGCTATTACTGCTGCATTGTTACCAAGACTTAGCTATTACTATGACAATGATAGGCAGGGATTTTATAAATTATTAGATAAAGGCTTTCAAGTCCTATGTTTTATGACTTTTCCGATGACAGTAGGAATGGCGCTTGTTGCTCCGCAAGCAGTTGAGTTCTTATACGGCGAGGCCTTTGAACCCGCTGTTTTAACAATACGCTTGATGTGTCCTCTGATTCTGATCAAAGGCTTTGGAGATTTGTTCTGTTACCAGCTTGTTTATAGTACAAAGAGCGAAAAGATTATTTTGCCTGCTTCAGCATCTGCATCTGTGATAAATATTATAACGAATGCAGCTTTAATTCCTACGCTTCTTCAAAATGGTGCTGTAATAGCTTCTGTATTTAGTGAACTGGTCACAAATGCTGTTCAATTCATCTATATGAAGAAAAAAGTGAAATTTACCATTAATATGAAAGCATTGACGAAGGGGCTTATTAGTACAGCAGTGATGACATTGAGTGTCTACATCATTATGCAGTTTAAATTGCCAAATACTATTGGGCTTATATTAGAGATTTTATGTGGTGTTATCGCATACACAGCAGTAAACTTAGTTATGAAGAATACCTTGATATTCGAGATTGTGAATAAAGTGAAAGGGAAAATCTCACATAAGGCCTAAATATGAAGAAAGTGGGATGATGGATGAAGTGCAACGCAATAAAGATTACAAACTGATAGATTTGATAAAATTTTTGTGTGCATATCTTGTAATTGGGATACACACGAGACCACTTCAAGCTGTTAGTGTTCTCTTAGACAAAGTTGTGTACTATAATATATCAAACTATGCAGTACCGTTCTTTTATGCATGTACTGGATATTTCTTGATTGTTAAACAACCGGAAAAAGATTTGCATACAAAACTTGGCTACCGCATAAAAAAGATTTTTAATATTTATATCATATGGTCTATCGTATATTTGCCATTGACAGTTTATGGATGGTTTATTGAAGGAAATAAAACAGTAGAATATGTAGTTCTTTGTATTCGAAATTATATCCTCGTGGGAGATAATTTTTATTCATGGGCGCTATGGTATCTCAATGGGTTAATCTTCGCCTTGATTCTTATAGATATTTTATCAAAAAGAATTTCAATAGAAAAGATTGTAGGTTTTGGATCAGTGGCATATTTTGTTGGTATAGTTCTTACCGCTTTTGGGGGGCATCAAGACAAGCTACCGGCATTATTAGCATTTCCAGTTAATATTTATTTCTCAATCTTTGCGACGACAAGAAATGGTTTTTTTCAATCGTTAGTATTTGTTTCTTTAGGTATGTATATTGCTGACATTGAGAAGTCAGGTGAGTTGACAAAAATTCTTCACAAGGGAAAGATTGCACTATTTGCTTATCTAATAAAAATTCCTATAAGCCTTATCGGGGGGGGGCAGTACCTCAGCCAGATGCTTGATCTTCCAATCTTTTTCATGCTATTCTGCCTGATTATATATAAATGTCCAAAGATGGAACTTCATGGAGATTTTTATAAGAAACTGAGAAACTTAAGTGGAACAATATATTTTGTCCATATGTACTTTGTGGCATTCTGTGCACTTGTTTTGTATAAGGAAGATTACCATAATCTCGTATCCTTCTTTATTTGCGCAGGAAGTGCGACTTTAATTGCTATACTATTCAATTACATTAGGGAAAGGAAAAGATGCAAGCAGTAGCTGATGACGTTTTTTATAGTATATATCAATATTTAGGATTCGGGCTGATTTTCGCAGTAATATGCATGATTGCCTTGCCCGAAGTAGAACATAAAGGATTAAAGAAGTGCCTTATTCATCAGTGGCATAAGCTTAGAACGGATAAGATCACTCGATATAAATTTGCATTCTTTACCATCTTGTTTATGGTGCTGTCTAGAACTTTGATTTGCCGCAGTATATGGCAATGTCCATGGGAAAATATAATTGGGGAATGGGGAGTTTTCGCTTCAGATGGCACCCTGAATACGGAGGGGATGCTTAATGTTCTTCTGTTTGTCCCACTTGCTTATTTTGGAGTGCTGGGATTTTTTCAACAAGATGGATTGGACAAGGAAATCTTGTTTAATATTGTAAAGACTTCCTTTGGTTTTTCATGTTTAATTGAAATATGTCAGCTTTTTTTAAGAGTAGGAACATTTCAGTTATCGGATATTTTCCAAAATACGCTTGGTGGCTTTATAGGTGTAGCTATTTGGGCTATGCAGCAAAAAATAATGAAAAGAGGAAGAAAAAATATGAATACAACATTACTTATTATGGCAGCTGGTATCGGCAGCCGATTTGGATCGGGTATTAAGCAACTGGAACCGGTGGATGCTTCTAATCACATCATCATGGACTATTCCATCCATGATGCAATCGAAGCAGGCTTCAATCATGTGGTATTTATCATCCGTAAGGATATCGAGAAGGAGTTCAAAGAGGTCATCGGAGATCGCATTGCCTCCATTTGCGATTCTCATGGTGTAACTGTGGACTATGCTTTCCAGGATATCAATGATATTCCGGGAACTCTGCCGGAAGGTCGCACGAAACCGTGGGGAACAGGTCAGGCAGTCCTTGCAGCAAAGGATGTCATCAAGACCCCGTTTATTGTGATCAATGCAGATGATTATTATGGCAAGGAAGGCTTCAAGGCGGTTCATGAGTATCTGGTGAACGGCGGAAAGTCCTGCATGGCTGGCTTCGTGCTGAAGAATACGCTGTCTGATAATGGCGGTGTGACTCGTGGTATCTGCAAGATGGATGAGCAGAACAACCTGACCGAGGTTGTGGAAACCAAGAACATCGTCAAGACTGCAACCGGAGCAGAAGCAGACGGTGTGGCTGTTGATGTGAATTCTCTGGTATCCATGAATATGTGGGGATTGGCTCCTGATTTTTTGGATGTATAGCATATTGGGGTCAGACCCCATGAAATAGCGATAAAGAAAATAAAACAGAACTAAAAGTTCTATAAAAGAAACATAAAATATCTTGCAAAAACTTATCATGAGTGATAAAATCTCGTGAATAAGATATCAGAGATGGGATAGGGAGATAAGCAAATGCAGGAGAACATGAAAGAATACCTGACAGAAAAGGAAGCCAGGGAAAAGAGACTGGAAGTATATACAGAGAAGATCCAGGAAAAGGTGTTGAGCAGATCTTCGGAAACAATCCGGCAGTTAGTGGAGGAGAGACACCGCCAGAAAATGACGCAGCAGGAAATAGCGGATATTACAGGGATAAAACCGTCGAATATGGCCCGGTTTGAGAGCGGCGGCAGGGTACCAACGCTGGTTGTACTGGAGAAATATGCGAATGCACTTGGAAAACATATTGAAATAAAAATCTGTGATGACTGACAGATTTTTATTTGGGATAATCATAGATGATACTATTATTAAAAATAGCGAAGCAAAATGGAGGGAGAAAGATCGCAAGAAAATTAAGGGACTGGTATCCGGGGGCAATTTACCATATCATGCACAGAGGAGTGAGAAGAAAACCAATATTTGAAGATGAGATGGACCATCAGGTACTGCTGCAGATAATAAAGACGTCATTGAGTAAATATAGCTGCTGGCTGCATGCGTATTGTCTGATGACAAACCATGTCCATCTGTTGCTTGAAACAGGCGATATAGAAATCGGGAAGTTCATGAAATATATGTCAGAGTGTTATGCCATTTACTATAACCATAAGTATGGTTACAGAGGGCATGTTTTTGAGAGCCGGTATAAATCCTGCCTTGTAAAAGAAGATGCTTATTTTCTCCAGACAAGCCGTTACATACATCTTAATCCGGTAAAAGCGCAGATGGCAGATTATCCGGAAGATTATTTATGGAGCAGCTATCGGACGATGATAGGGATTACGGATGATGGGATCACAGAGAAAAAGAAGACACTTGCGTACTTTCCGAAAAACAGTATTTATCAATACAGGGAGTTTGTGGAAGATATAGGACACAAATATATAGTGCAGGAACAGCATATCAGAAAAATGATAGGGGAAGATGAATTATGGCTACCGTGGTAAGAAGTTTTGCAATTCAGGGGATTGATGGGTATCCTGTGGATATAGAAGTAAAGATGCTGGAGGGACAGCCGGTGATATCGATCATCGGTCTTGGGGATCAGGCTGTAAAAGAAGCGGCAGAGAGGATCCAGGCAGCGATTGATGAGAGCGGTTATGTTTTTCCTAAAAAGCGTGTGATCATCAGTCTTGCACCCAGTGATAAAAAGAAAAGCGGTTCTCATTTTGATCTTGCAATGGCGGTTGGAGTGCTCTGCCAGAACGGAGACATAGGGGTGAAGAACCTGAAAGAATATGGCTTTATCGGAGAACTGTCATTAGATGGAAGGTTAAGAGCCTGCAGAGGGATTCTGCCGATGATCATTGCCGGTCAGAAGAAAGGAATAAAGAAGATTATCGTGCCGGAGGCTAATCTTAAAGAAGCAGGACTGGTGCATGGAGTAGAAATTCTGGGATTTCATGATCTGACAGGCGTGATCCGCTGTCTTGAAGGAAAAACATCAGGGGAAGAAATCCATGTGGGTGAAAAGGAAAACGGTTCGGAAGAATCAGAGACAGTTCTGGATTTTAAAGATGTTAAAGGACAGGATGAGCTGATAGAAGCGGTTGTTCTGGCTGCGGCAGGAGGGCACAATATGCTGATGGTCGGGGAGCCCGGATGTGGAAAGACCATGATCGCGCAGAGGATTCCAACGATACTTCCGGAAATGACAGAGGAAGAATGTCTGGAAGTAACAAAAATATACAGCATTTCCGGCCTGCTTCCCAATGGACATGCCCTGATGAAATACAGACCGTTTCGTGCCCCGCATCATAATGCATCATTGAATGCTCTGATTGGCGGTGGTGCCTATGCAATGCCGGGCGAGGTATCACTGGCACATAATGGGGTACTGTTCCTGGATGAACTTGCTGAATTTTCAAGGCGGACCCTTGACGCATTACGCCAGCCGATAGAAGATAAAAAAGTATCTATTTCGAGAGTGAACGGAACTCATACATTTCCTTCCAATTTTATGTTTATTACAGCTATGAATCCCTGTCCGTGTGGTTATTATCCGGGTGCAAAATGTAAGTGTACGGATTATGAGATCATTAAATACAGGGGAAAGATCTCTGGCCCTATCATGGACCGGATAGATATACAAAAAGAAGTCCATCCTGTAGATTTCTTTGCAATAGCAGACCAGAAATCAGGCGCTTCTTCGGAAGAATTGCGTACAAAGGTAGAAAAAGCCAGAAAGATACAGCAGGAGCGATATGCGCAGGAAAAAGGGATCAATTGTAATGCGCAGATGACAACGGAACTCATACAGAGATATTGTGTGCTGGATAAAGACTCATTGACGCTGCTGAGAGAGACCAGTGAAAAGTATGGATATAGTGCCCGTGTGATCCACAAACTCTTAAGACTTGCCAGGACCAGTGCGGATCTGGATGGAGAAGAAAAAATCCGTCAAAAAGATATAGAAAAAGTTCTGACGTGCCGGGAGCTGGACAAAAGTAATAGTAAAATGGTGGTGGTTAAATAATGATATACTGGATATGGCTTACGCAGATACCATTTATCGGGCCTGTTACAACCAGATACCTGATAAAAGAACTGGGAGATGCGGAAAAGATTTATCAGACTGACTATGAAACTCTAAGTGAAATGTCAGGACTGTCTGCAAGACAAAGAGAAAGTATCATCAGGAATCATTCATTGGAAAAAGCGAAAAGGATCATGGATGATTGCCAAAGCAAAAATATCTCTATCTTATGCTGGAATGACGATCGTTATCCTTTACGTGCCAGAGAACCTGCTGATGCACCACCAATGTTATACTATAAAGGAAACATCAAGAAAATGGATCAGACAGTTGGAATAGTAGGAGCAAGAAGATGCAGCCAGGAAGCAAAACAGGAAACGGTATTTCTGGCATCAGAATATGCAAAGACCCGGATTGCAGTTGTCAGCGGAATGGCCAAAGGAATCGACAGCTATGCACATACTGCATGTCTCAATGCCGGTGGCTACACAATAGCAATATTAGGAAATGGTCTGGATATCTGTTATCCAAGTGAACACCATAAACTGATGAAATGTATAGAGGAAAAAGGTCTGCTCCTGTCAGAATACCCACCCGGAACTCCACCATCCAGATACACGTTCCCCAGAAGAAACCGCCTGATCAGCAGTTGGTCCGATAAATTAATCATAATCCAGGCCGGGAAAGGCAGCGGAGCATTGATAACGGCAGAATATAGCAGAAAATATGGGAGAAAAGTGGAAATGAGAGAAAGCGGATAATTGTAGGTAGATTCCTGAATATTAAGGTTATTTGGAAGTCGTGATTGGATGATTATTTATCGATTGGATTGGATTAAATGATATTAAAATCTGTCGACAGAAAATCACAGGAGACTAACATAGATTCTTGTAATCAATATTTGAATATGGTATGATAAAAAACGAAAACAATAGGAGAGGGTCGGTTAAAGGATGCCTATTGAGGAATTTGATGAATTGATATATTAGGGCATTCTTGTGAAAGTTATGAATTCATAGGAATGCCTTATGTATATTGATACTTATCAATGGAATTATTAATAAGATGTGAACTTCCAGTGATTTTTTCACTTTGTTTTGTTAAAAAATATAATAGATTAAAATTCATCTGGATTAATCATATCCGTCCGTTAAACATAAACAGAAATGAGTTTGAGGTGACCGTTCGCGGAAGCATTTTTATCTGGTAGAAAAAATACGTATATAGAAAGTATCTGTGTATTCCCAATGGGAGATTCACTGGATTATGCAAAAATGGCAATGGTGCAAAACTAATCAGATTTATGTCATGGGAATAAATCTGATTAGTGACAAACTGAGAAATCAGCAATAATTATGAGAAAAGGGATATAGATGTTAGGATGGAGAAATTTTTAAATAAGTGGGAAATACTTATTACTATAATTATTTCTATTACGAGTATTTTTTTGGCTATAAAAGCTAATGAAATGACAAAAATACAAACAGAAGTGGCAAGAAATAGCTCATTACCCAATATTCAAGTGGTGGAAAAAAATTTGATTAATGAAAAGACGGGAAAAACAGATGATTCAATAATACAGATTTCAAATTTAAATGGAAGACTTAATAATTATGAAAGTAGAATTGTAACATTTTTAAAATGTTCTTATTTAGATAATAAGAATAATGTTTATGAAGAAGAGATTCCAATATTTAATTATTATATAATTGGTCGTCAAAGTGGGAATACTGAAGGCATTTTGGAAGAAAAAATAACAGGAAAAAATAGTAATAAGATAAAAAAGATGATGGAAAAAATTCTTCAGTATAATGATTCAGACAGCTCTTTATATGTAGAGATTGAATCTTACCTGTGTGTTTCATATATAGATATATTAGGAGAAAAACACAGAATATACTATTTAACAGATGTGTTTGAATCTAAATTAATAACTGAAAAGGAAGGACAAAATAAATTTGAAATTTATGATAAATTGTTTAGTTTAAATGAAGGGATAGACCCTAATAGGGAAGAGGAGATAGATATACAGGGATTAATAAATAAAATTTATGAGGTTTCAAATTTGAACATTGGAAAAGTAGTAGAAAAAAATGAAATACAGAATAAAGGGATGGCAGATGCAATGACAGAAATAATGGGTGTATTTTTGGCTTCAATTTTAGCTCATGTATTATGGATAGTGCAAGAAAGAAGAAGAAATAAAGAAAGTAAATCACATGCGGCATCTATTTTATATTATGATTTAAAAAGTATTGAAGGATATTTAGTAGGTGAAAGAAGTTCTGTTAATTTAAGATATTCTTCCGAGTGGCAGCAAATGGTTGCAGGGTGTTCTTTTTTGAAAGATGAACAAGTCAAAGAGTTATATAATATATATGATGAAGTATATAATTACAATTATTTTTATAAGCTTAAAGAAGATAAAAAGGAAGCGGTTATAAAAGAAGATATACCTCAGTATAAGGCATTGAAAAATGTTTTTTTGAATGAGTCTGAAGACAACACAAAATATGCAGAAATATTGAAGGAGTTAAGAGCACATATAATGGTTTCTAATATGTATGCGGATAAGAAAAAGAGAAAGAATACAGGGGAAAATATAACTCATCTATGATTAAAGGAATGATCTCAGGTAAGAGATTTCTGACACAGAAAAAAGAACGGATAGTTATAGGTATTCTTTATTCAGCTACACTAAAGGAACAAAATTATAGCTTATGGAAATGCTATATGGATATGCTTTGTTGTTTTGGGTATCTGGAACTGCGGGCTGGCCAGAATTATCAGTATAAACCAAGTAAAGGTATGGAGGAGTTTCAGGCGATATCTTTGAACTATGAGAATGTACTGAAGAAGTATTCTGAAGTTTATCAGATGCTAGTCAGGGACTATATATTTTTATTATAGTTAGTTCCAAATATAGTAATTATTTGCTCATTATATTTGGAGTGGAGTAAATAATTATTTACTATCAATCATTATGAATTATAAAATGGTAAATGTATAGTTATCCAAGAATTAAGCACTTACAAAATAACTTAATTCTTGGATCAGTGACGAAAGATGGTGTGCTTAAGTACCAATGATATGAACTATGTGTCGAATTTTGACAATAAAAATCAAATGTAATTATTAACAAAAAGTAATACTATAAAAAAGGATAGGGTTAAAGTGTAATATTGATAAAATTTAAAAATGCAAGTAAGCGCAACATTTTAAAACTTTTTGGTAGTTGAAATTTAACACAATATGTACTCTTGCATAACTATAATCTAAAAAATTTAAAATTTTAGAAAATAAAATTTCTTACGTGAAGGTAATGTATGTTCTACTTGAGAAGGGAAGAGAAGCAGTGCCTTCGGACATCAGACTCTGCTGATATCTTACCACAGAATGTGATGAAAATGACCTGGAACTTTTTATTGATTTCTATAATGAAGTGTATCAGCGTCAGTTTAATATTCGGGATAATATAACATTATCCCAATGTTCGGAAATCCTTTTTGCAGTAATTGTATACAGGACAATAAGTAATGAATTATATCAAAGCCAGGCTGTCTGGAGACTTTGTGAATCACTGATTGCTGTACAAATACCTCTGGACTGGAAACTTATTCCTTTATTGAACAGTTTGACGAAATGTCAGGAAGAAACCCAGATCCAGAAAACGGATACAGAGAAGCAGGCAATCTATAAGCTGCAGTGCCGGATGATCGGATGCAGAATTGCCAGAGAACTCTACAGAAGAAACATACAGGCCAATATAATCGGAACCTGGAAGCTGGTCAGTGAATGTAAAGATGAATTTACTGAGATTAGGAATATTCGTTTTGATGAAAATTCGTAACTATTCAGTGCTTTCGAAGGGAAATTTAATTTAGTAATTTATATGCCTGTGCAGGCAATATTTAGTGTAGCTGTTTTGCAGGGTTCGAAATGCACATTGGTATTTTTCTGATTTATAACTACTTGTATAAAGATTAGATTTATTGTGTGCTGGATGTTTTGGAGATGCGTATGAATAAGGATAATATAATTAAAAGATATGTAAAACTGTTTAACTTTTGCAAAGATGCAAATATTGTAGTATATTTTCATAAAAAAGCTTCAGATGCTATATGGAAAAATTGGCTTTATATAGCGATACCTGTTATTATCTTTGCAATTAATCTCTTTTTTATGATAAAGGCAAATGTACTATGGGGACAGGGAAACTCAGGTAAAATGACATTGTCATATTTAAGAGATCTGAGTAATAGTATGGGATTGTCAATGCTATATTTTTTGTCGTATTTTCTTTCTTCATATTTTCCATTTAAATTTGAGGAATGGATTGAGGTTGGGATTAGTCATGAAGATTTTGAGTCTCTGATGAAGCAGAAAAGAAAAACAGTTTTACGAAAAAAGATTGAAAATATTTTTTCTATTTTGTTATTCTTTTTGATAAGTTTTGGAGTGGGGTATGGATTTTACTCAACAGCAAGGAGCAATCCCGGAATATGGTCGCATAATTTGGGGTTTATGGCAAGAGTATATTATACGTTATTCCTGGGGGTAACATGGTACCATTCTTTATCAATATTAGGAATGGCTTTGTCTGGTGGGGCTATCATATATTGGTGCATAAAAAGTGAATATATAAGATATAACAAGGAAGATTATAATAAAAATCTTAGTATTACAAAAGCATTGGATATTTTAATAGTTATTTTTTCATATGGACTTTTTTATATTGTATGTTCTGTTCTTTTCATTTTAAATGATAAAATCGCAGCAAATCCACCAATCAATGTAGTCAATGCATTTGCTAATGATGCTAATGCATTGATGTTAATAGTTGTTGTTTTTTTGATTGTAGTTTTGGCATATATACCATTACACACATTGATGAATTTTATGCATGATAAGAAAAAAGAATTGATAAATCAACTGAATAGTGAGATTCAGAGAGCAGATCAAGAAGAAAAAAGCCAATTAGTTAAAGAGAGAAACGATATAATTGCTCAGGGAGCTGTAAGTACCACCTTTTTTAATAAAATGATATTGATTCTTTCTGTTGTGCTTCCTTTGATTGCAGTAATCTTTCAGGGAATAGAATTATTGAAAAAATAGACAATTCCATTTTGGCTAGTGGAGAGAAGGGATATTAAAAAGTTTTGAATAATATGATAATAATATTGTAAAAGAAAAAAAGACATTTGCAAAATCAAATAGATATCAGAATCAATAAATGATGTTGCAGAATGTTTGTACTTATTTTAGGACAATTTTTAATGAAGGAAAACAAGTAAAAGAAGATGGACGTGAACGAAATATTTTCTATAGTAGTAAGTATATTCTCTATTTTCTTGGGAATATGTGCCATAGTACAGGCAAAACGATATAACCAGGAGAGTGATAAACTCAATGCAGACACCAAAAAAATGCTAAGTTTGCAATTGGAAGAAATACAGACAATAGAGAAAAAAATAGCAAGATATCTGGTAAAAACAGATGAGAACAAAATATGTCTGGCCAAGGATGGTGGATATATATTTAAATTAAGAATTTATGATAAGAGAAACAAGAGTGCTATATTAAATGCATTTCAAAATTTGAAAGTGAAGGCTCCTGTATTAAAGCGCTTTGAAATATTTCTGGAAGAAGACCAAGAGCAATTTTTCTTTGATTTTTTCTATATGGCAGAGACAAGAAATGAACTGAAAATCAGAGGAGTAAAAGAAGAATTAGAAAAATATGGTCTTGTATTTATTGTAGATTATCAGGCAAGAAAAAATAATTTGAATAATTCGGGGAGCAGATAAACGAATCAAATAAAAGAATATCTGTAAATGAAAATTCTAATCCCCCAGCTATGCTGGGGCGAATCGTGTAGTAGTGACGTTGTATGGTGAAAAGTAAAGCCTCCTATGATACGATAGTAAAGGTGTCTCAAGCCAATACTAAAGAGAATAGGAGGCGGTCCAAAGTGGACAGTTACAGCTTATCACATTCAAGGTACAAATGCCAGTACCATGTTGTGTTTATACCAAAGTACAGAAAAAGAATTATGTATGGAAAATTGAAGGCAGATGTAAGAGAGATCATAAAAAGACTGTGCGATTATCGAAACATAGAAATTATAGAAGGAGCAGTCTGCGCAGATCATGTACATTTATGCCTGAGTATACCACCGAGCGAAAAAGTTAGTGATGTAATAGCATACATAAAAGGGAAAAGCGCGCTAATGATACACGATAAGTATCCCGAAATGGTGAACGGATGGTCAAAATCATTCTGGGCTAGAGGATATTATGTAGCGACAGTAGGCAATATTACAGAAGAAGCTGTAAAAGAATATATACAGCAGCAAAAAGAAGAATCTAAAAGAGAAGATACACGACGGTAAGCCTCTTTCAGAGGCAAGCCGGTATGAATGCGGGAGTATCCCAAAGTTTGTGTAAACCTCCAAACTGAGTAATTTTATCTTACATCAGTTTGGAGGTTTACACAAACTT
>OLPG01002146.1_pt1 | contig 14630 bp, 13 predicted proteins | sample 1672311 | NCBI WGS metagenome assembly OLPG01 (sample SAMEA3136670, study PRJEB25190) | human gut metagenome | biome: human gut; feature: human-associated habitat; material: faeces | place: Austria | collected 2013
TCTACATCAACTTCTGCAACCCGTGGAGCAAGAACGCTTCCTCCAACAAGCACCGGCTCACCTATCCCCGCCAGCTCATCCAGTACCGCGAATTCCTCAAGGATGGCGGCGAGATCTACTTCAAGACCGATGACGACGACCTGTTCCGCGACAGCCTGGAGTATTTCCCCGCTTCCGGCTACGAGATCACCTGGAAGACCTTTGACCTGCACGAAAACGAGCCGGAGTGGAACATCCGCACCGAGCACGAGGGAATGTTCACCGAGATGGGCATCAAGATCAAGGCCCTGATCGCCAAAAAGCTGCCCGGCGATGAGACCGTGACCTGGATCGAGCCCAAGGTCCTGAAAAAGAGGAAGGCTGCGGAGGAAGCTGCTGCCGCCGCAAAGGAGGAGTAAGATGTCCTTTTTTGTCAACACCATGGTCTGCGGCTTTTCGCTGTATCAGATCCTGGCGTTTTTCCTGATCTACTCCTGCCTGGGCTGGTGTCTGGAGGTCATCTATGCTGCCGTTTCCACCGGCCAGCTGGTGAACCGCGGCTTTCTGAACGGCCCGGTCTGCCCCATCTACGGCTTTGGCATGATCATCGTGCTGTTCACCCTTTCGCCGCTGGCAGACAACCTGTTGCTGCTCTATATCGGCGGCGTGATCCTGCCCAGCGTGCTGGAGCTGGCGGGCGGCTGGGCGCTCTACAAGCTCTACCACACCCGGTGGTGGGATTACAGCGACTTCCCCTTCAACATCGGCGGATATATCTGCCTGGAGTTCTCCCTTTTGTGGGGCGTGGGCACCGTTGTGGTGATGAAGGCCGTTCACCCCGTGATCGCGGGCTTTGTGGAGATGGTCCCCCAGATGGTGGGCTTTGTCCTCATGTGCATCCTGTACGCCTGCTACGCCGCCGATGTGGTCGTGACCGCCTTTGCGGCCTCTGACCTGGCCCGTGAGCTGGATGCCCTGGAAAAGGTGGCCGACAGTATGCACGCCGTGTCCGATGCCATGACCGAGCTGCTGGGCACCACCGCCATGGATGTGGACCAGAAGATGGACGAGAGCCGCCTGCAGCTCAAGCTGGCAGCCGCCGAGGCCCGGGACAATGCCGCCAAACTGAGCCCCCGGGATGCCGCTGCCGCCCTGCGCGCCAAGGCCGACGAGGCCATGGAGGCCGCCCGCAAGTCCTCGCAGGAGGCCCGGCTCAATGCCTCTGAGGCCGCCACTGCCGTCAAGCTGGCTGCCAAGGGCACCGCAGAGCGCACGGCAGAGCTGCTCCGTCTGGAACAGCTGGCCGAGGAGCTGCAGGCCCGCAGCGAGGAGATGCGCGCCCGCACCCGGAGCTCCAAGTACTTTGGCAAGGGCCGTATGCTCCGCGCTTACCCCAAGCTGCGCCACGGCGAAAAGCACCGCTCTCTGGACGAGCTGCGGGAGCGCCTGAAGTACGAGCGCAGACACTGACCCTGCCCGTTGCAGCAACCCCAAATGCCCCTGACCGGCTTCTTTCGGTCAGGGGCATTTTTCCTGCACTGCATTCTCCATAAGATCAGGCAGATCTTGCGCCGCCGCACGATTTTGTTTTCATTCTGTTTTCCACATTGTACGTTCCTTTTTTGTATACTTTTCCAAATCTATTTTCGTCATATTGACAAAAAAAAAAAGAGAGTATCTTATCCTGTGCAATATGCTATTCCCGCTAAAAACTGAAGAATCGGCAAACCAGTCGAAAGGCTGCGACGCAAAGCTACAGGGCCTGTAACATGGCAGCCAGCTGCACGTTATTCTCTCCGGGTAAGGTAATACGAAACCTTGCACCTCCTTGTGAAGATGCGTCGGCTTCCCTTCAGGAGAGCGAGCGCGCAGCGGGCCTACAAGGGTTCAGAGTGTCGTACCAGCCGTTTGGCCGGTGCGGCGCTCTTTTGTTTTGGTTGAAATAGAGAGAAAGTTTTTTGGGAATATCATGGAAAAGGAGTAAAAAATTATGAGACCCAAGCGTTTGATCAGCTTATTGGTTGCGGTCTGCATGATGATCACCATGCTGCCCCTGTCGGCAGTCACGGCATTTGCAGCAGACACGTCATCGTCAACTGTATATGAAGCCACCGTTGACGGTTACAAGTATGCCTATACGGTAAATGGCGGTAATGCAACCATCACAGATTTTCTTGGCCCTGTTGCTTCAACAAGCACTGGCTCCTACGACATCACCATACCCGAAAAGTTGGACGACCACCCTGTAACCGGTTTGGGAGAATCTTCATTCTCTGGCACCTATTCACCTGATCATCCGAAAAATAACACTCTGCTCTCATTCTGTAACCAGATTCAATCCGTCACAATTCCAGAAAGCGTCACTTCCATCGGTAAGTCTGCCTTTGAAGATTGCTCCAACTTGGACTCTCTTACCATCAAAGGTGTTGCCACTTCGATAGGAGCCTATGCCTTTGGAAGCTGTACTTCTCTTACATCACTTTCGTTAGTTGGCAGCTTTCAAACGATCGGCGATTACGCCTTTGTAAGCTGTGGCATGACATCTCTTACCATTGATGCCACTATCACATCGATTGAAAAATACGCCTTTTCAAGCAGATCTCTTACATCGCTTTCATTAACGGGCAACGTTCAGAAAATCGGCGATTACGCCTTTTATTCTTGCTCTTCTCTGAAGACCGTCACTCTTCCCAAAAGTCTGACTTCCATCGGAGCGTATGCTTTTGATTCCTGCACCAGCCTGGATTCGATTGAAATTCCCGGAACGGTCACTGAGATCGGTGATTTCGCATTCCACCTCAGTGGGCTTACCTCCGTCAAAATTGACGAAGGTGTGCAGTCAACCGGAGTTCATATGTTTTATGATTGCGATAACCTGGCCACTGTGAACCTCCCTGAAAGCCTGACAACCATTGCCAAGGGTTCCTTTGCGTTTTGCTCCGACTTGAATCATGTTAAGATCCCCGCCCGTGTCACTTGCATTGGGGATGGTGCGTTTTCCCATTGCACCTCACTTTCAGAGATCACCCTGCAAGATGAAGTGAAAACCATCGGTGCGGATGCTTTTTTATCCTGCCAAGAGCTCACCTCGATCACTCTGCCGGACAGTGTGACAGACATTGGCAAGGAGGCTTTTGGGCATTGCTCAAAACTCGAGTCCATCACCATCCCGAAAAATGTAACAACCATTAAATCTGATACCTTTGACTTTTGCTTCAATCTGAAATCCATTACGCTCCCTGCCGGATTGACCTCCTTCCAGGATGATCTGAGCACTTGTACGGCTGGGTATTTCTACGCTACCGATTACAAAAAGGACGAAAATGGCGACCCCATTTATGGCGAAGATGGACAGCCTATCTATATTTACACTCCCAATGGTGCCATCTACTATAACAGCAATAAAACCGATGCAGATAAACTGCTTGCAAACTCTACCAACACCGATCTGAAAAACCGCAATTTTCTTTACCTCTGCAATGTGACCTTTGATGCCAATGGCGGCAACCTGACCGACTCCGCTGAGGTGCCGGTTTATAAGACCGAAAAAATCACTGATACCAAGGCAAACGAACTGACTGCCATCCATGATCCCACCCGTGCGGGTTACAAGTTCACCGGCTGGTACACCACCCCAGATGGCAAGCCCGAAGATGGCAAGTTTGATGTGGACGAAACCGCAATTACAAAGGACATCACCCTCTATGCCGGTTGGGAGTTCGACCCCGATGCTCCGAGCTGCCACCCGCTGACCGTGACCGGCGGCACTGTTACTGTGAAATACGACGGCAGCGATGTGACCAGCAAGTTGAACAGCAGCACTGACGCAACCACCGGCCAAAAGACCTACTCTGTACCGGAAGGCGCAGAAGTGACCGTGACGCTGGACAAGAACACAGCGCCCGAGGGCAAGGTGTTTGACGGTTGGTCTACCTCCCTGCCCACAGGTCAGGACTACAAGGCAGAAAACATCACCTTTACCATGCGCAGTGGTGTGAATGTGTCTGCAACGTACCGTGATGCCGCCGCTGACCACACCCCCGGTACCGCAGCCTGCCACCCGCTGACCGTGACCGGCGGCATTGTTACCGTGAAAAACGGTGACAAGGATGTGACCGATACCCTGACTGTTACTACTGACGAGACCACCGGCAAAAAGACCTACTCTGTACCGGAAGGCGCAACAGTGACCGTGACGCTGGACAAGACCCTGATCCCTGAGGGCATGGTGTTTGACATCTGGTCTACCGGCAAGTTCTCCCTGCCGCTGGGTCAGGACTACAAGGCTGAGAGCATCACCTTTACCATGAACACCATGAGCAGTGATGCGGATATTGCCGCACAGTACCGTGATGCCACCATTGAAGATGATGGGCCCAATGTGCTGGGCACTGCCGCGATCATTGGTACTGCCGCTGTGGGCGGTGCAGTGCTGGGCTATCAGGCCTATTCTCTGGGCACTGAATTTGCAGGCAAGCTGATGGCTCTGCCCTACTTCCCCAGCAACCGCAGCGCCCTTGCCATGATGCTGTGGGAGGATGCAGGCAAGCCCATGCCCGAATCTGAACTGCTCTACCCCGATGTAGGGCAGGAAGAGCAGGATATGGACCTGCAGCATGCCGCCCGCTGGGCCATGGAAAACGAGCTTATCCCTGACCTGAACGATGAGGGCACGGCTCCGGAAGAGATGAAGTTCTTCCCGGCCAATCCCGTAAGCAAGCTCGATGTGCTGAATGCATGGCAGAAGGCACAGGAGCTCAAGAACAACTAACGCCATCCCCGAATATTCCCAAATATACGTAGAAGCGCCTCATCCTTTACCGGATGGGGCGCTTCTGCGTTGTAATGTGTCGAATTTTCTGTTATACTGTACCTGTCGGCCTTCCGACCCATTTGATGTGGGAAGGAGGTGGTAACCATGGAAATGGTAGTCTCATTTATACTGTCCGTCGCAGCGGGTGTGGTCAGCTACTACATCTGCAAGTGGCTTGAGGAACAGTTCAAGGCCGGTAAGCACTAACCCTTAGCAAGCAGGAAGCCCCCTTGGTATTCGCAGTACCGAGGGGGCTTCTTGTTGCTTTGGTGGAACCATGGAATGGTTCCGTAGTCTCATCTACAACTTTAGTATATGCACTCCTGCGCAAAAAGTCAAGAGGGCCGCCACAGATTTTGTTTCGCATCTGCGCCTGTTTCAGCTTATCACGCCCACAGATCCTCGGGGTACAGGCCCTCCTGGGTTTTCTGGGCGATGGCGGCCACCACGGTGGGCTTATCCTCACGGTAGGTCACGCCGTACCACTTATCGGTGCTCTTGAGCACGGTGACCGCTGCCTTGCCCTCATCGATGAGCTCGCTGGCCACGGTGGGCAGGAAATACTCGCATTTGAGGGGGTTCTTGGGCAGATTCTCACGCAGCCAGCCTGCAAAGCGGCGGTCGGCCTCGTCCAGGAAGCTCTTGCCGAAGCCCCACAGGTTCATGCTGACAGGTGCTTCCACCGGCAGGTCATCCGTGCCCTCACCGACAAGAGCGGTGCAGCGGATGCCGCCCTCATAGGTCTCGATGCCGGTGCGCTCGGTCACGCTGTGCAGGGTGCCGTCCGGGTTCACCACGCAGACACCGCGGGAGACGGTGCCGTTCTCAGAGACGGTATTTTTGAGCAGGTAGCTCACCATGCAGTAATCGTAGACGGTGCCGTCCTGATGGGTGGACAGATACTCATAGATGACCTTGAAGGCCTCGGGGCCGTAGTAGTCGTCCGCGTTGATGACAGCGAAGGGCCCATCAATGAGGTCTTTTGCGGCCAGCACGGCGTGGCAGGTGCCCCAGGGCTTGACACGGCCCTCGGGGATGGTGAAGCCTGCGGGCAGCTCATCCAGCTGCTGGAAAGCGTATTTCACGTTCATGCCCTGAGAGACGCGGTCACCGATGGCGGCTTTGAAGGCATCCTCGATCTCGTGCTTGATGACAAAGATCACAGTCTCAAAGCCTGCGCGGTGGGCATCGTACAGGGAGTACTCCACAATGGGCTGACCCTTGGGGCCCACCGGGTCGATCTGCTTCATGCCGCCGTAACGGCTGCCCATGCCGGCAGCCATGACCACCAATACCGGTTTGTTCATTTTTCTTTCCTCCTGCGTCAGTGCGCTGTTCTTTGAGTCTATTATACTCCAAAATTTCCCGGGCAACAAGGGATAGCTTTTTCTTGAATTTTTGCATGGATTCTCACCCACTGCCGTGATAGAATAGAGGCAATGGAGTTTCCGCAGAAAAGGAGAATGCTTATGTCAACCAAAACTGTCTGGATCACCGGCGCTTCTTCCGGCATCGGGCGGGAGTTTGCCCGCCGCTATGCCCGGCTGGGCTTCCGGCTCATTCTGACCGCCCGCCGCCGCGACCGGCTGGAGACCCTTGCCGCCGAGCTCCGGGCGAAACACGGCACCCTCTGCCGCATCGTACCCGCCGACCTTGAGCAGGATGCGCAGGTCACCGCCCTGTGCGAAGCACTGGCAGACGAACGCATCGACCTGTTCATCAACAACGCAGGCTTTGGTGCCTGCGGTGCCTTTTCCGAAACAGACGAGGGCAAGGAGCTTTCCATGCTGCGGGTGAACGTGCTGGCCATGCACCGGCTGTTCAAGTTCACCCTGCGCAAGATGGAAGCACAGGGCTATGGCACCATCCTGAACGTGGCATCCTCGGCGGGCCTGCTGCCGGGCGGGCCCTATATGGCGGGCTACTACGCCTCCAAGGCATACGTTGTCAGCCTGACCCGCGGCGTGGCTGAGGAGCTGCGGGAGCAGCACAGCCCGGTCTATGTCTGTGCCCTCTGCCCCGGCCCCGTGGACACCGAGTTCAACGACCGCGCCGACGTGGTGTTCGCCCTCAAAGGCATCACCCCGGAGCTCTGCGTGGAGGAGGCCATGCGCGGGATGCTCCGCCGCAAGACCATCATCGTGCCCAGCACCCTGATGCGCCTTGCCACCACGGCCCAGAAGCTCGTTCCCACGCCCCTGCTCATGCCCATCGTGGCACGCCAGCAGAAAAAGAAGCTGGGCTGATGGCCGCTTGACAGCGCACCGCCGCTCATGTATCTTAGAGGTATCCGAAAAAACAGGAGGAATGTTCCATGAAAATTGCACTCATCAACGAAAACAGTCAGGCCGCCAAGAACGGCATCATTGAAACCGCCCTGAAAAAGGTGGTGGAACCCATGGGCCACGAGGTGGTCAACTACGGCATGTACACCGCCGAGGATGCCGCCCAGCTGACCTATGTTCAGTGCGGCATTCTGGCCGCCATCCTGCTGAACAGCGGCGCGGCCGACTACGTCATCACCGGCTGCGGCACCGGCGAGGGTGCCATGCTGGCCCTGAACAGCTTCCCCGGCGTGATCTGCGGCCATGTGGAGGACCCCGTGGACGCTTACACCTTTGCCCACGTCAACGACGGCAACGCCGTTTCCATGCCCTTTGCCAAGGGCTTTGGCTGGGGCGGCGAGCTGAACCTCGAGTACTGCTTCGAGAAGCTGTTCGGCTTTGGCCACGGTCAGGGCTACCCCAAGGAGCGCGTTGTGCCTGAGATGCGGAACAAGGCCATTCTGGATGATGTGCGCGCTGCCACCTTCAAGCCCCTGATCGAGTGCCTGCAGAGCATCGACCAGGACCTGCTCAAGGGAGCCATTGCAGGCGAAAAGTTCAGTGAGCTGTTCTTCGCCTCCTGCAAAGATGAGCAGCTGGCCGCCTACATCAAGACCCTGCTGTAAGCAGAAGCGGCAGGATATACGAATCTTATCCAAACACATCCTGCTCACCCTGAAAAGGGCGGTTTATGATACGAAACACGAGGAAGTCTAATATGGCATGGTTGTACCATTTCAATCAGATCGTCACCCACGGCATGGAGGGGTTTCTGGAGACGGCGGTGCCGCTGATCTCCGGGTTGGCTGAGATCATCGGCCTGTTCATCATCGTCACCAGCCTTGTCAAGGCCACCTACCACTATGTGCGGGTCACCTTTTTCCATGGCCAGCACGATTTCCTCCACGAGATGTCCAGCGGCCTGACCACGGCGCTGGAGTTTCTGATGTCGGCGGAGATCGCCAAGACTTTCCTGCTGCAGAATCTGGAATCGGTGGTGCCGCTGGCGGCCACCTTTGCCCTGCGGGCCATGATGAGCCTGATGCTCCACTGGGAGATGGAGGGCGGGCACCGCTCCGGCCGCAAAAAGGAAGAAACGCCCGCCGGTGAGACCGAGAAAAAAGAATGACTTATAAAGCTTTCCTCTTTTTTCTCGGTTCCGGGTTGTGTAAAACGTAAAAATCGTGCCCCGGCTCTTGACAGTTTTGCACAAAGGGGCTATACTCGTGCCATCGAAAGCAAAGGCGCTGACGGAAGTGATTCCGCCAGCGCCTTTTGTGTTTTCGCTGGATATTGCTCGGGAGGAAGAGAGGGCCTCCTGAACAAGGCTCCCGCGCACATTCGGTGCGGGGAGCGCATTACAAACCGGGGAGGTATTATAATGTTCAGTTCCATAAACACCTGTTGGGTGCTGGTTGCGGCATTCCTGGTCTACTTTATGCAGGCCGGTTTTGCGCTGTGTGAGGCGGGCTTTACCCGCGCCAAAAACACCGGCAACATCCTGATGAAAAACATGATGGACTTCTGCATCGGCACACCGTGCTTCTGGCTGGTCGGCTTCGGCATCATGTTTGCAGGTTCCGGCCCGCTCATCGGCGGCTTTGCCCCCTTTATGAGCGGCGACTACAGCGCCATCCTGCCGGAGGGCGTGCCCCTTTGGGTTTATGCCGTGTTCCAGACCGTGTTCTGTGCAACGGCAGCAACCATTGTTTCCGGCTCCATGGCAGAGCGTACCAAGTTCAGCGCTTACTGCTGCTACTCGGCCGCTATCAGCCTGATCGTTTACCCCATCTCCGGCCACTGGATCTGGGGCGGCGGCTGGCTGGCACAGCTGGGCTTCCATGATTTTGCCGGTTCCACCGCCGTTCACTTTGTTGGCGGCGTTACCGCCTGCCTGGGCGCCTGGATGCTTGGCCCCCGTATTGGTAAGTACGACAAGGACGGCAAGGCCCGCGCAATCCCCGGCCACAACCTGACCGCCATGGCCTTGGGCGTGTTTATCCTGTGGTTCTGCTGGTTCGGGTTCAACGGTGGCTCCACCGTGGCAATGGCAAGCGATGACGCCATGGTTTCCGCTGGTCTGGTCTGCTTCAATACCAACCTGGCCGCTGCGCTGGCTACCGTTGCTGCGTTGATCACCAGCTGGGTGCGTTACGGCAAACCCGATGTCTCCCTTACCTTTAACGGTGCTCTGGCCGGTCTGGTTGCCATTACCGCAGGCTGCGATATGGTTGATCCGTTCGGCGCTGCCATCATCGGCATCGTTGCCGGTGCGCTCTGCATCTTCTCCGTTGAATTCTTTGATAACGTTGTCAAGATTGATGACCCTGTCGGCGCTGTTTCCGTGCACTGCATGAACGGCATGTGGGGCACCATTGCAACCGGCCTGTTCTCCACCAGTGAGGGCCTGCTGTACGGCCATGGCTTCCGTTTCTTTGGCGTTCAGGTTTTGGGCGTTATCTGCGTGGCTGCCTGGGTGCTGGTTTCCATGACCGTCATCTTTACCATCATCAAAAAGACCATCGGCCTGCGTGTGACCGAAAAAGAAGAAATCGACGGCCTGGATATCCACGAGCACGGCCTGGCTTCCGCTTACTCCGGCTTCTCCATCTCTGACCCGACTTACGCTGAGATGAGCGTGAACGAGAACACCGACCTGGGTGAAGACGACATCACCATGGCCAGCGAAGCCAAAATCAATGCCGCCGTCAAGGTCGTCAAGGAAGAACCTCTGCCCGCTGAGCTGGATTCCGGCATGCACAAGGTCGTTATGATCGTGCAGCTGGCCAAGTTTGAAGCTTTGAAAGCTGCCATGAACGCTGTCGGCGTGACCGGCATGACCGTTACCCAGGTTATGGGCTGCGGCCTGCAGAAGGGCAGCGGCGAGAAATACCGTGGTGCTGAGGTCGACGCAACCCTGATTCCCAAGGTCAAGGTTGAAGTTGTTGTCAGCAAGATCCCGGTAGACAAGATCATCGACACCGCTACCAAGGTTCTGTACACCGGCCATATCGGTGATGGCAAGATTTTTGTTTACAATGTGGCCAAGGTGGTCAAGGTCCGCACCGGCGAAGTAAACTACGCCGCTTTGCAGGATGTTGAGTAATTTCCCTACCTTATATATAGCAGCTTGCAAGCGCTGCTGGTATAAGTGGAAAAAGCAATTTTAACAGCCTCCAACATACTCTCTCCGATACAATACAACAAAATCCGGCACCCTGACTTTTGCGGCCAGGGTGCCGGATTCTTTATGCCTTATTTGCGGTTCGGGCAGTTCAGCTGGTGTGCCTTGAAAAACAGAGCACCGTTGCCGCGCTTGCTGGTAAAGATAGCCCCCACGATCAGCATACCCAGCCCAATGCCCAGGCAGGCACCCTGGATGGCCTGCAGCACGGGCGAACCGGAAAAATCAAAGTGGTTCATGACCAGGTAGATCAGGACGGTGGCAATCGAGATCAGGTACATGTAATGGAACCGGTGGGTCACTTTTTCCATCACGTCATTGCTGTAGTCCGCAACCTTGCGGGCGGTCTCTTCGGTGGCACTTTTGGTTTCGGGGGTGTTCATTGCATCAGGCTTCCTTTCTCCGTCTAACAGTTCACGCAGCTCCACACCGTAAAAATCGGCAAGCTGGATGAGGGTGGGGAGGTCGGGCAGGTTGACACCGTTTTCCCAGCGGGAAACACTGCGGTTGGTCACGCACATGATTTCAGCCAGGTTTTCCTGGGTGAGCTGGCGCTCCTGGCGGAGCTGCTTCAAGAAAGTGCCGATTTTCTGTTGATCCATTGGATTCATCCTCCCTATAGCTGCATGATACCACAGCCGAAGCAAAAAACACCACGACACCGTGCGGGAACCGGGGCAAAAATGGCCGGACATGGGGCGTCGGGTTGGGAAGAGTATAGCATAAATGGGGGAAAGATTGAAGTTAGGAGGGAAAACAGTTAAGGCAACACCGCACAATTCCCGCCTTACGGCTTAAGCACCGCTTCGGCGGCTGCGGCACGGCATCTGCGTTGCCAAAATGCTCGATAAGACATCCAGTATTATCTGCGCTTTTGGCTTAGCAGCTGCCGCACCTCGCTCGCCGTATCGGCACTTAGAATTATGCGGTATTGCCTTAAGAGTTAGGAAGTAGGAGTTAGGAGTTGAATGGGGCGGGGCGAGTGGCAAATAAAAGAGCCCGGCGCGGGGCCGGGCGGAATAAGAGGGGGTTAAACGTTGAGTTTGACGGTGCGCTTGTAGACGAGAGCGGCGGCGAGGGCGCTGAGAAGCTCGGTGACCCAGAAAGCGTGCCACACGCCGACGGGGCCAAACATGCGGCAGAGGATCCACGCGGCGGGGATCATGATGATGATGTAGCGGCACAGCGAGATGATGAGGGACTGGGTGCCCTTGCCCAGTGCTTCCAGCGAGCCGGAGGCCGTGACCGAGAGGGTGGATACCAGGAAGCCCGCGCTGATGATGCGCAAAGCAACCTGACCGGCGGCGATGGTATCGGCGTTGGTGGTGAACATGCCGATCAAAGCGGGGCTGCCCATCAGGCAGATGATGGTGCCGGCGGCCATGATGGCGGCGTTCATACCCATGGCAAGGTTGTAAATCTTTTTCACGCGGCCATGCTCCCCGGCGCCGTAATTATAGCTGATGAGGGGGCGCATGCCCTGCACAATGCCGCCCGCGGGCAGGTACAGGAAGGTTTGCAGCTTATAATAAATACCCAGAATGACCACATACCCCTGCGAGTAAGCGGCCAGCAGAGAGTTGAGGAAAGAAACCAACACCGAGGGCAGCGCCAGGTTGAGAATGGCGGGAACGCCGATGGAGTAAAGCTTGGCATCCAGCCGCCAGTCCGGCTTGATGCAGCTCAGCCGCAGCCGTACGGGGAAGCGGTGGGTGCAGTAAATAATAAGGTAGACGCTTAAGGTGACGCACTGTCCGATGCCGGTTGCCAGCGCCGCGCCGGAGATACCCAGCATGGGAAAAGGCCCAAGGCCGAAGATGAGCACGGGGTCCAGAATGATGTTGGTGATGGAACCGCACAGCAGGGCGGCCATCGTTTCGTTCATGCGGCCAACGGCCTGGAACAGCTTTTCAAAGCAAAGTTCCGCCATGATGACCGGGGAAAAGAAGAACGCAATACTGGAATACCGCACGCCGAGGGCAATGACGGCTTCATCGCCAGTGAAAAGCTGCAGAAAGCCGGGCATCATGGCGATGCAGACAACGGCAGCAATCAGGCCGTGCAGGATGGAAAAGACCAGGCCGTGGGTGGCGGCGGTATCGGCACGGCAGCGGTCCCCCGCGCCGGAATACAGCGCGATCAGGGCGTTGATGCCGACGCCGAAGCCAATGGCAATGGCGTTGATCATGTTCTGCACCGGGTACACCAGCGAAAGCGCCGTCATGGCCTGCTCACTGATCTGGGCAACAAAAAAACTGTCCACAATGTTGTACAGCGCGTTCACTGTCATGGAAAGCACCATGGGCAGCGCCATGGAAACCAGCAGCGGGAAAATAGGCCGCTCTTTCATAAAAGTATCGTTCACGGGTAAAGCATAGCTCCTTTTTAGTTGGAATGCAGTGGAAATGACGGGCAAAAACGGCACAAAAAAACCACACAACCACGCGTTAGCGCGGTTGTGTGGCGAAAAGTAGCAGTGCTGTAAAAATCCACACCGGGTTTTAGTAGGTATAGAATAGCATACACGGTGCGGGGTGTCAAGGTGCGAGGCGGAATGTTTTTGCGCCAGGGGCTTTGCAGGCGGGCGGGGGCGTGGTATAATCAAAATGTTCCAACATTATTATATAATAGGAGTGAAAAACGATGAGCAACACCGCACTGCATACTGATAAAGCCCCCGCCGCCATTGGCCCGTATTCCCAGGGCATCCAGGCAGGCAACACCATTTACGTTTCCGGCCAGATCCCCATTGACCCGGCTACCGGCGAATTTGCCGGGCAGGACATCAAGACCCAGACGCGCCAGAGCCTGACCAATATTTCCAACATTCTGGCCGCTGCAGGCGCAAGCATGGCTGATGTGGTAAAAACCACGGTGCTGCTGAACGATATTGCAGACTTTGCCGCCATGAACGAGGTGTACGCTGAGTTCTTTACCGAGCCGTACCCCGCCCGCGCCGCTTTCCAGGCAGCAGGCATCCCCAAAGGCGCACTGGTAGAGATCGAATGCGTGGCCGTTAAGGGCTGATAACGAACCCGAAGCGACAAAATGCGCCCCTGCGAAAAAAACTGTGGGGAAATTTACGCTTTTGTATTGACAACAGCGTTTGTGCTGTGGTATAGTATTTGAGGTAAAAAAAGCAGCGTCCGGCAGTGTGCCGTCGTTCACCTTGCGGGCCAAAGGGCTCCGGGTCATACAAAGATCACGCAATGATTGCGTGCCAACTTCGTATTCAGGCGGCTGCTTTTAGGGGTAGCCGCTTTTTCATTTCAATCTTTCAAGACTTGTAACGGAGGTGTATTCCAATCGCGAGCAACAGCAATTCCAAGGAACTGGAAATCAATGAGCAGATCCGTGATAAGGAAGTCCGCCTGATTGGCGCGGACGGCCAGCAGAAGGGCGTTATGAGCCCCCGCGATGCGCTGAAAATGGCGCAGGCGCTGGATCTGGACCTGGTCAAGGTGGCTCCCCAGGCCAAGCCCCCTGTCTGCAAAATTCTCGATTACGGCAAGTACCGTTTTGAGATGCAGAAAAAGGAAAAGGAAGCCAAGAAAAACCAGAAAGTGATCGAGCTGAAGGAGATCCGCCTTTCGCTCAACATTGATACCAACGACTTTAACACCAAGGTCAACCAGGCCGCAAAGTTCTTGCAGCAGGGCCACAAGGTAAAGGTTTCCATCCGGTTCCGCGGCCGCGAAATGGCGCACACCAGTCTGGGTATTGATGTGGAGCAGCGCTTTGCACAGGCGCTGGAAGGCAAGGCTGTGGTTGATAAGCAGCCTAAGCTGGAAGGTCGCAGCATGATGATGTTCCTGTCCCCCAGCCCGACCAAGTAAATACTCTATCTTACGGAGGAAAAGAAAATGGCTAAAATGAAACTTAAGACCTGCTCCGGTGCCAAAAAGCGCTTTAAGATGACTGCTTCCGGCAAGATCAAGCGCAACGCTTCCAAGCGCCGTCACATCCTGACCAAGAAGACCACCAAGCTCACCCGCGGCCTGCGTATGCCCAAGTACGTTGACAAGACCAACGAGGCTACTGTCCGCAAGATGATGCCCTACGGCGGCTGATTCGGCTGAATCATTTTCTGACTTGACTTAATGTGACTGTGTAAAAGGAGATATTACCATGGCTCGTATTAAAGGCGCAACCATGACGCATAAGCGTCGCACCAAAACTTTGAAGCTGGCTAAGGGCTACTACGGCTCCAAGAGCAAGCATTTCCGTATGGCCAAACAGGCTGTGATGAAGTCTGGCAACTATGCTTTCGTTGGTCGTAAGCAGAAGAAGCGCCAGTTCCGCAACCTGTGGATCACCCGCATCAACAACG
>OLPG01002156.1_pt1 | contig 14577 bp, 17 predicted proteins | sample 1672311 | NCBI WGS metagenome assembly OLPG01 (sample SAMEA3136670, study PRJEB25190) | human gut metagenome | biome: human gut; feature: human-associated habitat; material: faeces | place: Austria | collected 2013
TTGCAGAACTAATAGAGAAGTAACATATAAAACAATAAATATGGTCAAAAAATCACCGACATCCGACTTTTTACACGTTATAATAGATGTAATCTAATAAGAAAACCAAGCAATCATTGTTGCGAAGCTGATTCGTAATGGTGGTCAACTGAATGAACTCGGTGGAACGGAATGGTTATATCCTCCGGGTGCTCCGAGCGTCGAACGAGCACTGAAAGGTGTTTTACATAGATGAAAACAGGTTTTCTTATTTTGACAAAATGTAACAGAATAGTCAGTAAAATCAAGGCTTTACCTTGATTTAGCTTGACTCAAGTATATGCGTGTTTATATGGGGATCTTGAACTCCTAAGCGTGGGGGCGGAGGTTCAAATCCTCTTATGGATGCCAGTGAACAACGCCGAAAGCCTTTGTTTTCAAGGGTTTTCGGCTTTTCTTATATGAAAAAGCACGAAAAAGCTCTTTCACTGTATGAGATAAAATTCTACTCCAAAATTTGATTTTTGACAACCCCTCCAGAATCGAACGGTTGTTATAAGACAAAATCGCCAGCTAATTTTTAGCAGAAAACGGGCTGTTCTTGCTAATGAAAATGCCCTTCCGGCTAATCAGCCCCAAAATCATGCCCAAAATCCTGCTAATCAAAAAAAGCGGATGTTTTGAGTACCATGCAGTTATAGCAGATAAAATTGAATATCGTTATGTACATAGAGCGTCTATTTGCCCCGCATTGGGGATGGATAGGCGCTCTTTTGCCCGATGTCCTTACGAAAAGACGGATATGACTTGATGATCCATTTGTGATTGAGCGACAGTTGGAAGCAATCATCCATGAGTTGCTTCTTACCAAAGAATATGTCGAGTTCCTTGTAGGACGAGGCGGAGAATTTGACCAGCTTGTTTCATCAACAATCCGCAGATGCAAGCGAACTATCCGGGATGACAACAGTTCTATCGTTCTTGTGCTGCCATATATGACATCAGAATACCGGAACAACGATCAGTCATTCCATGAGTATTATGATGAAATTGAAATCTGTGCTGACTCCGCAGAAAAGCATTTCAAGTCCGCCTATCAGATTAGGAACCGGTCAATGGTAGATTGTTTGGCTTTGGTTATTTTCTTTGTCAAACACGATTCCGGCGGAGCTTATCAGACCATGCAATATGCAAAAAAAGCAGGGGCGAAGATTTTGAATCTGCCAGATATACCTCGTTGACTTTCACTTTATTTTTTCGGAAAGGAAGCTCTGAAAGTGCCTTTTCCGGTTGACAGCATGGACAACTGTGAAGAAATAATGATCCAAGACTGGCCTGGCGCTCTTTACAAGAAAGACGACACGGTGTTTCTCTGTTGGACGTATTCTCCAAAAATCACTTATGTTCTGGAATATACGTCAAGCAAAATTGATGATTCCGAAATTATCAAGATGGCTGAAAGTGCAGAGTCTGTAGATGGAAAAAACTAAAAAAGAACCACGACTGCACTCTCCAAACAGCGACAGCCGTAGCTTCCTTTATTTCTAATTAACCTTATTCAGCACTCCTGATTTCAGTGGGAGAACAGGGCTACACGGGAAGCATTTTAAATGAGGAAAGTGAAGGGAGCAATCATGGTTACTGCATCGCTTATTGCACTCGCAATAGCGGAGGGACTGCCCTATACAATACGTTACACACCAAGAGGAATTTCCGGTATTCAACACAGTATCCAAAATTATGTTTCCCCTGCGGTATAATTCAATCATAAATCGAAACCCTATAAAATTTTTTTGAATCTATGCAACATATCTGCGTTCCCATCTGTATATAGGGCAGAACGGCAAGAACAGCCGGAATTTCAAAAACAGAAAGGAACCCTTGATATGAAAAAAATGATGATTTTTGCTCTGAGTGCCATTATGGTGCTTTCTATGGTAGCCTGCGGTGCTCCCACCAAGAACGTGGAGAATAACAAACAGTCCACGTCTGAAAATAACCAGATTCCTAATCCCTGGGAGGAAGCCTCCTCCATGGATGAGGCGCAGAACGAGGTCGGTTTTGACATCGCCGTTCCGGAATCCATTGATGGCTACACTGAGAAAGTGATTCGTACCAATGCGGGTACCGGCATCGTAGAAGTCATTTTCCGCAACGAGGACAATGAGTTGCGTTTCCGCAAAGGAACTGGCGACGGGGATATCAGCGGTGATTACAATACATATGCCGAAGAAAACACTATTGAGCTGAACGGTCTCACCATCCTGATGAAAGGTTCTGACGGGAAAGTGAATCTCGCAACGTGGAGCAACGGCGGGTATTCTTACTCCATTGACAGCAAGGTTGGACTGAGCAAGACCGAAATGACTGATTTCGCTTCTTATGTGAGTGCTGACCAGTTGATTATTGGTGGTGACCCTGCTACTTGGGGTCCTGCAATTGAGGAGAATGTCCAAAGTCCCAACCCCTTTATTGACTGTGATACTCTGCAGGATGCTGCTTCTATTGCAGGTTTTGAAGTGATTGTTCCTGCCTCTATTGCTGGATACAACCAGGATTGCATCCAGGCCATTGACAAGGATATGATTCAGGTTTTCTATGTGGATGATGCGGAGAATGTTATTCTCATCCGCAAGGCAGTTGGCTCTGAGGACATCAGCGGCGACTATAACACCTATACTCAGGAGGACACGACTACCGTTGGCAACATGGAAGTCATGATGAAAGGCAATGACGGCCTGATTTATCTTGCAGTTTGGACGAGTGGTGATTATACTTACTCTGTCAGCGTGCATAGCGGCATTACCCACACGTCCATGGCAGATTTGATTGCTGAAATTCAGTAATTTCCTGTTTGCAGTGGTTCTATGAACGGCAGACCGCAGAAACAGTGCGGTCTGCCTGTTCTGCTTAAGAAAGGGACAAATATGGAAGGATATCTTATTTACGAATCCCCGGCAACCAGCTTATGGAGACAAATCGTCTGGTGGATTCATACTCTATTTGTACATTTAGCCTCTGTGGTTTCATACACAGACGATGCCTCCGTTCAACAGGTAGTCAGCCGTGCCGTCATCAATCAAAAGGCAGAGGAACTATTAACGGTGTATGGTAACAGCATTCTGCGATATGCCTACTCCTATCTTCACAATATGAATGATGCCGAGGAAGTCCTACAGGATACTTTGATACAATTCCTGAAAACAGCACCGGTTTTTGAAGGTACGCAGCACGAAAAAGCATGGCTGATGCGTGTGGCTGGGAATCTCAGCAAAAACCGAATTGAATACAATGCAATTCGGAAAACGGACGAATTGAATGATGAACTGGTTGCAGAGCATCGGGAAGATTTATCCTTTGTCTGGGATACGGTAAAAAGCCTTCCGGTGAAATATCGTGAGGTTGTCCACTTGTTTTATCACGAGGGATACTCCACGAAGCAGATTGCCGAAATCCTTCACAAAAACGAAGCCACCGTGCGTTCTGACTTGCATCGTGGGCGTGCAAAGCTGAAAGAACTTCTAAAGGAGGAATACGATTTTGAAGAATCGATACGATGAAGTCATGAATAAAATCGAAGTGACAGATGAAATGCGGAATCGCATCCTACAGAATCTTCAATCTGTTGATTTTGAGCAAAAGCCACAGAATAAGGTCGTTCGCTTTCCTTCTATCAAGAAGTATCTTTCTGTTGCCGCTTGCTTTGCAATTCTCCTTGTCGGAGCCCTTACGCTACCGAACATACTGAATCAGGTACCTTCAGGGAATGAAGTGCTGACTCCCGGCGCAGATATTGCAGAGGTTTCCACTCCGGAAGAATTGTCGGATGCAGTGGGGTTTGAAGTTTCCGATATCACCTGCTTACCGTTTGAAGTGCAGGAAAGAACATATACAGCCTATTGGGAGGAGCTGGCGGAAATCGAATATCGTGGAGAGGGGCAGACGGCGGTATTCCGAAAGTCCCCAGGTCAGGATGATAACTCCGGCGATTATACCGAATACCCTGATACACAAGAAATTACAGTCGGCACATTTGCTGTCACGTTGAAAGGTCAATCCGAAAGCTATGTGCTTGCAACTTGGCATGATGGTCAGTATTCGTATTCCCTGAACATAACAAATGGTCTAACCATGGCAGATTGGGAACGCATAGTCAGTGAAATGAACTAATCATTGAGGCGAGGACTGGATTTCCTTTGATTTGCAAATCTCTGGATGATCTGCTGAAGGAATATGTTGCGTTATACGGCAAGGCCACCTTGGCCATGTCCACCTACTCCTCAAATGTCGGTCTGATCGATCACTATATTTCCCCGATCATCGGTAAAAAGAAGAATGAATTTCTGACACCGCACACAGTCCGCTCCATACATAAGCTTCTGCATTCCTGCTTTGAACAGGCAGTCAAATGGGAACTTATGGAGAAGAATCCGACGGATTATGCTTCTGTTCCTAAGGCGGAATATAAGAAGCGTGATATCTGGACTGCTGAACCCCTGTTTCAGGCCCTGGAGGCAACTCTTCTGAAGCTTCATCAGAATCCGAAAATGGCAGCACTCTTAAAAACCCTGGCAAAATCCTTATAAATTTACATAGCGGACAGCTCTTCCAAAAGGAATTGGCTGCCCGCTATTTTTCTGTCTATATGGCATCCGGAGACCTTAGCCAACAGGAGGCTGCCTCCCGAAAAAGGACTTCTGTTGGGACTCGTGCTGAACAAAAGTAAACGTCAAATCCTGCGCCTTGGCTAATTGATCTTTTTGTGCCACACTCTAAATGACACGAAAAAACTATTAGTTTTTTAGAGGAGGCTAAAGCGCATGGACCAATTAACTCACACTGTCCGCAGGTCGAACTGGATAAACATCATTCGACAGTGCCAGGACAGACCGGCAGGCACTACGGCAAAGCAGTGGCTTGCTGAAAACGATATTTCTGAAAAAAACTTCCATAGACTCACCCAAAAAGCTGATTTCATTTTAATTCCATTCCTCTGCCAATAGGAAATCACGGATGTTGCGGTGCTTGATCCCGTTTCTGCTCATGTCGAACTCATCCAGAGAGACAACATATTTCGGGTAGTTATCGCGGATATTGTCATACGCGCCGAACTCACGCTGAACAGTCTCATCGGATGCCAGCAGATAGGCAACCTGAACATACAGTTTTTCTCCACTCTTGTCACATACAAAGTCGATCTCCTTGTCTCCGGTTCTCCCGACTGTCACTTTGTAGTCCCGGCGCAGCAGCTCCAGAAACACGATGTTCTCCAAAATGAGGTTGATGTCACGCATATTGCCGCCGAAAACAGCCTCCCGGATGCCGTGGTCGGCAATGTAATACTTCTCATTGGAGGCAAGGATCTGCTTTCCTTGCAAGTCCTCCCGCTTGACCTGATAGAACAAATATGCGTCGCAGCAGTATCTGATGTAGTTCAGGATGGTCTCCGGTGCAACGGTTCGCTTCTCGTTTTTGAGGAACTTCGCCAGAGAAGTTGCGGAGAAGGTCGTACCTACATTTGCAATCACATAAGCGATGATGCGTTCCAGCAGGTCCACGTCACGGATCTTGTTCCGCTTCACAATGTCCTTAAGCTGGACAGAGTTGAACAGGTCATGAAGGTAGAGTTTGGAAGGAGCATCCTCGTAGCGGATGTTGGCAAGGTACGGCATACCGCCGGATAGTAGATACTTCTGAAAGCATTTCTGGATCGGCTCATCCGGTGCGATGGGACGGTACAGTTCCAGAAATTCCGCGAAGGAGAATGGGTAAATAACGAATTCCACAAAGCGTCCGCCGAGATAGGTGGAAAGCTCACCGGACAGAAGCTTTGCGTTTGAACCGGTGATATAGATATCGCAGTCAAGGGATACACGGAGGGAATTGATACACTTCTCCCAGTCTTTTACCTCCTGAATCTCATCAAAAAACAGATAGACCTTGCCGTTGATCTCTGCGGCTCTCTTCGTAATCTCATCATGCAGTGACTTTGCGGTTTGCAGATGAGAGAAGTTCAAATTCTCAAAGTTGATAGAGATGAACTGAGCAGAGCTGATACCGGACTCCACAAGCTCCTCTTTTATAAGCTCCAACATGACCGATTTACCGCACCGGCGAATACCGGTCATGACCTTTATCAGCTCCGTTCCGATAAACGGACGGATGCGCTTCATATACATTTCACGTTTAATCACGATCATAAACCTCCTTGCCTGTGGTTGAACCCAGTGTAACACATTTACGTCTGAAACTCAAAGACATATTTATAAAAATATAAGATATAACTGATAAAATCTATATTTCTGCAAATTTTGACAGTTACGAACAAAAGTTTCTGAAGGGATTGCGCGATGAAATCCTCCGCTGCCCAGCGGAACCGGTAGAGCCGGAAGATAAGGGACCGGCTGCCCCTGCTGGCGTAGATCCTGAGCTTCTGGCAAAGATCCTCAGCAAATCCGGAGATGGCAGCCCTGCTGACGAGTCTGTGAAGATGTAAGGTAAAAATAAGATCTGTTGACTTTGGGAAGAATCCTAAGGGTGACAGATCTTTTTTTATGTTTTATTCTGCTTAGGATATACTAACCATAGCACTCGAAATAACATTGACAGATTTTGAAGATTGTTAGCAATATTAAATTCTGGTCTGTCACACTGCACTGGTACACGAATCAGAAACTCCTTGACAAGAACCTCTATTTCCTGCTATATTTGGTATATAGACCAGACGAAAAAACAAAGATAGTCACATAGAATGAGGTTGGAACAAATGGCAACAAGTTTAAGCGAACCAACAAAGAAACGCATCCTGCAGGTATGCGTAAAACTTTTCCTGGAGCAGGGGTATAAAAAGACAACTATGGCGGAAATCATCGCGAAGTCCAGCGTGTCCAGCAGCAGCTTTCAGAACATTTTCCGTGCAAAGGACGGCGTACTGACAGAGCTTGTGCAGTTCATGTTTGAGAATCAGTTTTCGATGGCAAGAAGTGCAGCGAGCACAAAGCTCCCTCCGGTCTATGTTTATGCAGTGGAAACAGCGATCCAGATGACACTTACAGAGCTGAATGAAAACCTGCGGGAAATCTATATTGAAGCCTATACCCAGAAAGAAGCCTGTGAGTATATTCAGCGCGAAACAGCCAAAGAGCTGTATCAGATTTTCGGATCCTATCAGCCGGAGCTGACAGAGCGTGACTTTTACGAGCTGGAGATCGGATCAGCAGGCATCATGCGAGGTTACATGGCGCATCCGTGTGATGCAGAGCTGACATTGGAGAAGAAGCTTCGCTTATTTTTCACGATGAGCCTTCGGGCCTATAACGTTCCAGAGGAAGAAATCGGGCGGGTGATTCGATTCGTGGAGGGACTCGATATCCGCGCGATCTCTGAGCAGGTGATGCAGAAGCTGTTCAAAGCACTTGCCATGCACTATGAATTTTCATTGCAGGGGATAATGTAAAAATGAAAAAGGAAAAGAGGGAGGAAACCCAATGAAGAGAAAAAAGCTGACAGCAAGTATGATCGCACTGGTCATGAGCGTAAGCCTGCCCATGACAACCTATGCCGCCAACTGGTATCTGGAGGATGGCAGCGTTACGGTAAACGCAGACAATTCCGGGCAGACGGTAACGCAGGGCGGCACATCAACGCCGGATGAGGCTCCTGTGATTACACAGCGGGAGAGCTCTGTAGAGACAGGCAACACAATCGGGATATCCACGTCTGATAATGCGACTGCAAATGTGACCATTAAGGATATCAATATCAAAAGCAGCAAGGATGCGATTGATGTTACAGGAAGCTCCAGTGCCAACATTACACTGGAGGGAGACAACAAGATCTTCTCTGAAACCGGCTCTGCACTGCATGTTTCGAATGGCAATGTTACCATAAACGGAAGCGGTTCTCTGAAGGCCGAGATTCAGGATGAGCCTTTTGGCTATAACCATAATGCCAAAATCGGCAGCCATGAGAAGGAGGACATGTCCGGCAGCATCCATATTACAGGAGATGCAACCGTAAAAACAGATGGTAATATAGCATCGAACTGCGGCGGAGACGGAGCAGGCATTGGCTCCGGTGAAAATGGGGAAATGTCCGGAACCATTGTTATTGACGGAAATGCGCAGGTTGAAGTATCCAGCAATGACAGGGGTGCGGGCATTGGCACCGGAGATGATGGTAACCTAAGCGGTAACATTATGATTGGTGGGAATGCACAGGTTTCGGCAACCGGTGCTGAAAACAGCGCGGGCATCGGCACCGGAGATGACGGCAATTTCAGAGGCAGTATCACCATTGATGGAAACGCAAAGGTTACTGCCAAAGCAGGCGGAGATCACAATGGTAATGACGGCTCCGGTATCGGCACTGGAGACGAGGGGAAATTTACCGGGACAGTTACCATAGGCGGAAATGCTGCTGTGGTTGCTGCAGGCTCGGATGAAGGCTGCGGAATTGGCTCTTCAGATGGTAAGTATATGAACGGTATCATCATCATTCGAGACCATGCAAAGGTCACTGCCTACGCCGGAGATGACGGCGCAGCCATCGGTTCAGAGGATTACGGGGATATGACAGGAAAGATTATCATTGTCGGCAACGCCATTGTGAACACCGGCATGGTAGATGATGATGGAAATGTCCTTCCGGCTGGTATCGGCTATATCGGTGACGGGCAAGACTCCAACCATAACAGCAGTGATGGACATTATATCATTGGACCGGACGTAACGATCAACAGCCTGAGCGGCAGTGACACAGAAGCGCTGAAGAAGTACGTCAATATGCACCTGGACAGCGAAGGAAACCCGACAAACTTGACGGAGCTGGATATCAGGGTGGAAAATGGAATTTTTAAGGCAGAAGCAACCGGCGCGGGCAGCGTAGAAAAGGTTCTCTACAATGGCAGCGAAACTGTACCTGTTGCTCCCGGAAGCTATCCGGTAACCTGCATAATCAAGATTGACGGAAGCGAAATGGAACTTCCGATCGGAACGCTGGTAGTACCGGAGCCGACATCTCCCGGTGAAACCGCAGCACCTGTGGAATACAGAATGCAGACATCTGCATCAGAGCCGGTACAGGGAAATGGAAAAAGCACAGGATACAAGGCTCCTGTACAAGGACATTTTTATCAGGTAGTAGGTCAGGACGGAAAAGACATGATTTTTGCTACTGCGCAGAAGAAAGACGTGCTGGCAATTGCGACGGATTCCGATTTTGCCATGCTGACGGGAAAAATGAAGGACATCGAAGCGCTCAGAAAACAGGGTGTGAGAAGGATTATCTTCGCTACAAAGAGAGCAACCTCCACCTTCCTTCTTTCGGAGCTTCTTGAAAAGAGAGCATATGGAGAAATCTGGAGCCTCATCCACGATGGAGAGAACGTTGCGTTTACTGCAGTCGAAAAGAAGATGGATATAAGCAGTATTCTTACCCGGTTACAAACGAAATAAAAACTGATATAATAGGTACTGGTATTTGGAAACAGACATGACAGAAACAGAAAAGAGGGAAACAAAATGGAAAACAAAATGGAAGAAATCAGTTCACAGCGGAAGCTGGAAGCTCTGGAGGAAAATGGCACATTCATAAGAAAAGACGGAAAGACATTTTTGCAGTTGGACTGCGAAAATGCCAAAGAGCTCTCCATGAAGTGGGGAGAGAAGCTGTATCCGTTTACGAAAACAGGGAAAAAGTGGATTTTGGAACTGCCATTTTCCACAGCTGTGAATTATGTGCAGATCTGCGTAGATGGTCAGGAGGTTCTCAGCCCGGAGCTTCCCATCGCACATGGCTACGGTCGTCCGTATAACTATATTGAGCTGCCGGATGAAGACGGATTATTTGAGCTTCGGGATGTCCCCCACGGAACACTGACCCAGGAATTTTATAAATCCAAAATTTCTGATAACTGGGAAAAGCTGATCCTATATCTTCCGCCATGTGTACCGTCTGCAGGGCTTCCGGTTCTGTATTTGCAGCACGGATTTGGAGAGAGCGAGATTTCCTGGTCAACCACAGGAAAAGTGAATATCCTGATGGACAATCTGATCGCGGCAGGAAAAATCAAGCCCTTTGCGATCGTTATGGGAAATGGCATGGTAAAGCAGCGAATCGACGGAAAACTTAAACTGAATCGTGCGCTTTATGGGCAGATGCTGGTAGAGGAAATCCTTCCGATGCTAGAGAAAAAATATCAGTTTGGGGGAAGCAAGGAAAAAAGAGGTATGGCAGGACTGTCCATGGGTTCTGTACAGACGACCCGTATAATATGTGAACACCCGGAGCTGTTCAGCGAGGTTGGCATTTTCTCCGGCTTTTTAAGAGACAGGATAGTAGGAGATGAAGAACATGACGGAATTGTTCCAAAGTCATGTGGGCAGTCTTATTTAAAGGCAATGGATGATGAGGCCTTCAATACCTATTTTCATACGTTTTTCCGTTGCATTGGAGATGAGGACTGGTTCCTTCCGAGGTTCCTGGAGGAGGATGAAATTATCCAAACAAAAGGTGTTCGGGAAACCAGAAAAATTTATCACGGAGGACATGACTGGAATGTATGGAGACCGTGCTTTGCAGACTTCGCACAGATGATTTTCCGGTAAATTTTATAGAAGGATATCAGAGGGAACCCGGCAGTGGTCAGACAGCAGTCCTGACGCTGCCGGGTTGCTGTCTGAACAGTAACCATTTAGAGAAATTTCAGAAATTTATTTTCTGAAATAGATAACTCGTTTTAACTCGTAAATATGAATTAGAAAAAATTTTTAACTGGACAAATCGTTAATGAAAGCCGCTTGATGACTAAGCGGCTTTTCTAATACGTCATTGGATATTTCAGGTAATTACTGTATAATTGATATAAATAGTGATTTGTATATGGTTTCAATGTCTGATGGGCTACGTGTAGATTCTTTTTATGAAGACCAGCTCGAAAGAGCATGGTAGAATAGTTTGAAAAAATGCAGATATTAGTAGATGCTGATGCTTGTACAGTCATTTGAAAAACTTATATTGATGGCGAAGGAAAGATGATATGAATATACAGATATTCGGGACAAAGAAATGTAGTGATACAAGAAAAGCAGAGCGTTTTTTCAAAGAGCGTGGCATAAAGTATCAGTTCATTGATATGAAGGAAAAGGGCATGAGCAAAGGGGAATTCAATTCCGTAGCTCAGGCAAATGGTGGATTGGATAACATGGTCAACTGGGATGGCAAGGACAAGGATTTGCTTGCCCTTATAAAGTATATTGCTGCTGATGATAAGCTTGAAAAGGTTCTTGAAAATCCCCAGGTGATTAAGACACCAGTGGTTAGAAATAGTAAGCAATCAACCCTGGGTTATCTGCCGGATGTTTGGAAAAACCGGAATTAGAGGACAAGAATATGGTAAAAAAAATTATGCGGGATCCATTGTTTCTCGCTCAGAAATCTACAGATGCAACGGAGGCAGACCGACAGGTGATTACAGATCTGCTTGATACATTAAGGGCAAATCTGGATCATTGCGTTGGCATGGCAGCCAATATGATCGGTGTAAAGAAAAATATCATTGTGGTGGCAGCAGGTCCATTTCAATTTGCTATGGTAAATCCGGTTATTACAAAGAAGACCGGAGCATTTCAGACAGAAGAAGGATGCCTATCTCTGGAAGGGGTGCGTCCGTGTACAAGATATAAAGAAATTGAAGTGGATTTTTTGGATGCAGATTTCAAGAAGCAGCATGGCAAATATTCCGGTTGGACTGCACAGATCATCCAACACGAAATAGATCATTGTAATGGAGTTGTAATATGAAACCTAAGTCGCCTAAGAGCCTGGAACTATATGACATTATGATAAAACGGGGATATCCAGCGGAGTTTTGCGATCAAATAACGAAAAATCTTAACACCGACTGGACAGCCGGACGGATGATAGGTTATTTGTCCCATTACAAAAAGCTGCCGCTTGAGGAAATTGCAGATGAAATGCTTGCAATACTAAGTGACCGCAACAGAATTATGCAGAAACATGAAATGGAAGAAACCAATGCCAGGTGGAATGAATTTTTGAATAGCAAAAGAATATAGGAATATTTACATAGCCGGAGCTGCCTGATTATCGGTTCCGGCTATTTTTCTGCCCTTCTCCGGCTGCAGGTGTACATGCGGACTTGGGAAGGGCCTTTTCTATCCGCAATTTTCATTACAAATGGCCCGGTCATCTGTAAATAAAAAAGATTATGTTCTTGTATTAGAATGCTATTTCAGGTATAATAATCCGAGTATAAGTCTGCAAAAGGGGCAGACGTTTCTACCAACCGCCAAACTGGTTGACTACATTTTACGTAGTCAACCTTTTTTTATGACAATAGAATGCTCGCAGAGCGTGCATTCTATTGTTTATGAAAGAATATTTTATGGGAGGAAACATAATGTATGATGTTGTAATTGTAGGTGCAGGACCGGGAGGAATATTTACTGCATACGAATTATTAGAGAAAAGACCGGATTTAAGTATTGCTGTTTTTGAAATGGGAAATGAATTAACAAAACGCCACTGTCCGATTGATGGTGACAAAGTGAAATCTTGTATTCATTGTAAAAACTGTTCTATCATGAGTGGTTTTGGGGGTGCAGGTGCATTTTCTGATGGTAAATATAATATCACCAATTTTGGTGGGACGCTATACGAGTATATTGGTAAAAAATCTGCATTGGAATTAATGGAATATGTAGACAAGATCAATCTTGCGTTTGGTGGAGAAGGAACAAAACTGTATTCTACTGCAGGATCAAGTCTGAAGACACGCTGCATGCAAAATGGTTTACATTTATTGGATGCTTCTGTTCGTCATTTGGGAACAGATATTAACTATATTGTGTTGGAACATTTATATGATCATCTGAAAGAAAAGATTGATTTTCATTTCAATTGTTTCATTGATAAAGTAGAAAAACTGGATAACGGATATCGAATTTATCATGAAGATTCCTATTATGATGGTAAAGAATGCGTTATTTCCGCAGGGCGCAGTGGAAGTAAATGGATGGAAAATGTCTGTCAGGATTTGGGCATTAATACGAATTCGAATCGTGTGGATATCGGAGTTCGAGTGGAACTTCCGGCAGGAATCTTTGCACATCTGACGGATGAATTATATGAAAGCAAGATTGTGTACAGAACCTCAAAGTATGAAGATTTGGTGCGTACCTTCTGTATGAATCCAAAAGGAGAAGTCGTAAACGAAAATACAAATGGCATTGTTACTGTTAACGGCCACAGCTATGAGGATCCGGCAAAGCAGACAAATAATACAAACTTTGCGTTACTTGTTGCAAAGCATTTTTCAGAGCCTTTCAAAGATTCTAATGGATATGGAGAAAGTATTGCTCGATTAAGCAATATGCTGGGTGGCGGCGTGATTGTCCAGCGTTTTGGGGATTTGATCAGAGGCCGGAGAAGTACAGAAGAAAGAATCAGCGAATCCTTTACCGTTCCGACTTTAAACGCAGCGGCAGGTGATCTGAGTCTTGTCCTTCCGAAACGTTTATTAGACGGTATTATTGAAATGATCTATGCTCTGGACAAAATCGCACCGGGAACTGCCAGTGATGATACCTTACTGTATGGTGTAGAGGTAAAATTCTACAATATGGAAGTGGAGCTGGACCACAACCTGATGACTCGCCATGAAGGACTTTATATTATTGGTGATGGCAGCGGTATTACTCATTCTCTGTCCCACGCTTCAGCAAGTGGAGTATATGTTGCGAGACAAATTATTTCAAAAATGTAGAGGTGACTGGGACGGAGCAATAAAAATTTATGGAAAAATGAGATTAAAAAGGCAGTGATTTCCTGTATTTAGGGCTAGTCACAGCGTCAGCGGCTTGGTACTATAGGGATAATACAATATTTTTCGGTAGTTGCACCTTTGTTTTATTTCATTTCAATGCAAAAGGAGAAGCTGCTATGCAGAAAAACACAGAACATATCCCGAACCGAGACGATGTTAGTACGGCGATTTTGCAGCATTTGGACGGCCTCCGTGGAATTGATACCCATTGTCACCATTTACCGGATGACCAGTTTCAGAACATGGGGGTGAAATTCTTATACGATCACAGCTATTGCAACTGGATGGATGATCTCCTGGGACTTCTGCATAGCTATTCCAATGTCTATGCAGATCTCTGCTGGCTGCCCCTTATCAGCACATCGGCAGCGAAACGATTCCTGCGGGAAGCGCTGGAGATCGGTGGAAGCAATCGCATCCTCTGGGGCTGTGATACATGGACCTCTGAGGAAAGTTACGGTGCTGTTTTGGCGTTCCGTCGGGTGGTGTCGGAAGTGCTCTCGGAGATGTGTCAGGAAGGCTACCTCAGCTGTGAAGAGGCCTGCTATACGGCTGGACAGATCTGGCGCGGCAATGCGCTCAAGCTATTTGGCTTTGAAGACTGATGCAGGCAAGAGCAATCAGTTTGGCTGAATATCCTCATTTGTAAAATCAATATTGGTTCAGAGTTGGCGGAACCTGAGAAAACCGATGGTGCAGACTGATAACAGTCAAAGCCATCGGTTCTCTTTATCCAAATATCCTGGACACTC
>OLPG01002168.1_pt1 | contig 14502 bp, 12 predicted proteins | sample 1672311 | NCBI WGS metagenome assembly OLPG01 (sample SAMEA3136670, study PRJEB25190) | human gut metagenome | biome: human gut; feature: human-associated habitat; material: faeces | place: Austria | collected 2013
GCAGCTATATGGCGAGAAAATGTGATATTCATTTTCCGTTGGAACGCAAGCTCAGCCGTTTCCTGACGGCGGCAATGCGGGTATATCGGGTGCCGGAGGCAGAGCAGGCAAAGGTGCTTGCCTTTATTCAATCACTGGATATCAAGGCAATCGCCACCAAGGTTATGTATAAGCTGTTTGCCATGCTGGAAATGAAATACGATTTTAAGCTGTCGAAGGACGGCGAAACGGAGGTAACAAGATGAAGAAACGATTATTCAGCATCCTGCTCGCTCTGTGCATGGTGCTCTGCCTTGTGCCGACCACGGCATTTGCTGAGAGCGAGACGGAAGAAACACTTGTATGCACCTGCGAAACGGCTTGCACGGCAGAAGCAATGAACGCAGAGTGCTCTGTTTGCGGCGCAGAGGGTGCTTTGGCAGAAAACTGCGGGAAATATGCCGCAGAAGAAAGCGGACAGACAGGTACGTCCAAGGATGCTCCGGCCATCACCGCAGCAGATGTGCAGGCACTGATCGACGCGCTGCCGGAAGCGGAAACAATCAGCGAAGATAATGCGGCGGACGTAGAAGTGCAGTTAGAAGCCATTGACGAGGCGAAGGTACAGCTTTCTGATGAAGATTTCGCGGTACTCGATTTTACCCGCTATGATGCCGCAGTTGCCGCACTTATGGCGCTAAGCGACGAACCGGATACTGCCTTCGCGCCCCAGACTGCGAATGACCACACCCATTGCTACTGCGGCGGCAGTATCACGGCGGGCGACCACGCGAGCCATTCCGACGTGACCTATACGGCATGGGACGGTACGAGCAGCATCACATATACCAACAATACCGCCTACGTTTACCTTGCGGGGAACGCCACCCTCAGCGGCCATCTGACGGTGGATGGCAAAACACTATATCTGTGCCTGAATGGCAAGACCCTTGCCAGCAACGGCACAGCCAAGATTCAGGTCAAAAACGGCGGTCGGCTTGTCCTCTGTGACTGTCAGGGCAGCGGCACCATCAAGGGCGCGACGCAGAATGTCTGGGGCGGTGCCTGCATTTACCTTTATAACAGCACGCTGGATATGTTCGGCGGCAAGCTCACCGGCGGCAAAGTCACCGGCAATGGCGGCGGCGGAGCCATCGCTCTGGATGACCAGCAGTGCATATTCAATATGTACGGCGGTGAAATCTCCGGCAACAACGGCAAGAACTACGGCGGTGCCATTTTCCGGAAATTCAATGCAAACATGCCGAACACCACCGGCGGCACTTTCAATATGTATGGCGGCACAATCAAGAATAACACCGCCAAGAACGGCGGCGCGTTCTTCTCCACCACCGGCGGGACCATCAATATGACCGGCGGCACCATCTCCGGCAATACAGCGACCATGAACAGCGACAATGCCGGCGGCGGCGCGATCTATATGCGCGGCAATGGTAAGATCAACATTTCCGGCAGCGCGCAGATCACCGGCAATTCCTCCAGCCTGGACGGCGGCGCCATTCTGATGGGCTGGGGAACCATCAATATTTCCGGCAGCGCAAAGATCAGCAACAATACAGCAAGCCGCTGGGGCGGCGCCATCTGCCTGCGCCAAGATTCTAATCAGTCGACAACGCTCAACATGCGGGGCGGCGAGATCTCCGGTAACAGGGCCACGAAGGAGGGCGGCGCGGTTCATGTGCTTGACAAGGACTGCATGTTCTATCTCTATGACGGCAAGATCACCGGAAACACCAGCGGCGACGGCGGCGCCATCTATCTGAATCAGGAGCCGTCGTGGCTGATTATGCAAGGCGGCGAGATCTCCGGCAATACGGCCACCGGCAACGGCGGCGGCGTATATATTTACCGCACCGGCTCGGTCTGCCAACTCTATAGCGGTAAAATCGAGAATAACAAAGCCAGCGGCAATGGCGGCGGCATTTATATCAACCCCAGCAACAGTGGCCAGCTGAGGGTCGGAAACAAGCCCCTCGTGCAGAACAACACGGTTTCCGGCAAGGCCAACAATGTGTATCTGCCCTCCGGCAAAACGCTGACCATCGAGATCGGTATGTCCAAAGGCGCGTCCATCGGCGTCACCACCGCGAATACCAGCTACCCCGTGGCATTTTCTAATGATTATAAAAAAGACTACGCGAATTACTTTTTCGCGGATGACACCAATGCCCACGTGGAGTATAAGGATGACCAGAAGCTGTACCTTGTTTCCGGCGCGGTTGTGCGGCCTCTTACGGTGACCTTTGACCCCAACGGCGGTACGCTGGACGAAGCGGACAAAACCAAGTCTTTGTCTACCGGTGAATGCTACGGTACACTTCCGGTTCCAAGCTATGCGGGATACGATTTCGCCGGCTGGTACACGGAAAAGGACGGCGGCACCGAGATTAAGGAAGACACCACCGTGACAGTGTTCGGTACGCAGACCCTCTACGCCCACTGGACGCCGATCCATGTGCACGCCTACACACAGCAGGTTCAAAAGCCCGAAGCGCTGAAAACTCCTGCGGACTGCACCAATAACGCGGTGTATTATCTATCTTGTGCGTGCGGTGAAGTAAGCACCAACGACGCTGATACGTTTACCGCAGCGAATACTGCGCTGAACCATGACTGGGGCGCTTGGACGCAGAACAGCGATGAAAAGACCCACACCCGAATCTGTAAGCGTGACACCAGCCATACGGAAACCGAGAATTGCCACGGCGGCACGGCAGACTGCACGCACAAGGCTGTCTGCACGGTCTGCGGCGGCGAATACGGCGAGATGGCAGCACACAGCTTCACTGCCGAAAAAGCAGAGGCGCAGTATTTGAAGTCTGCTGCAACCTGTACCGAAAAGGCAATCTATTACAAGTCCTGCGCAGTCTGCGGTCTGAGCTCCGAGGGCACGGCGGATGAGGCGACCTTCTTCTCCGGCAATGCGCTGGACCACGACTGGGGCGCTTGGACGTCAAACGAAGACGGCACCCATACCCGCACCTGCACCGTTGACGGATGCTCTGCAGGCACGCAAACGGAGAATTGCATCGATGCAAACAAAGACCATAAATGTGATATCTGCGATTATATAATCAGCGAGTGTGCAGATGATAACAAAGACCACAAGTGTGATTATTGCGGCAAGAAGCTGACTGAGCACACCGGCGGGAAAGCGACCTGCAAGGACAAGGCAAAGTGTGAAGTCTGCGGTGCGGAATACGGTGAGCTTGATCCGAAGAACCACACCAACTTAAAGCACTTCCCGGCAAAGGCGGCGACCAAGGATGCCGAGGGCAATATCGAGTATTGGTACTGCGACGGCTGTGGCAAGTATTTCAGCGACAAGGACGGTACAAAGGAAATCAAAAAAGCCGACACCGTAACGGCGAAGTTGAAAGACGATTCCAAATCTCCCCAGACCGGTGACACAAGCAACCTTGTTTTGTGGATTGCCTTGTTGTTCGTCAGCGGCGGTGCAGCCATTGGCACAACGATTGTCAGCAGAAAGAAAAAGTATAACAAGTAAGAGAACAGCTTAACCTATGCGGCGGCTACCGGAAACAGTAGCCGCCGTAATCTTTTGTCTAGCAGAACCTTTCGTTTCTGAACAGCCGAATTGCTACCAACCTGTGTAATCTAATCCTTATAATGATAGTAGCCATCTCAGGGATGGTGAATACATCATTTTAAGGAGGATAATGCATGCAGTTGGATTACAAGGACATCATTATCAAACACTACGCGCTATCAATGTCCGGTAGCGAAATAGCTCGTCAGACTGGTTTCAGCAAGTCTGGCGTTAATGACTTCTTGAGAGCATTCAAGAAGTGCGAAGATCTGAACTATCCATTACCAGCAGGCATCACTAACTATGGTATTGCCCTGAAGGAGGATCTCATTATGGCAAACCTCATTTTAACTTGTACTAAATCTTGACATAGGACCACTTCACGATTGGCATTGTTTGAGAACCTTGTAAGTTTGTAATGGTGTAAAACTCTTTCCCGGAAAGGTAACAGAGAAAAAATGATAGAATTTGGAAAATTGGAATATTATTTGTTGGTGGTAAATGCAATAGGTGCATTGGCCTATCTGATAAATCTGCTTTTGTATAGACATACCGCAAACGGGCGGATAGATGTGATCGTGACGATGGTATCTTTACTTGGCGGTTCGGCGGGTATGCTGCTTATGATTTTACTTTTTGACAGGAAAGCGGAAAAAGAAAATATGATGTCTCGGGTGTTTATTATATGCATTTTCATTATTCAGGTGATTATGCTGTTGATTTTCAAAGGACATCATGCAGAGCATTTTACATTTGCATTCTGGAAGTTCTTTGCAGAACACCGGATATTGCTGATATATCTTGGAATCATGAATCTTGTGACATTCATCGTATTTGCGATTGATAAGGCCAATGCCAGAGCAAATCGTTCCAGAATCAGAATTGTAACACTGTTGGGATTATCATTTGCCGGCGGATCTGTGGGCGGACTCATTTCTATGTATCTGTTCCGACACAAGACACAAAAGGACTACTTTACGGTTGGAATGCCGCTGATAATTGTGATGCAGGTTGTTGTTTTGTTTTATGTAATGAATGCGGGGTGGTAGAGTAGGGGAGTATAGGATATTTTCATCGGCGTGTTTTATTGGATCCATATATAATTGATTTATTCAGCGCATTTCCGCTCAGCGCATTTGCACTGATAAAAAGCTGGATTTTTTGATGGAAAAGTGCTAAAGTAATAAGACAACGTGTTTCGGGATGGAGAAGATTACGGAGGTACAAAAAATGCAACCAATGTATGTATCAATTCAACAAAAAGAAACAGGCAATCGAATCAAGAGTTTGCTGAAACAGAATGGTTATACGGTCAAAGATATTCAGGGAGCTATGGGATTCGAGAATCCACAGGCGGTGTACAAATGGCTGTCTGGAAGATCCTTGCCAAGCATCGACAATTTTATTATTTTGAGCAGATTATTGCATACCAGTATAGAAGATATCCTCGTCATTGACGGGGATATTGTTCGTTTATGGAGCTGTTACCTTATTTTTTATAAAAATCAACCGTTTTTCGAAAAAAATATTCCTCAATAGTATAATAATACTTTTCTTTGTAAACCAGCAGTTTAGTGAAATATAAACGACAAAGTATTATAGTAAATACAGCAGCAGAAGTAAAATGATAATGAGAAGGGGGATTTGTTATGCAGAAGATGACATCAGCCTATGCGAATAAAAAATTAAAAAGTCTGGAAGAGGATAAGGCATTTTGGGTAAATAAAGAAGCAACTTCATGTACTTACATCGCAGCAATTAATGAAGAGCCGGTGATCCCGGAATATGATTATTTGGAAGTGGCACAGATCATTGAAGATATCGATGCTAAGATAGCGGTACTCAAGCATGCCATCAATCTGAATAATGCTATGGCAAAAGTACCGGTTGGCGATGAGGAAATGAGCATTGATACAATTTTGGTCAAGATGGCGCAGTTGAACAAACGTAAAAATATACTCGATATGATGCGTAAGCAACTTCCGAAGGAGCGGCTTGATAATTCTTACCGGGTCAGAAATTCGATAGCAGAATATCGTTATATCAACTATGATCCGGCACTGATCAAACAGGAATACGAGCGTGTATCTGATATGATTTTGTTAATGCAGATGTCGCTTGATAAATATAATCAGACAGTAGAATTTGAAGTGGATTTTTGATGAAAGAATTCCCTGCACTTCTGATGAATCTGTAAGATATTTAGAGTGATAAAATATCAAAGTTATCCGTACAAGATTGAACATACATAGCGTGGAAAAAATAGATGGGTTATTGTTTATTGATATTGATTTATTTGTTATGAGTTATTTCTTAAAGTTATGGTTCAAAGTTCAGTTTGTTGAATGGGAAAAATATAATCAAGAAAATTTTGTAAATCTTGTAAAAAACCTGCAGGAAACTGCTTGTGTGGAGGTTCGGTTACATACACAATATTTTGACAAAAATTGGAAAATACAGAAAAATATGAAAGATCGACTGTGTATCGGAAATGGATATACCGTCGATTTTTGTATTTATGAATGATTGTGGGGCAGACAGCGATAATAAGCAGGTGATGGGGATTAAAACGATAAGTTTATATAATTTTATCTGAATTATTTCGCGATAAACGGCGTATGATTACGAAAAAGTATTGACGCAGACGTATTACAATGAAATAATACGGGTAGGAGGTGCATTTATAATGTTCAAAATAAATCCATACAGACCAGGCGCTGGATTAATGCCAATTTATCTTGCCGGTCGTGACGATGATCTTGAAAATATAGACAGTTTGTTTATGGCGATGACTTATAATATCCCTGTGCAGTCCGTGATTTTCAGCGGTTTGCGTGGGGTGGGGAAAACGGTTCTAATCAATAGCTTACAGAAGAAAGCGGAAGAAAAAAATATTTTCTGCAAGCATATCGAAGTGGAGGAACGGAATGACTTTATTTCGCAGATTGCAAGCTGTTCACAGGCATTTTTACGAAAAATCAGTGCAAAGGAAAAGTTTAAACATCTGATTCAGAAACCGTTGGAGGCAATTAAATCTCTGGTGATTTCTTTTGATCCAAACGACAGTACCTTTTCCTTATCTGTTCAGGAAAGAGAGCTGTATAAAAGTTCGAACCTTACGCAGAGTCTGACAGATGTATTTACGACTCTGGGAGAGGCGGCCTATCAGTCAGAGATACCGATCTGTTTTTTTATTGATGAGATCCAGTATATGAAGTCTGCAGAACTTGGTGCACTGATAGCGGCACTTCATCGGACGAACCAGCTGGGCTATCCGATTATGATCGTGGGAGCCGGATTACCGAAAATATATGCGATGCTTTCAGAGGAAAAATCTTATTCAGAGCGATTGTTTCTTTATAAAGAGATTGGTTCCCTGAGCAAGGAACAGTCAGAAGCGGCAATTCGAATCCCGGCAGAGAAATTTGATGTACATTATACGGATGCGGCAGTAGAACGTATGGTGGAAATTACAAAGGGATATCCGTTTTTTATTCAGCAGCTTTGTCAGGTTGTTTATCAGAATACAGATAGCAAATCAATTGATGTGACGGATGTTGAACAAAATATTGAAGAATTTTGGTCTGTACTTGACAATGGATTTTTCAAGGTGCGTTATGAGCGGTGTTCTGCTTCAGATAAGAAATTTATTTTCGCAATGGTACAATGTGGGGAACTTCCCTGTACGATTTCGAATGTGGCAAAAATCATGGGAAAATCAGTCACATCAATTTCCACAGCGAGGGCACAGCTGATCAGCAAAGGGATTATTTATCCGGTACGTTACAAGGAACTTGATTTTACGGTTCCGGAATTTTCCGGATTTATTCAGCGGTTAAGTGAATATCAGCAATGTGAATAGGGGATGTTCAGCAACAATTCCGGCAAATCGTTCATTGACATCTGTTTCATCTCTGATAAAATAGGATAGACATTAGATGATTGATATTTTGTAAAACTTGAGAGAATAAAAAGGTGACAGTACATATGAGCAAAACAGGATTAATTGTAGAAGGCGGCGGAATGAAGTGTGCATATAGCGCAGGTATTCTGGATGCCTTTCTGGATAAAAATATAACATTTGATTATGCCATTGGTGTGTCAGCAGGATCTGCCAATGTGGCATCTTTTTTGGCAGGACAGCGTGGCCGTAATCTTCGCTACTATACGGATTGGATTAAGGATCCGGGATATTTTGGTATAAAGAGTTTTATCAAAACCGGGAATTTGTTTGGTTTGCAGCATATTTACGGTGATATGACGAATTCTACCGGTGTGGATCCGATTGATTTTCCTGCATTGAGTGCGAATCCTACGGAATACTGGATCGTGGCAACGGATGCTGCGACAGGAACACCGGTATATTTTCCAAAGAGCAAGATGAAACAGGATGATTACCGCTGTATTATGGCTTCCTGTGCGCTGCCGGCAGCATGCAAACCAATTGAGATTGACGGAAAACTATATTATGACGGCGGCGTGACAGATGCAATCCCGGTGCAGCGTGCGCTGGATGATGGCTGTGATAAGATCGTTGCGATTTTATCAAAGCCAAGAGGATTTATAAAGAAACCGGAAGGTATGCGTTTCTTATACAGCAGAATGTGCCGTAAGTTTCCAAATACGGTGAAAGCACTGGATAACCGTCATATTATGTATGGTAAATGTCAGCAGCAGCTGTTTGATCTGGAAAAAGAAGGCAAAGCATTTATTTTTGCACCGAGCAATCCACCGAAAATGAGTACCTATACGATGGATCGGGAAGTAGAACAACAATTATATGATCTTGGGATGAAGGACTTTCATGATGCTGAGGATCGATTCAAAAAATTTCTTATTTGATAGGAAGTTGTGCTATGGATGATGTTATATGGGAGAATATGTGATAGTACACTTTCTTGCAATATAATATTTACTGAAAAAACGGTAAAAAGTTTTACATCGGGATAAGAAAAATCGGTTGATTTATAGATAGACATAGTGTATATTTTTTAGTGGATGGACAAGGAGACGGAGGAAAAAGTATGAGCGAAACAGTCCGCGTAGTAGTGGATGCCATGGGTGGTGACAACGCACCGGAAGAAATCGTAAAAGGTGCGGTACAAGCTGTTCAGGCAGAGAAAGATATCAAAGTATTTCTGGTAGGCAGACAGGATGCTGTCAATGCTGAACTTGCAAAATATACTTATGATAAGGAAAAAATTGAAGTTGTACATGCCGAGGAAGTTATTGAGATGGCAGAACCGCCGGTAAATGCGATTCGTAAGAAGAAACAGTCATCTCTGGTAATCGGAATGAATATGATTAAGCATCAGGAAGCAGATGCCATTGTGACAGCCGGAAGTACCGGAGCTACTTTAGTTGGCGGTCAGGTATTGGTTGGCAGAATTAAAGGCATTGAACGTCCGCCGTTGGCACCTTTAGTTCCGACGGAAAAGGGAGTTTCACTTCTGATCGACTGTGGAGCGAATGTGGATGCACGTCCGTCACATCTGGTGCAATTTGCCCAGATTGGATCTATTTATATGGAGAACATTGTCGGAATCAAGAATCCGAGAGTGGCGATCCTGAATATCGGAGCAGAAGAGGAAAAGGGCAATCAGCTGGTAAAGGAAACATTTCCATTGCTGAAAGAATGTCCTGGTATCAATTTTATCGGAAGTATTGAAGCACGGGAGATTCCACATGGCGGTGCCGATGTGATTGTCTGTGAGGCATTTGCGGGAAACATCGTACTGAAACTGTACGAAGGTGTGGCTGCGACATTACTTTCCAAAGTAAAAGAAGGACTGATGTCATCTCTCCGGTCTAAAATTGGAGCACTTTTGATTAAACCTGCATTAAAACAGACATTGAAGTCCTTTGATGCCTCCCAGTATGGTGGAGCTCCTCTGCTTGGGCTGAATGGTCTGGTGGTCAAGACACATGGCAGTGCGAAAGCAATTGATGTGAAGAATTCTATTCTTCAGTGTGTGACATTCAAGCAGCAGGATATTAATGGTAAGATCAAAGAGCATATTATTGTAGAAAAATAACAGGGAGGGAGGATTTGCGTCATGGAGTTTGATAAAATTAAAAGTATCATCAGTGAAGTATTAAGCATTGATGCTGATGGTATTACAGAAGAGACTACTTTTGTAGATGATCTTGGAGCAGATTCCTTGGATATTTTCCAGATTATTATGGCAATCGAGGAAGAGTTTGAGATCGAGATTCCGACAGAAGAAGCAGAAAAAATCACAACTGTTGGCGATGCGGTAGAACAGATTAAAAAAGCATTGTAAGAATCAGTATAACAGGAAAATGGATGCTGTTGCAGTGAGTATTTGTCTCTGCAACAGCTCTTTGTTTTACAGGAGGAATGATATGGAACAGCTCAAAGAGTTTCAGAAAAAAATCGGTTATCAGTTTCAGCAGGAAGGTCTGCTGCGCCAGGCACTGACTCACAGCTCTTATGCCAATGAACATCGGATGAAAAAATTATCCGATAATGAGCGTCTGGAGTTTTTGGGAGATGCGGTGCTGGAAATCGTAACCAGTGATTTTTTATATCATGAGCATACGGATGTGCCGGAGGGGGAACTGACCCGTGTGCGTGCAAGTATTGTATGTGAACAGACACTGGCATTTTGTACCAGAGCACTGAATCTGGGTGATTATCTTTTGCTTGGAAAAGGTGAGGATCAGACTGGTGGTCGAAAGAGAAAATCTATTTTGTCAGATGCATTTGAGGCAATTATCGGAGCCATTTATCTGGATGGTGGTTTTGCTAATGCAAAAGAGTTTATTCATCGTTTTGTGCTGAATAATGTGGAGCATATGCAGCTCTTTTATGATAGCAAGACTATCCTGCAGGAGATCGTGCAGGGAGATGAGCATAGCGGAAAGCTGGAGTATGTGCTGGTAGAAGAATCTGGTCCGGATCACAATAAGAATTATAAAGTAGAAGCCCGTATCGGCAATAAGAGTTATGGCTGCGGTGAGGGACATACCAAGAAGGCAGCAGAACAGGAAGCTGCTTATCAGGCCATTCTGGAACTGAGAAAGAAGGACAAGTAAAAGTAATAAACGGAGGAATGTATGTATCTTAAATCAATCGAGGTACATGGTTTTAAATCATTTGCCAATAAAATTGTATTTGAGTTTCATAACGGAATTACCGGTATTGTAGGTCCGAACGGCAGTGGAAAGAGCAATGTTGCAGATGCGGTCCGCTGGGTGCTTGGTGAACAGAAGGTAAAGCAGCTGCGAAGCGCCAGTATGCAGGATGTTATTTTTGCAGGAACGGAAAATCGAAAGCCGGTAAGTTTTGCCTATGTGGCCATCACACTGGATAATTCGGATCATCAGCTACCGCTGGACTATAATGAAGTGACAGTAGCACGACGGGTGTATCGTTCCGGTGAGAGCGAGTATCTGATCAACGGTACCCAGTGTCGTCTGAAGGATGTCAATGAGCTTTTTTATGATACCGGTATTGGTAAAGAAGGCTATTCTATTATTGGTCAGGGACAGATTGACAAGATTCTGAGTGGCAAACCTGAGGAACGCCGGGAATTGTTTGATGAGGCAGCCGGAATTGTTAAATTCAAGCGTAGAAAAGCAACGGCATTGAAAAAACTGGAAGATGAGCAGCAGAATCTGGTGCGTGTCAATGATATTCTGGCGGAGTTGACGCGACAGGTAGGCCCTCTGGAACGACAGGCGGAACACGCGAAAGTTTATCTGAAGAAAAAGGAAGAACTGAAGGAGTGCGATCAGAATCTGTTTTTACTCGAGATGGAACGGATGGATACCGAATTGGAGGGTCTGGAGGAGAAATGTGGTATTACAGAGCATCAACAGGCGGAAATCCGGCAAAAATTTGAAGGAATCAAATCCCGTTATGAGGAGCTTGAGAAGCAGGTTGCGCAGGCAGATGAACAGATTGGTGAACTGCAGCAGAGTATGAATGATACCGGTGTTTCGAAAGAAAAACTGGAGGGACAGATCAATGTTCTGCGGGAACAGATCCATACAGCACAGCAGAATGAGGAACATGTCAGAAGCCGTGTGGAGGCACTGCAGGCCGATGTGGACCGCCAGCAGAAGGAAGGCGAGGATTACAGCAGCCGGCAGACGGAACTGGAAGCCGGCATTCGTGAAATCGAGCAGAAGAAGTGTTTGCTGACAGAAAAGCTGGAGACATTGCGGAAAGAGACAGCCGGAATGGAGCAGCAGATGGAAGCAGGGAAGGCAGAAATTTTGCGTTTGCTGAATGCCCGCGCTTCCATGAAAGCAGAACAACAGCGTCTGAAAACGATGCAGGAACAGGCTTCTATCCACCGTGCGCAGTTAAATAAGGAATTGCTGGAGCAGAAGAGCGGCGGTGATGATGTCAGCGGATTACTGTTCAAACAGGAAAAAGAACTGGCAGAACTGAAGGAACAGATTGTGTCCATGGAGGAAGAAAAGACTTCCATTGAAAAGAAGCGGACTAACTGGCAGCAGGAGTTTGAAGAACTGCGTGGTCGGATGGATCAGTGCAAGGAGCAATATCACAAGGACAGTTCCCGTCTGGAATCTCTGCGGAATATCGCGGAGCGCTATGACGGATATGGCAACAGCATTCGCCGGATCATGGAGCGTAAGGCAGATACACCGGGAATTCACGGTGTTATCGCAGATCTGATCAAAGTGGAAAAAGCGTATGAGACCGCCATTGAGACAGCACTGGGCGGAAGTATCCAGAATATTATAACGGACAATGAGGATACTGCCCGTCAGATGATTGAATATCTGAAAAAGAACCGGTATGGTCGTGCTACATTTTTGCCGCTGACCAGTGTGTCTGCACCGGAGCATGTTCCGGCGGAAAAAGCGTTAGGTGAGACCGGTGTCATTGGTATTGCAAGCAGTCTGGTGCACACGCAGCCACAGTATGAAAAGGTGGCAGGTTATCTGCTGGGACGGGTGCTTGTAATGGACACCATTGAGCATGCGGTGATGGTTGCCAGAAAGTTCCGCTATTCTCTGCGTATCGTTACCCTGGAGGGCGAGTCACTGCAGCCTGGCGGTTCCATGACCGGTGGTGCGTTCCGAAACAACAGCAATCTGCTGGGACGGAATCGTGAGATTGAGATTTTGGAAAAACAAGTGGCTGACTGCCGCGCACAGGCGCAGGAAATCCGCAGTCGGATGGAAGATGTGAAGACCGCAAATGCACTGCTGAAGGATGATTATGAAGAATTGCAGGTAAATCTGCAGCAGGCTTATCTACATAAAAACACATTAGAGATGGAGACCGGTCATATTCGGGAGCAGCAGGAAAAACAGGAAGCTGCTTATGCCGGCATTCATGAAGAGATTGCCAAAATTGATGCGGATAAAAAAGAATGGTCCATCGATCAGGCACAGATGGAAGAACAGATACAGATGTCTGTGGACAAGGAAGCTGAAATAACCGGTCAGAATAATGTTTTATCTCAACAGGTAGAAAATAAAAATCTGGAGATTGAGAGTGTTTCCCAGGATCTGAATGATGTTCTGTTGGAGATTGCACAGAAACAGCAGCAAAAAAATTTCCTGCAGCAGAATATTCGGAGAACGGAAGAAGAAATCCACTGTCTGAATCAGGAGAAGAAGCAGATTTTGGAGGACAGTGCAAATAGTGAGACTGCCATTGAAGAGCGGGAAAAACAGATCAGACAGCTGCAGGAACAGTCAGAAGCAGCTGTTTTACAAAAGCAGGGGCTGGATGAGAAACTGACGGTAATCCGTACACAGAAAGAAACAATGCTTGGAGAGCAGAAAAACTTTTTTGCACAGCGGGAAGAACTTTCACAGACTATGAGTGATCTGGATAAAGAACTGTTCCGATTGAATCAGCAGAAGGAAAAGATGGAGCAGGCACAGGATTCTCTGACTACTTATATGTGGGAAGAGTATGAAATCACCTATCATGCAGCAAAGGGAGCAGAACGGCCGGAGAAGCAGAATGTAGCTGAACTCAAAAAGCAGATCGCAGGTATCCGGGATGAAATCCGTAAGCTTGGAAATGTCAATGTTAATGCCATTGAAGAGTATAAGAGTGTTTCGGAGCGTTATGAATTCCTGTCCGCACAGCATGCGGATCTGGAGGAAGCGAAAGCGAGTCTGGAGAAGATCATTACAGAACTGGATGAAGGTATGCGTAAGCAGTTTGCAGAGAAATTTGCAGATATTCAGCGGGAGTTTGACAGGACATTTAAGGAGTTGTTCGGCGGAGGAAAAGGTTCACTGGAGCTGACCGGTGAGGAAGATACAAATGACATTTTGGAATGTGGTATCAAGATCATTGCGCAGCCGCCGGGAAAGAAACTTCAGAATATGATGCAGCTGTCCGGTGGAGAAAAGGCACTGACAGCGATTGCATTGTTATTTGCAATCCAGAACTTAAAGCCATCTCCGTTCTGTCTGTTAGATGAGATCGAGGCAGCCTTGGATGACTCTAACGTTGATCGGTTTGCTAATTATCTGCATAAGCTCACAAAAAATACGCAGTTTATTGTTATTACTCATCGACGGGGAACTATGACAGCTGCAGATCGTCTGTATGGTATCACTATGCAGGAGAAAGGTGTGTCTGCATTGGTTTCCGTCAACCTGATTGAAAAAGAGCTGGATGCGTAAGCTGGAAACAGTTTTTATACAAAATGTATTTGAGAAAGGAAGAATAGTATGGCTGAAGAAAAAAAGGGTTTTTTTAAACGACTGGTCAGCGGTCTGACCAAAACCCGTGACAATATCGTGTCGGGATTTGATTCTATTTTCAGCGGATTTTCCGCAATAGATGAGGATTTTTATGAGGAGATCGAAGAAATCCTCATCATGGGAGATCTCGGGATCAATGCGACAACCGCGATCATAGAAGATCTGAAACAGAAGGTGAAAGAGCAGCACATCAAAGAGCCTTCTGCCTGCAAACAGCTTCT
>OLPG01002173.1_pt1 | contig 14466 bp, 12 predicted proteins | sample 1672311 | NCBI WGS metagenome assembly OLPG01 (sample SAMEA3136670, study PRJEB25190) | human gut metagenome | biome: human gut; feature: human-associated habitat; material: faeces | place: Austria | collected 2013
CCTATAGATGCCGGCCGCTTCTAGAGCCTGCTATTGGTTTCCCAGCTTACATTACGCGGCAGGCGTGGGGTTCACATCCTCGTCCATGCGTGCTTCTTTGTAATGATCGAACTCTTCGTAAATCTCGGCTGAAGGCTCTGCCGTAAGCTTCGATACGATGAAGATACACAGCAGCGACACGATGAACGCCGGCAGCAGCTCGTAGATGCCGAATACGCCGCCAAGCGGTTTGATGAAGTTGTGCCACACCACGACGGTGATTGCACCGCCGAGCATGCCCGCAAGCGCGCCTTGCTTGTTCGTGCGGCGCCAATAGAGGCTGCACAGCATTAGCGGGCCGAACGAGGCGCCTAAGCCTGCCCACGCGTACGACACGACGCGGAAGATAACGGAGTTCTCGTCGATGGCGATGAGGATGCCTATGATCATGACGACGGCAAGCGTGATGCGCGAGACAATCATGACCTGACGGTCAGTGGCATCGCGTTTGATGACGCCGCGGAAGATATTCTCGGCAACTGACGAACCGGTGATAAGCAGGTACGACGAGGCCGACGACATGGACGCCGCCAGAATGCCCGACACCACCACGCCGCACATAAACGCCGGCAAAATCATCTGCGCAATGACGATGAAGATATTCTCGGCGGCGGCATTCGTGCCGAAATAGGTGGGCAGCATAGCGCGGCCGATGAAGCCGATGCACAACGCGCAGACCATGGAGATGACCACCCACACCACGGCGATAATGCGCGATTGGCGTACCTCTTCGGCCGAGCGGATGCCCAGGAAGCGCACAAGCACCTGCGGCATGCCGAAGTAGCCAAGGCCCCAGGCAAGCGTGGAGACGATAGCCAGCACGCCGTACTCGGTGGGTTCACCAAACAGCGGCTCGTCGCCTTGAATCATTTGCAGGCCGGTTTCCGCATCCATGATGGGCGTGGTGAGCTGGCCGCCGTTGAGAAAGCCGGGAATGTTCTGCAAAAACGCCACGGTGACGTCAACGCCACCGATTGAGGCGATAGAGCCGATAAGCACTACGGCAAGCGCGAAGAACATAAGGCAGCCTTGGATGAAGTCAGTTGCCACAACGGACAGATAGCCGCCCACCAGTGTGTAGGCAAACACCACCACGGCGCCGAACACCATCATGGCCGCGTAATCGATGCCGAACAGCGTGTGGAACAGCTTGCCGCACGTTACGAAGCAGCTGCCGGTGTACACGCAGAAGAACAGCAGGATGATGAGCGCCGCAACCGTCGACAGAATGTTCTTCTTGTCGTGGAAGCGGTTGCTGAAAAATGACGGGATGGTGATGGCGTGCACTCGCTCGGAATACTGGCGAAGGCGTTTTGCCACGAACAGCCAGTTAAGATACGTGCCGATGGCCAGGCCGATGCACGTCCACATGGCCTCGGACGCGCCATAGAAATAGGCAAGGCCGGGAATGCCCATTAATAGGTAGCCGGACATGTCCGACGCCTCGGCCGAAAGCGCCGTGAACCACGGGCCGACCTTGCGGCCGCCGATGAAATATTCGTCCGTGGACGAATTGGAGCGCTTCGCATACGAGAACCCCACCGCCAAAACGACGACGAAGTAAATGACCATGGCCAAAATGACCATCAAATCGTTCGAACCCATAATTCCCCATCTGCCCCTCAAGCTGCGAGATTCGCCGCTTCAACGGTTGCAAGGCGAATACCCGCCTTTCGCAGCCGAAATACGGGAAACGGACGCATTTCGCAACTGGTCGAAATTTCTACGTTGACTGTGGGATTATACTTGACTTCGCTTTCATCAGATAGGCTATTTCGATTGTTCTTGCACTGCGACCGGCGAAAGGATGCAAATGCCAGCATATGCGGATATGACCACAGAGGAGCTTGCGGCGAAACGCGACGAGCTTATGCGCGAATACGAAGCCATCAAGGCGAAGGGGCTGGCGTTGAATATGGCGCGCGGCAAGCCCTCAAGCGCGCAGCTTGACCTGAGCATGCCGATGCTGGCAAGCGTGACCACGTACGAGGACTGCCTTGCCGAGGACGGTACCGATTGCCGCAACTATGGCGTGCTTGACGGTATTCCCGAGGCGAAGCGTTTGATGGCAAGCATGCTTGACGACGACGCCGACCATGTCATTGTATTCGGCAGCTCAAGTTTGAACATCATGTACGACACCATGGCGCGCTGCTGGTCGTTCGGCACGCTGGGCCACACGCCCTGGAGCAAACTTGATGAGGTGAAGTGGCTGTGCCCCTGCCCCGGCTACGATAGGCATTTCGGCGTGACCGAGGCGTTCGGTTTCACCATGATCCCCGTTACCATGACCGCCGACGGGCCCGACATGGACGAGGTGGAGCGCCTTGTTGCCAACGATGCGTCGGTGAAGGGCATCTGGTGCGTGCCGAAGTACAGCAACCCCGGCGGCGTGACGTATTCCGATGAGGTGGTGCGCCGCCTGGCGGCCATGCCTTGCGCGGCCGAGGATTTCCGCATTTTCTGGGACAACGCCTACGGCATCCACCACCTCTACGATGCGCCCGAGCAGCAAGACCAGCTGCTTGATATCCGCGCCGCGTGCGATGAAGCTGGCAACCCCGATCGCTGCTTCAAGTTCGCCTCCACGAGCAAGGTGACGTTCCCGGGCGCGGGCATCTCGGCCATGGCGGCAAGCGCGGCGAACATCGCAGACGTGAAGGCGCGTATGAACCCGCAGGTCATCGGCCACGACAAGCTCAACCAGCTGCGCCACGTGCGCTTTTTGCGCGATGCGAAGGGACTGGCCGCGCACATGAGCAAGCATGCGGCCATTTTGCGCCCGAAGTTCGAGCTGGTGGACGCGAAGCTAACCGAGGCGTTGGCCGAGGTTGGCGGTTGTTCGTGGAGCAAGCCGCGTGGCGGGTATTTCGTGTCGTTCGATGCTCCGGCAGGCTGCGCGAAGCGCATCGTTGCGCTGGCGAAGGACGCGGGCGTTACCATGACAGGCGCCGGAGCCACGTGGCCGTACAAGAACGACCCCGCCGACAGCAACATTCGCATTGCGCCGAGCCTGCCGCCCGTTGAAGAGCTTGAGGCGGCGCTTGATGTGTTCACGTGCTGCGTGAAGCTTGCGTATACCGAGAAGCTGCTGAGGGAATAACGGCGGACGCGCTTTAGCGGCGTTTGGTAGCTGAATGCGAAGCGGGCCTGCACCTTTGGTGTGGGCCCGCTTTTATGTTAGTGACGCGCTTCGCGCTTTTTGTTTGGGTCGAGTTTTCGCTCGACGTTACGTTTTGGTTGCAAGGGTAATGTCCTTGCGAACTTGAGGCGATTCGCTAGTTGTTCTTGGCGGATTGCCAGGCTTTTACGAGTTCGGCTGCGGCGGCTTGGGGGTTTTCTGCGCCGCAGACTGCCGAGACGACGAAGAAGCCGTCGACGCCGGTTTGCGCCACCAGCGGGATGTCCGTTACCTTCACTCCCCCGCCCACCACGATGGGAACCGGGCTGGCAATGTGCAGATCGCGCAGGTCATCGAGGCTTTTCGTAATGATGGTACCATCGGAGGCAAGGCCGCAATCGCGCTTCGTGGGCGTTTCGTGCAGCGGGCCCACGCCCAGGTAATCCACCAGCGACATGTCAGCCGTTTTCACGTATTCGAGCATCTCGTCTGCACGAGCCGACAGGCCCACGATGGCATCGGGACCAAGCAGGTTGCGGCACGCTTCCACGGGAATGTCGGTTTGGCCAACGTGCACGCCATCGACCTTCACGCCTTGCTGGCGAGCGGCGTACACCACGTCGAGGCGGTCGTCCACCAGAAGCGCCACGCGATCGGTGGCGCCCAGCCGTGCGATCTCATCCGCAACGGCCGCCGTGCATGCAATAAGCTCACGCGCCGAACATTCTTTCGAGCGCACCTGCACGCACGTGAACCCCGCGCTGATGGCCTGGCCGGCAATGTCGGCAACGGGCCTGCCAAGCGTGTTTTCAGGGCCAAGCACCAGGTAAGCCGAGATATCGAGAGCATCACGCATGCTCATGAGTGCTCCTTCCACTGGGCGTCGTTTTGCGCTTGCACGGGTTGGGCGGGCGCGGCGGCCGATTTCCCGATAATCGCATCGACGCTTTCGACCTTTTTCTCCATCATGTTGCTGAAGCCAGGGCGGATGTCGGCCTTGAGGACGACTTCCGTTCGGATGCCCTTTTCCGCAAGGACGAACGTGGCATCGTGCACGACGCGCATGACCTCGTCCCATTCGCCTTCGATTTCCGTGAACATGGAGTACGTTTTGTTCGGCAGGCCCGACTCGCGGATGACGCGCACCACCTCGGCGACGTTGTCCGCAAGCTCATCACCGACGCCGAACGGGGCGATTGCCACCGCTACCAGCGTGTTCATGAGCTTTACGCCTCCTGGATTTCCATGGAGTTGTTCGCAATGTCCTCGGGCGTGGCAAGATAGAGGCTGTCAAGGAACGCCACTTTGAAGCTTGCCGGTGCCGCCGCCTTCGCTGCTGCCGCGCGACCGGAGAAGTTGTAGTGGTTCACCGCGGCGACCGCAGCCGTGAACGGGTCGGTTTGCGTGGCGTACACGGCCAGCACGCCACCCTGCGAACAGCCAAAGCCCGTCACCTTGCCCATAAGCGAGCTGCCGCCGTGGCTGATGACCACCGATTTTCCATCGGTGACCAGGTCTGACTTGCCCGAAATGACAACGGCGCCGCCCGTGAAGCGTGCAAGCGCCACCGCGGCATCGCGCGCGGCTTCCACCGTGTCGGTGGTGTCGACGCCGCGAGCGCGCGAGAGGTCCTCGGCGCTGCCGGAAAGATCCCACAGGCCCGCCAGCGCGATGATCTCGGAAGCGTTGCCGCGCACGATGGCCGGCTTGTACTCTTTCAGCTGGCCAAGCAGCTTCGTGCGCAGGCTGCCGATGCCGATGCCCACCGGATCGAGCACCCAGGGCTTTCCTGCCGCTTGGGCCGCGGCGGCCGTGCGCGGGATGGTTTCCTCGTACACGGGAAACAGCGTGCCCATGTTCAGATACACGGCGCCACCTGCGGCGACAAGCGTTTCTCCTTCGTCGGGCAGATAGACCATGGCCGCCGAGCCGCCTGCGGCAAGCTGGGCATTCGCCACGAAATCGATGGTGACGGTGTTCGTGATGGATCCGGCCATGGGGTTGTTCGCGCGAACGTTTTGCGCCGCCTGGACGATGTTTTCCTTGAGCTGAGACTGCTCGATCATGTGCTCTCCTTCGCAACGACAACGGGGGCGCTGCCGCAGTACGGCAGCGCCCCCGTTTCTCACGAGAGATGCTCCCTACGCCAGCGTTACCTGGACAGGTTCAAAGGGTTAGGCGCGTGAGCCCTCTCAGCGCCGGCGAACACGCCGCCGGGCACCCCTGCATCGAATCTGTTGGTTGGCATGATACACCCAAGGCCGAGCTATGCGGGAAGACAATTCCCCGAACGGCCTATGCCTTCGGCTGCAACCGATCCAAAAGCGCCGTATGACGCAGCAGGAGCTTGCATTGGCGGGAAGAACGGACAATCGAGCAGCTTGGGAGCCTGACAGGAGCCGCCGAAGCGAGGGGAGTTCCTGCCGGTTAATGGTCTTGGCAAGTGAGAGAAGCCGCATGACAAATGATCTGTCCCCTTGTCATGCGGATGACAGCAATTCGGCCGGATGGGAATATCGACGGGGCAAACGAGCAGCGTGAGACCAGGCGAAGGCAGGCAAAGCGGCAGGATGCGCCCTACCGAATAATGGCCATGGCGAGCAAGCCTACCCGACAAATGACCTGGGCCCCTTGTCATATGGGACGGGAAAGATGGCGAAGCGAATGGGCTGCGGGCATACGGGCGAAACGGAATGCATGTGCAGATAGGCCCCGAAGCGGTTGCGCTGGAGCGGCTCCAAGTTGTATACCCGTTGAGCAATCATTTTGCGCGCAGCCAAAGAACCCCCCTGCGCCGCACGCATCGACGAAAGAACCTATTCATGAGCACAAAGAAAAACAGCATCGACATGCTGCATGGGCCTTTGCCCGGCAAAATCATCCTGTTCGCCATTCCGCTGGCCTTAAGCAGCATCTTGCAGCAGCTTTTCAATTCGGCCGATGCCATTGTGGCCGGTCGGCTTATCGGCTCGACCGCGCTTGCCGCCATCGGCGGCGTGTCGCCGGTCATCACGCTGCTGATCGGCCTGTTCGTAGGGCTTTCCATCGGGGCGAACGTGGCCATTGCCATCCACATCGGGCACAAAGAGCTTGACCGCGTGCACGGCGCGGTGCAGACGACGGCCATCGTGACGCTGGTCAGCTCGGTGGCGCTGACCGCGGTGGGCGTGTTTGCGACCGAGCCCATCCTTGACGCCATCGACATCCCCGCCGATGCGCGCGTGGAGGCAACCGGGTACCTGCAAGCGTATTTTGCGGGCATCGTATTCTTCTTGGTGTACAACTTCGGATCGGCCGTGCTGCGCGCGAAAGGCGATACGCGCCGCCCGCTGTACGCGCTTGCCGTGGCCGTAGCGCTCAACATCGTGCTGAACGTGGTTGCCGTGACGGTGTTTGACGGTGGCGTCGTGGGCATTGCCGTGGCAACCGACGTTTCCAACGCCGCTGCGGCTGGCATTATCGTATGGATGCTGTTGCACGAGGAAGAGGCGTTCCGGCTTGACGTGCAGCATCTGTTCGTAGACGCCGACACGCTGCGGACGATTCTGTACATCGGCGTGCCGTCCGGGTTGCAAAGCGTGGTGTTCTCGCTGTCCAACGTTGCCATCCAGACGGCCATCAACGGATTCGGCACGGCCGCTACGGCAGGTTCTGCGGCGGCGATGAACTACGAGTACTACACCTATTTCTTCGTGAGCGCGTTTTCACAGGCCGCGGTGACGTTTATCGGGCAGAACTTCGCCGCCGGCAAGCTGAAGCGCTGCGACACGGTGTTCCGCTTCTGCATGGGCGCGGCCGTGGTGTGCGCCGTGGTGCTGAGCGTGCTTTTCGTTGCCGCCGGTAACCTGGCGCTGGGCGCCTTTACCACTGATGCGACCGCCGTGGCGTTCGGATTCGTGCGCCTGTGGCACGTGGAGCTTCTTGAGTGCATGCCCGCAAGTTACGAAGTGACGGCCGGCGCGCTGCGCGGCATGGGGTGGTCCGTGCTGCCAACCGTGGTGGTGGTTGTGGGTTCGTGCGTGCTGCGCATCATCTACGTGTTCGCGCTGTTCGGCGCATTCGGCACCTTTGATGCGCTTATGAACATTTACCCCGTGACCTGGGGAATTACCGGTGCGACCATGCTGGGGTTGTACGTATTCGCACGCAGGCGCGCCTACGCGCAGGTTGCCGCGCGCAAAGGCGTGAAGCTGGCGTAGGAAGGCGCTAACGACGGCGCGCCAGGCGCAGCGCGGCCACCTCGGCAACAACGGCCACAAGCGTGAACGCCGCAGACAGAAACGGCATAGCCGAAAGCGGCAGGCACACGATGAATCCGCCGGCCACGAACGCGCCGAGCGCGCTTCCTAACTGCAGCGACGAATTCGACAAGCTGACGGCGAACGCCGCGTCGTCGCCGGCGTTCAACATGATGAACGAGTTTTGCGCCGGCAGAAAACCCCAGGAGATGCCCGTCCACAGACACGCCGCCACCAACGCGGCCGCCCAAGAGCCTGTGGAGGCGCCAAGCGCCACCAGCGTTGCGGCCTGCAGCGCAACGCAGCCGATGACGGCCGGCGCCGAGCCGAAGCGGTCGGCCGCCCAGCCGCTGGCCTTCGACCCCACCATGCTCATAAGGCCGAATGCGAACAGCGCGCCGCTTACCCACGTGGGATCGGGCAGCACGCCTTCCATGAACGGCGTGATGTAGGTGTTCATGGACGCGTAGCCCACGAACATGAGCGCCGTGCAGGCAAGCGGCAGCACCACGCAGGGGTTCTTGAACACGCGCAGCACATCGGTTGCGCGCTGCGACGAAGATGACGACGACGTGGGCACATCGGGGATCTTCACGGCCAGCGCGATAACGATGAACGCAAAGGCCGCCGCCGCTACCAGCACCCAATACGCTTGCTGCCACGTGATGACGTCGCGCAGCACGCGTGCGGCCGGCAACGCGAACACGAACGACGCGCTGAATCCGAGCGCCACGTTCGACATGGCCGAAGCGCTGCGCGCGGGGCCGGCGATGCGGCTGGCAGCGATATAGGCCGTGGCCGCGAACGATCCGTTGCCCACGCCCATGATGGCGCGACCTGCAAGGATAATCGAATAGATGGGCGTGGCGGCGCACACGGCCATGCCCGCTGCCATGAGCGCGAGACTGACAAGCAGCAGCGTTTTCGGCCCGCGCGGCGTGAGCGCCATCACCAACAGCGGCGTGCCGATGGCATTGCACACGCCGTACACGCCCATCATAAGGCTGACCTGCGACAAGTCGATGCCGACGATTTCAGCCACCTGATCGGGAACGCCGAGGATGTACTGGTAGGCGCAGCCAAACACAAAGCAGCTGAGCGCGAGCACCGAAATCATGGCGTTGCCGCGGGCACGGCTTGGCAGCTGCGCGCCCGCGGGCGCCGTAGCGGCCGCGCTCACGCCTGCACCGCTTCCTCTGCCGTCTGCTGAATACGGATGCGCAGCAAATCGCCCGGCTGCATGGCAATGCGGCTTTCAAACGCATACGTTTCCATAGTGCGGTTCGCCACGGGCACCGGCTGCGGGTACACATAGCCTTCCTGGCTTTTTACCAGCCACGTGAGCCCCTGCACGCGCGCAGCCGCAATGGGCTTGCGCGGCGTCAAAATCTCAAGCTCGTCGCCTTCGCAGAACCGGTTGTGGCAGGTTGTTTGAATGCGCCAGGCGCCCTCCCCCACCTGCTGGCACGCCGTAACCGTGGCTGCATGCAGGTAATCTTTGTCGTAGCCGTCACGTTCCTGACGTTGGCTTGGCTGGCCGTAGAAGAAGCCCGTTCCATACGGGCGGTGCGAAATGGCATGCAAATCGGACATGACCGACGCGGGGCCGGCGCCGTCCATGACGGCGCGATAGGCGTGCACCACCGTGGCAACGTAAAACGCACGCTTGTTACGGCCTTCGATCTTGAACGAGTTCACGCCGGCGCGCGCCAGGTCGTCGAGGTGCTCGATCATGCACAGGTCGTGCGCGTTCATGACGTACGTGCCGCGCACGTCCTCCTCGATGGGATAGTACGCGCCGGGACGCTTTTCCTCCACCAACGCATAGCTCCAACGACACGGCTGCGCGCAGAAGCCCTTGTTGCCCGAGCGGCCCGTCATGGCCGCCGACAGCATGCAACGGCCCGAATAGGCCATGCACATGGCGCCGTGCACGAACGCCTCGATCTCAAGTTCGCGCGGAGCCTGAGCGCGCAGCTCGGCGATGTCTTCCACGCTCATTTCGCGTGCAACCACCACGCGCGAGGCGCCCAAGTCGTACCAGGTGCGGGCCGCTTCGGCGTTCATGACCGATGCCTGCGTGCTGACGTGCAGCTCCATATGCGGCGCGTAGCGGCGAGCCAGGGAAAATGCCCCCAAGTCGCTGACAATGAGCGCGTCGGCGCCCGAAGCATCAAGCGCTTCCAGATACGGCGGCAGCGCTGCGATGTCGGCTTGGCTCATGAGCGTGTTCACGGTAACGTACACCTTCGCACCCGCGCCGTGGGCGAACGCCACCGCGCTGGGGATGTCGTCGAGCGTGAAGTTCTCGGCGCGCTGGCGCATGCCGAACTTATCGGCGGCAAGGTACACCGCATCGGCGCCGAAACGCACCGCCGCCTCAAGCTGGCTGCGCCCACCTGCCGGAGCAAGCAATTCGGTTGCGGAGAAATCAGTCATGGCAAAACTTTCGAAACGAAGCGATGGATACGGCAAACGCGGAGCGCCGCGCGCCTTGGCAAGCGGGATGGGCGTGCGGGCCGAAGCGGCACGCGCACGATGCTCCGCAAGCGCAAGGAGCGACGACGCTCCACGTTCATCGGGCAGTTCGGTGCAACAGGCTTTTACGCCTCGAAGGAGACGCGCGCGCCCTGCGGCGTGTCCTCGATGGTGAAGCCAAGGCCCGTCAAACCGTCGCGCACGGCGTCGGCCACGGCCCAGTTCTTTTCCTTACGGGCGGTTGCGCGCGCCTCAAGCAGCGCGTCAACGGCCTCGTGCGCATCGGCGCCTTCGTAGCCGGCAACCTGTTTTGCCAGGTCAACAACCTCAGCCGGGTACGTTTCGGCCTCCTCGTAATCCTGCGGGGCAACCTCTACGCCGAATACGCGCATAAGCGTGGTGATGGTTTCGCGAACATCGCGCACGGCCGGCACGTCAGACAGGCTGAGCGTTTTGTCGGCGATTTCGGAATTCACATAGCTGACCAGGTCGAACACAACGCCAAGCGCACGCGGGGCATTGAAGTCGTCGTCCATTGCCAGCACGAAATCCACGCGAGCGCGCTTCGAGTTCTTCATGACGGCCTGGACGTCAAGCGGGCTGGGGATGTCCTGGGCGTTTTGCATCTGCCAATCCATGTTGCGCACGCAATTCTCGATACGCGACAGCGCGGACTCGGCCTCGTCGAGGCGCTCCTTCGAGAAGTCAAGCGGGCTGCGATAGTGCGTCTGCAGCATAAGGAAGCGCAGCACGTTTGGCGACGTGGTTTTCAGGATGTCGCGCAGCAGCAGGAAGTTGCCGAGCGACTTGCTCATTTTCTCGTGGTTGATCTGCAGCATGCCGCCGTGCATCCAGTGGTTGGCGAACGTGCAGCCGCACGCGGCCTCGGACTGCGCGCGCTCGTTCTCGTGATGCGGGAACACCAGGTCGGCGCCACCGCCGTGAATGTCGAACGGCAGGCCCAGGTACTTGCGCGACATGGCCGAGCACTCGATGTGCCAACCCGGGCGGCCCTGGCCCCACGGGCTTTCCCACGAAGGCTCACCCGGCTTGGCGGCCTTCCACAAGGCGAAGTCGAGCGGGTCGCGCTTGCGGTCCTCAAGGCCTTGGCCGTCAGCGCGCAGCTCGCGATGGCCGCCTTCCATCTCGTCGATGTTGCGGCCGGACAGCGCGCCGTAGTCGGGGTAGCTGCGCACGCTGAAGTACACGTCGCCTTCGACCTCGTAAGCGTGCCCGCCGTCGATGAGCTCTTGGATGAGCTGGATCATGTCGGGGATTTCCTCGGTGGCGCGCGGACGCACGTCGGGGTCTTCGACGTTGAGTGCATGCATGTCGTCGAGGAACGCCTGCGAGTACTCGACAGCCACCTCGGCGGCGGTGCGGCCTTCCTCGTTGGCTTTCTTGATGATTTTGTCGTCTACGTCGGTGATGTTCGACACGAACTTCACCTTGAAGCCGCGCCACGAAAGGTAGCGGCGGATGATGTCGAAGCTGACGAACGTGCGAGCGTTGCCGATGTGGATGTAGTTGTACACGGTGGGGCCGCACACGTACATGCTGATTTCGCCGTGCTTGAGCGTTTCGAAGGGAACCTTCTCGCGCAGTTTGGTGTCGTAGATCTTGAGCATGATGTTTCCTGTTCTAGTGCAAACCGCCTGATGGCAATGGGTACGTGACGTTATGGTTGGACGCGCGGGCAGACGCGTGCGCTAGCTACATCGCGCAAGCAGGGCAACGGCTGTGGCCGAGATACCCTCTTCGCGGCCCTCGAAGCCCAAGCGCTCCGTGGTGGTGGCCTTCACGCCGACGTTTTCGACCGCGATGCCCATGGCTGCCGCCAAGTTCGCGCGCATTTGCTGGCGATGAGGCGCCATCTTGGGCGCCTGAGCTGCGATAACGCTGTCGACGTCGATGATCTCGAAGCCTTCGCTGCGCACTTTCGCGGCAACGGCGGCCAAAAGCTTCATGGAGTCGGCGCCTTCCCATTCGGGGTCGGTGTCGGGAAACAGCTTGCCGATGTCGCCGCCGCGGATGGCGCCGAGCAAGGCGTCGGCAACCGCGTGGGCCAGCACGTCGGCATCGGAGTGGCCAAGCAAGCCCAGCGTGTGCGGGATGTCCACGCCGCCGATGATGAGCTTGCGGCCTTCGACCAGCTTGTGCACGTCATAGCCCTGGCCGATGCGCAGGGCGCGGAAATCGGGCGCCATTATTCCTGCTCGCCTTTCTGTTTGAGGTAGCGCTCGCGCACGGCAGCAACGAGCATAAGGTAGTCTTCCGGCACGGTAAGCTTGATGTTGTCGCGTTTGCCTTCCACCACCAGCACGCGACCGCCAAGACGCTCGATGAGCGAACTGTCGTCGGTGCCGACGAAGCCGTCGGACAGCGCCGAGGCGTGGGCGCGGCGGTAGATGCCGGCGCGGAACACCTGCGGCGTTTGCGCGTTCCAGAACACGCTGCGGTCAGGCGTGCCGACGATGACGCCGTTTTCCACGACCTTGAGCGTGTCGATGGCCGGATGCGCCACCACGGCGCCGTCGGCATCGATGTTGCCCTGCAGCGTGGCGATGGTGTGCGCAATGAGCTCGGGCGAGATAAGCGGGCGGGCGCCATCGTGCATGACGACGTACTCGTAATCGTCCGGCACCAGCTCAAGCCCGGAAAACGCCGATTCCTGACGTGTGGAGCCGGCGGGCGCCACCACCACGGGCGTGACGAACGGGAAGGGGTCGATAGCCTTCTTGAGATACTCGTCTTTGCGATCGGCCGGGCAGACGATAACGATGAGTCCGATGTCGCCCACCGCGTCGAACGCCTCGGCTGACCAGGTGAGAATGGGCTTGCCCGCAATTTCCACGAGCTGCTTGCCGCCCTCCTTGCCGAAGCGCTCGCCCGTGCCGCCCGCCAAGATGACGGCCGCGGTTTTCGGGTTCTTGTCGACCTTGCCCTCAAGGCCGGCCATGGATTGCGTGAGCGCGTCGATGTCAAGCGCCGTGGCCAGATCGGCCGCGGCAAGCACCGACGACGAGAACACCGGGTCAACGGTCTTCGGCATGCTTCCCTCTTTCCGTCGAAAAACAAACAAGGCGGCCCCGCGAAGGGACCGCCTTTCATTCTAAAGCATTATGACAGCGCAGCGCCGCCAAATCGCAGGCAGGGCGAAGCCGACACAACCTGCTTGCCGGCGCGGCCGCTAGTCTGCAGCGCCACCCGATGCGGTACCGCCGCCCGTTGAAACGCCGGCATGCCCCAGATCGAAATTCGTGAGCAAAAGCTCGGCATCGCGCGCGATGGTGTCGTGTTTGCGCGGCGCGGGGATAGACCCCGTGCCGGCCGTGAACGCAAGGTTCTCGCCGTCATCGGCAACGTCGGCTTCGATGACCGAGCCTGACGCCCACTTGCCTTCAAGCAGCTCTTCGGACAGCGGGTCTTCCAGGAAGCGCTGGATAGCACGGCGCAGCGGACGGGCGCCGTACGTGGCGTCGGTACCTTCCTTGGCGATGAGCTTGTACGCGGCATCGGTAAGGTTGATGGTCATGTTCATGGCGATCAAACGCTCGCGCAGGTCGGCCACCATAAGCTTCGCGATTTCGACGATCTGATCCTGCGTCAAGGACTTGAACACGATGATCTCGTCGATACGGTTGAGGAATTCAGGCCTGAACAGCTTCTTTACCTCGCCCATAACGCGCGACTTGATTTCCTTGTCCGAAAGGCCGGCCTTGCCGTCGGAGCTGAAGCCGAGCGTGGTGGGCGCAGCGATTTCGCGCGCGCCGACGTTCGACGTCATGATGATGACGGTGTTGCGGAAGTCGACCGTGCGGCCCTGCGAGTCGGTCAGGCGACCTTCCTCGAGGATTTGCAGCAGGATGTTGAACACATCGGGGTGCGCCTTCTCGATCTCATCGAACAGCACCACCGAGTACGGACGCTGACGCACGGCCTTCGTAAGCTGGCCGCCCTCGTCGAAGCCCACGTAGCCCGGAGGCGAGCCCACCAGACGGCTGACGGAGTGCTTCTCCATGTATTCGGACATATCGAAGCTGATAAGCGCGTCTTCGCTGCTGAACAGGAATTCGGCAAGCGCCTTGGACAGCTCGGTTTTGCCCACGCCCGACGGGCCCAGGAAGATGAAGCTGCCGGCGGGGCGCTTCGGGTCTTTCAGGCCGGCGCGGCTGCGGCGAATGGCTTTCGACAGCGCGGTGACGGCCTCTTCCTGGCCGATGACGCGTTCGTGCAGCACGCCTTCCATGCGCAGAAGCTTGTCCGTTTCGGCTTCCGTGAGGTTGGACACCGGCACGCCCGTGGTCATGGACACCACGTCGGCGATGTCCTGCACGGTTACCTGGTGCACCGACTTCTGGGAGTCCTCTTCCCATTTCTTCTCGGCCTGCTCGCGCTGCTCTTTCATGGCGGATTCCTCGTCGCGCAGCTTTGCGGCGCGTTCGAAATCCTGCGAGGCGATAGCGCTGTCCTTGTCTGCACGCAGCTGACGCAGCTTGTCGTCCATCTCGCACAGTTCCTTGGGCAGCGTCATATTGCGGATGCGCATGCGCGCGCCGGCCTCGTCCATGACGTCGATGGCCTTGTCGG
>OLPG01002177.1_pt1 | contig 14454 bp, 14 predicted proteins | sample 1672311 | NCBI WGS metagenome assembly OLPG01 (sample SAMEA3136670, study PRJEB25190) | human gut metagenome | biome: human gut; feature: human-associated habitat; material: faeces | place: Austria | collected 2013
CATGAGATGGCGGCTGGCCTAGCCGCAAGGCGCTGCGGCGGCCGACGCGATGGGCACGTGTGCTTACTTTTCCATGTTCTCGCTGCCGCGCTCGAGGGCGGGCCTTGCGGAGACCTCGAAGGGGATTCCCTGTTTCCTCAGGGCCTGCTTGAGGAACATGTTGATCGCCTGTGTGGTGCCGATGCCGAGCTCCGAGAAGAGCTTCGCCGCGTCGTCCCTCGTCTGCCTTTCCATACGTACGGTGACGTTGACCGTCTCCATCGGGGCCTCCTTGCGTCATGGGTGCGTCATGCGGCCATTGTACGTGTAGCGGGCGGGATGTTCCCAGAATCCGTCACGTAGCGACCGGAATGCGCCGTGATCCGCTCCCATATGCAAAGATAGCACCCATGATGCAGTGCGCCATGGGTGCTATCTAGCCTGTCATGCACGTATATTGCACGTATTTTTACTACTCCCACTCACATTGAACATTTGCGGATACAGTGAGCTGAAGTTGCCGTAATGACTTCGGCTTTGTTCTAGTTTACGTGGTTTGAGCCAGATCGGTACTCATTTGATACTCGGTGGGGTTCGCGACAAAGCAAAATGTACCAGGAAGACTAATCTCCTGCGCTAGTACGTTCTATCCAACTGTACCTTTTGTCTTTGTAGCGATCGAGAAGTTCCGTTCTGTCTTCATATCGCTGTCCAAGTAGATAAGGCCGAATATCGTCTCGAACCGAAACGATTAACTCCTCAGATGCATGATTGTCGGCTAGCGACCTCATTGCAAGGGTATAGCCTACGTGCAAACCGTTCAGATATCCCGTTTGATGGAAGTTATGAATCAGCAATTCATCAGACAATCCCCGGTACCCATTTGGAACTAGACCTTTTTCGGCAAGTTGAGCGGACCATTGCAGTGCTATCTCTTCCTCATCTTTTTTGCTCAACCTGCCGAGCCAGTCATCAATATTGAAATCTTGGAAATTATCGCTCAGATATTTGAAAACTGACCGTATGGCCAACTTACCAAGATTGGAAATTTCCTCATTTGCGACACTCGTCAATTCGTCGACGATTCCTTCTCCCAGTTTTGGTTTATTGTCTGGCATGGTCATCCCCCTTATTGTTTCTCTGCAAATCACTCGCCTGTGCGTAATCGCTTTCGGCTTCCTAGCTTTCTGGTGCAGGGCGGCTCTTAAACTCTGATATCCAAGCTTTAAGTGCATCGCAATCGGTTTTCAAGGTTTCGTAGTCAAAGCATCTTGGTTCTTCGTCGTATGGAGCATAGTGTTCCGAGAAGGAGTACTTTGTCATTAGGTTATCTATGATGTCGCAATCTTCCCGTTTAATCTTTGGCAGTTCGCATAGCCTATTTTTCGTTTGAATGTCTCGGCGATACCGAAGAACGACATCGTTTAGAAGCAAATGCTCAACACATGCTTCTAAAGTGATCCTTAGATTCTTGCATATATTTTCAGAGAGAAGATGGGCCAGAGGTACATCGTTCGCAGCTTCGGCCTTCTTCAATCCTGCAAGATCTTGAAGAATTGAATTTATCCTTTTATCGGGCTTCTTTTTAGGGTCGTATTCATTAACGGGATTGCCTTTATGAATGCCATCAGTGAGAGCCAAGATTTGCTTTGCTGCGAATTCGCATCCTTCTTCTGCTGCAATTCCTTGAAGATCAGACACTATAGAAATCCTATGGGTAAAAACTATAACTTGTCGATATTGGCTTTCAGCAATCAAGCGCTGGAGAACGTTCTGCTCAAAATTTTCGTCAAGCGAGCTTATCGGATCGTCGAAAATCAGAGGGCATCCTGCGGGGGTCCTTCTTGCCTCCACGAAGAATGCTGCAAGGGACACAACCCGTTTCTCACCTTCGCTAAGAATGTCATCGGGTTTAATTTGCTCGCCTTCTAGTCCTGTCAGACGAATTGCGTAAGGAATCCTTCCTTTTACGGGTCGCTGTTTTACAAGGTATGCGGTAATTTTCCCGCCAGATACCTTTTCTAGCTCATCCTGAAATGCTGCAATGTACTCTCCGGCAATAAGCGTCTCTGATAATTCGTTTACCATTTTCGAGATTCGATTGCTTGCTGTTGCCTTTACTGCTTTTTCAATCGTCTTAAGCTCGGAGAGCCTCTCTATTTCTTTCTCAATGTCTTGTTGATGAGTCGCTAGGAAGCGTTTTCCTGAGAGTTCTCTAACAAGGGATCGTTGCCTCTCTATTTCCTTCTCGTTTTCCAGTTCTTGTAATCGTTCAATGCTTTCGTCAGCTTCTTTGAGCAAGAATGAAATTAGGTTCCGCTGCTCAGAGGAGTCGACGTACGCCAGGGTCATTTCGCTGGTGGCATTCAAGATGCTTTTCTTTAGCTCAAAAAAAGACCTCGTAAGAGTATTGAGGGCAATGGAATCTTCTTCTCTAAGGTTGGCTAGGTCTATATCCGTTTTCCGAATATATGTGTCTGGGTTTGTTCGGTTAAAAATATCTAGTTGTTTTTCTGTCTCGATGCGCTTGGCTTCGAATGCTTGTGAAATTTTAGATTCGGCATACCTCTTCAATGAAAGCACCGTCTCTTTTCCGCTTTCACCAAGTGGCCTCAGGCAGAACGGACAAACGCTCGTTTCGGATATTGCCTGAGCTAATGAGAGACCTGAAGTGGAAATTTCAGCGGAATATTCAAGGGCCGCATTCCAAAGCGAACGCCATGTATTCCCGCTTATGTCGACAACGGTATTGCCACTAAGGATCAGCGAGGACTCTCTCTTCTGCTTACACAGGTTATCTTGTTCCTGCAAGTTATTCATAAAGGCGGCTAATTTTGCTTCTGAAAAAATCTCTGCCAAGTCATCAATGCCCTTGGCTATTCTGAGTAAAGATTCCTTGCGAATCTTAAGGAGCTTAATTTTTGCCTCAGGAGACTCTTCGTTTATGAAGGAATTTGCTTTTTTCAGAAGCTCATCATCTTCGTTTGTCCATTCCGTCCGAAAGCTCTCGATATCTGATTCACTCGAAATACTTTCGATAAGAGAAGCGGTGCTGGAGCCAAATGCTATTTCGGGGAGAGCCTCTAGTTTAGTTTGCGTGTAAGCCTGTTCTAGTTGCTTTATATGCTGTTTTATCGGATCGCATGCATTTACTAGCGCGATCAGTACGGAAAATATCGAGGGTAGGTAAGAGGGGCTGGATTGTCCGCCGATGTACTGATTTGCCACTGCTGTGTCGAAGACATCCATAAGCTGTAGGTCTTCATCCGCAAACGCATTCTCAAAATTGCAATGAATAACCTTTTCTTTATCGCTCCGACTTATGGTGATATCGCAAGAAGGGCCAACTGCTTCTTTTTCATAAATGTTAGCCAAGAGCTTAACTGCTGTATTTCCAGAAGCTCGTTTTAGGATGCGTGCATACCCTGATTTGCCGGATCCATTGGCGCCTAGTATCGCCACTAACCCAGTGGACGGTAATTGCAATGGTTCGGTCTGCTTAAGCGCATTGATTCCAGTAATGTTTGCTATGGAGGTAATCGAAAAGCCTTCGAAGGTTGGCCTAGCGGATAGGTCTTCAGGAGTGACTGGGGTAAAGGATATTTTTTCTTTTCGGGCTTCCTTGATACAAGTGTCAGCAAAGCGGGTGATGTCTTTTTCTGAAAACGGTTTATGTTCAGTCAGTAGCTTTTTTGCAGCCTCTTGAAGCCATGTTGGTGACTTGCCAAACCAAGTTAACAGCCGTTCATATTCATTGTCGTATGGCATCTTCTTTCGCCTACGCTTTCGGAAAGAGTTTTGCATTGCTGCTGCTAAGCCGACCTGCAGCTCGTGCATCGCGCATAGTGTCATCGTCGGTGCAGTCGAACGTCGCGAGCCAGCGGGTCAGCTCGTCGTGCCTTTCCGTAGCCGGCTTGCCTTTCAGCTCCTCCAGCTTGTCGGTCAGACAGACGAAAGCCCACTCGACCATGTTGCCCTGGGTGCGCAGCCTGGGACCGGTTTCCTCGTCCTTCTCAGGGGTCAGGTTGGCTGCCCCCGCGATTGCAAACAGGTAGTGTATCGCCTGGTTGGGGCTTCCGAAATAGTGCTTCGTCAGGACCGTAGAGGTGATGCCCAGCGCCTCGCAGAGGGCCTTCATCTGCTTCGCGCGAGGCATGCGCTTTCCCTGCTCGTAGCTTCGCAGCGTGAACAGGCTCAGGTCCGCCCTCTCGGCGAGCTCCTCCTGCTTGAAGCCGTAGATGCGACGCATGTCCTTGAGGGCGGCGGCGAAGCGGTCGCTCAGCCACCTCTGCTTGGAATCGGGCCTCATTGGATCGTAGTCGGGGTAGACGGCGGGGTAGTCCTGTTTTGAAAAGTGCCCGTGGAACTCGTCCTTCCACAGCTCGTAGTCCTCGCGGAAGGCCTCCTCGTTCCTGGACATCTCCGCGTACGCCCTCGACCAGCGCTCGATGCCCTCGGCGAAGAACGCCCTCGTGGGCTCGATGTAGGCGAAGTCGTCGTTGTAGCCGAACTCGAATCCGTAGAAGTTAGCGATCTCGACGATCACGAGGAACAGCTCATTGTGGTCGACGGCGTCGTCGAACGGGATCAGGGCCTCCGGCATGACCTCCAGCGCCGCCGCCAGGCCCCGGACGTGCTCGGGCTTCGGTATGCGCCTTGCGAGCTCGTAGTTGCGCACGGTGGACTCGTCGATGCCCGCCGCCTGCGCGACCTCCCTTTGGCTGAGCCCCCGCAGCGACCTCAGTCGCCTCAGCTTCTCGGCAAGGCGGTATTCCTTGCGCTCCTTCGGGAGGAGTGGGTTTCTCATCTCCATCGCATCCCCGCTTCGGATGTTCGATAAAGCGACCGAGTGGCGCGAACCTACTAATACATTCTCAGTCTACATCAACAGTGCGTTAATGTCTTGCTATACAGTGCGCAAATGTGCTACTGTAACAGTGCGTAAACGTACTACTGAGCGCAGCGGGGCGCCTTTGGAAGCTCGATAGCGCTGAAAACGCCCCTTTTGAAACTCGACCGCTCTTTAGCGCGCAAGCCACCAGCTGCAATCGTAAGTGAATTAACGCGGGCGGCCTGCAGGCTCATTTGCAAAACCCCAGGTCGCAGGTCTTCGCCATCGGTGAGCAAAGTGAGTAGTCTCAGGTGGCTTGCGCATGAGTTGGCGAACGGGCCTTGAGATTCCGCTGACGACCGGAAACGCTTCGAGCTCCCTTGAATTTTTGGAACCCAAGAAGTACCCCATGGGAGCGCTTCTTCGGAGACGATAGCTCGCCCCGCCATCAGACACCCCGGGCAAACCCAGCTACGGCCTTTGCGGCACGTTCGGCAGCTTGGCCCCGCAGGAAGAGCAGAACGCTGCGCCGCCGGTCGCCTTGGCACCGCAATAGGGGCAGAAAGCCGCGCGCACCATGCGGTCCGTCGGCGTCCAAGTCCTAATCCCCTTGGCAATCAAGCCTGCCACGCGTTCGGCTATGCCCGAGTCGTCGTTAGAGCTCGCCACGGTGTAGTCGCTCGTGAGGTGCCCCTTGTAGTCGAAGTCGATCACGAACTTCCACGAACTGATGCCGCTGAGCGAAGCGACGGTCCCGTAAACCTTGTGCTCGTCCACGGAAAGGGACTCGAGCCTTTTGACGGATCGCCCCGCAGCCGCGACGATCTCCTCGAACCCCTCCTGGGTCACATCGTCCCTGAAATACTCGCTCGCGCGGTCCCACTCGGCTTTTGCCTTGACCTACTCGAGCTCGACCTTCCGCTCATCCTGCCTATCGCATGCGAACAGTACGATGCCGAGAAAAGCAAAAGCGGGAAATAGGGTCGTCAGCATGTTGGCCAGAGTTTCCATTCAAGGTCCCCTAAACAAGCCCGGCGCCGTGGGCAAGAAGAAACAGCGCGACGTGCAGGATGATGAAGGCGGGCAGCCCCGCTGCGAAATACCACTTGGACGTCTTATGGTGGGCGACGCGCATCCCGACGATACCGCCAAGGGCCCCTCCTGCGAGCGAGAGACCAAGCAAAGTGGCTTCGGGGAACCTGCTGCCGCGGTCAATCGCCCTCTTCTTGTCCAGGCAGAAAACGGCGAACGTGATGACGTTGATGGCGAGAAGGTATGCACCGAGTGCGACGATGACGGGCTCGTTGAACGAAGCGCTTGGCTCCAGATCGACGACGATGACGCCGGCCCAAACGAGCACGACAAGCACCCACACGATCAAGAAGACTAGGGCGCTGAACCACCAGGCAATGTTGTGCTTGTTCATGTGGTTCCTGGTGAAGAGCATAAGGGCAAGGAGCATCCCCAGGGCACCGCCTGCTACGGCGAACAGGGTCAAGATCCTGCCGTCCATGAGGCCGGTATCCTCGTCCTGGTTGTAACAGACTATCGCGTAGTCGATCGCAAAGAGAATGAACGTGAGGGCGTTAATGACCACAAGATAAATAACGAAGGGGTGAACGCCCTGGACGGCATCGCCCAGGGCAGATAGTGCCTGCTCCATAAGAAGAACTCCTGCCCGAACAACATGCCGCCATTATACAGGCAGATTGTGCCCGATGCGCCTGGGCCATTGATGCTGCAGGAATGGCGAGAAGAACCTTTCCACGGCCCAACCCGCATGACCAGCCGCAGGCCGCGCCAACCTCTCGCGCTCATTCGCCCCAACCCCACTCCGCTGCGCAGCAGTATGCCGTCGTTCAGCCCCGGGGCTATCCTGCGATCCTCGCGCCGTTCGTCTGTTTCCGCTCGTTCGAAATTACAACCGCAACAGGTCGTGTCCCAACGGATGGTTACCATTTATCCGGGTGCACCTGGGGCAACGGGCCGGCAGGCCCGCGCAAGGTCGCTCGCAGAACACGCAACATCAAACACGACAGAAGAGGCGAACGACTTTAGCATTGTCGGGCTATTTCGGGGTTACTCCTCCCTTGAGATCCTCAGGGACGGAGACGCCTACTCCTAACATCACGACAAGTCGCTTCACGCGAATTCGGAAGAGCGCCGGGGGACGCTTGACAAGGCGCAGGTAGACAAGCTCATGGCATTCCTTCGCGACCTTGGCATCCACAATTGGTTTAGCTCCTACTATTCGCCAGCGCTCGACGGCGAACAATGGCGGCTCTTCGATGGGCACCGCTCGCACGAGGGGGTCTAGCGCATATCCCAAAGGCTTCGAGAAGCCGCCGAAATACCTGGCGGACGAATTCGACTGCGAGGAGATGCGACCGCAGCCCGGCGACACCTGCGATGGCCCGACCGAATCGGAACGCCTCGCGATGCTGGCCTTTCACGACCTGCCGAGCGGCGAATCCGCCTGTGATTGCCACGAGGATTGGCGGCAGACCACAACGTCCATGTTCTCAATACCGGTCTATTGAACATTAATCCCGAGCTAAAAAGAAGCGTTATCAGCGTAATTGACGGAGTAGTAAGAAATGGGCGCAATATCGACGAAGCGTTGGATTACATTGATGCAAAGGTGCTCGTTGGTATACTTAGATTCGATGAAGATACCCGTCGCGCACGTAGACGCATATGGAAAACATTGCAAGCAAGGCGCCTCGGCAGAGGCACAAGATAGGCAGTGACTATAATGACCAGCACAAAATTTACTTGGATTAGCTTTTATAAAGAGTTATCTGACAAGCTGCTGACCTATCGAGACAGGCGCGACGATCTGATAAACAAGCTAGCAACTGTCTATGAATCGATCGGGATGAGTCTCCCTAAGCTTGAGGCAGATGGGCTCCAAGACATCGATCCGTTCACCGTCTTCGGCCTCTTCAACAAGGGCATCACAGACGCAAACCGGCAAAAGATCATCGCCGGCATCGCCGAGGTGTTCGACATTGGGGCAGATCAGCCCACGGACTTCGAGGGCATCCCCGTGCTCAACAACCTCAACGCGACCTTCTATGCCTTCGCCAACGACGACCGGCGCGGCGAGAATGACATCGACAACCTTTGGCATGTTTTCGAGGCCGAACTTGCACTGGCCGCCGACGACAACGAGGAAACCCGGAAGGCCTTCGTCGAGGCATTCGATACCGCCGTCATCCAGTTCACACTTGGCTGGAAGCTCACCATGGGCCTCTACTGGGCGAGGCCCAACAACTTCATCAGCCTGGACTCGCGCAACCGTTGGTTCATGGCCGACGTGGCAAAGGCTGGCTCCACCATTGCCGGCATAGCGCCAAAGGAGAAGGACTCGCCGATTCACGACGGAGAGCGCTATCTCGCTATTTGCGATACTGTCAAATCAGAGCTCGGAAGCAACGAATGCCCGTACGCAGACTTCCCCTCGCTGACGGCTGCCGCCTTCGTGGAGTCTGAGCGCGTCAACCGTGAGAGGAAGGTCGCCGAGAAGGCTGCAGCCGAGAAGGCGGAAGAAAATTCCCTTGGAGACGAGGGGGTCAAGACCACACATTACTGGACCTACTCCCCGGGAGACGGTGCCGCGAGGTGGGATGACTTCTACGCACGTGGCGTAATGGGCGTCGGTTGGAGCAAGCTCGGCAACGTCGAGAAATACGCCAGCAAGGAAGATATCCGCAAGAACCTGCGCACCCTGTACAGTAGCAAGTACTCGCAGAAGAACTCCGCGCTTGCGCTCTGGCAGTTCTCGCGCGAGATCAAGCCGGGTGACGTTGTCTTTGCTAAGCGGGGCCGCAGCGTGATTATTGGTCGCGGCATCGTTGAGGGGGACTACCAATTCGACGAAAATGGCGACTCCTATCCGAACATCCGCAGGGTACGCTGGACGAACAGAGGAGAGTGGCACACGGAAGACCTCCTCGCCGTGAAGACCCTGACGGACATCACCGCCTATCCCGACCTCGTTGAGAAGCTCAACTCGTTCTTCGAGGACGAGGGCGGCGAAGTCGAGGAAGACACGGAGGAGGTTGAATACCCAGCGTACACGTCCGAGGACTTCCTCTCGGAGGTCTACATGGACGGCGAGCACTACAGGGCCCTCGTCAACGTCCTGCGCGCGAAGAAGAACATCATCCTGCAGGGTGCCCCAGGCGTGGGCAAGACCTTCGCCGCAAAGCGCCTGGCCTACTCCATGATGGGCGTGAAGGACGCCGAGCGTGTGATGATGGTGCAGTTCCACCAGAGCTACAGCTACGAGGACTTCATAGAGGGGTTCCGCCCGAACGCGCAGGGCTTCGACCTCGAGAAGGGCGCGTTCTACAACTTCTGCAAGAATGCGAAGGACGATTCTGACAACGACTACTTCTTCATCATTGACGAAATCAACCGTGGCAACCTCTCGAAGATCTTCGGTGAGCTGTTCATGCTCATCGAGAACGACAAGCGCGGGCCCAGGAACACGCTGCGGCTCCTCTACTCGCACGAGCTGTTCTACGTCCCGAGCAACGTATACCTCATTGGCATGATGAACACAGCGGACCGCTCGCTCGCCATGCTCGACTACGCCCTGCGCCGCCGCTTCGCGTTCTTCGACCTCCGTCCCGCCTTCGACACGGAGAGCTTCATCGCCTATCAGGAGGGACTTGCCAGCGAGAAGTTCGATAGGCTCATCTCCTGCGTCGTGAAGCTGAACGAGGCGATCACGTCCGACGAGTCGCTGGGAGACGGCTTCTGCATCGGCCATAGCTACTTCTGCCGCATGTCTCCGGACGATGTGACGGACGATAAGCTCTCGGCAATCGTCAACTACGAGCTCGTGCCGATGTTGCGCGAGTACTGGTTCGACGAGCCCACCAAGGTCGACGAGTGGGCCGGCAAGTTGCGCAGGTCGATCCGGTGATCCGGATACAGAACATCTACCACATGCTCGCCTATGCGTTCCAGACGCTGCAAGGGCAGGGCTACCGCGGCATCACAGCCGAGGAGTTCGACAACACTGCCGACCTCCTCGCCGAGATACTGTCACGGGGCGTGAGCCTGCAGCTCAAGCGCGGTCTTGGCCGAGAGTACGTCGACCGCAAGGATATGCTCTCCTCACCGAGGGGCAAGATTGAGCTGTCCGAGTCCTTGAAGACGCGCTCGATTCTGCGCAGGCAGCTGGTTTGCAGCTACGACGAGTTCAGCACGGACACGCGCATGAACCGCATCCTCAAGGCGACGATCATGCTCTTGATTCGCTCGGACATCGACAAGGCGCGCAAGAAGGTACTTAGACGGCTGCTTCCGTACTTCGTGGACGTGGAAGACGTGAACCTTTCGGGCGAAGACTGGCACATGCGCTTCGACCGGAACAACCAGACTTATCGCATGCTCATGAACGTGTGCTGGTTGGTCGTGAAGGGCCTTCTCCAGACGCGGGAGAGCGGGAGTCTCCGCATGATGGACTTCCTTGACGAGCAGCGAATGAGCCACCTGTACGAGAAGTTCATCCTCGAGTACTACAGACGTGAGCACCCAGAGCTTTCCGCGGGGGCGCCGTACATCAACTGGGCGCTCGACGACGGCTTCGACGATATGCTCCCCGCCATGCACACCGACATAACGCTCGCACGGGGCAGGACCGTCCTCATCATCGACGCGAAGTACTACAGTCACACGACGCAACAGCAGTTCGACAAGCAAAGCGTCCACTCCGGCAACCTGTACCAGATCTTCACCTACGTGAAGAACAAGGAAGCTGAGCTCGCCAGCACTCACGAGCAGCATAGCGTGTCGGGCATGCTGCTCTACGCCAAGACGGATGAAGAAATCCAGCCGGACGGCGTGTACCAGATGAGCGGCAACCAGATAAGCGTGAGGACATTGGACCTGAACCAGCCCTTCGAGACAATACGCACGCAGCTCGACAGTATTGTTGAAGCTCATTTCCCAAAAGAGGTGGCTTATGTTTGAGAGCCTGACAAAACATCTGCCTGCGATTGAGAATGCCGAGGGATTTGGCAACTGGGTCGTAGACCGAGAGAGCAAGGGCACCATGGACGACCCAATCGAGATGCCCTACGTGAATTACGGAACGACGGTTGCTGACGTTGAACAGGCAATCTACGACTTCGTCGACGAGCATCCCGAGTACGAGCTCACGCATTACCGCGACATACTTGAACGCAACGGACTCGAGTGGGGCAGCCAGGCAATGTCTGGGGCAGATGTATCGGAACTCGACGGCCAGGCGGTGATGGCGCTTCTGCTCGGAGCCGTGAGAGCAGAACGCTTCTGCGATGGGGCACTGCTCGGCTTCTTTGGGGACGGGAGCATGAGACGCTGGCTGTTGAGGTTGAAAGAAATTGACGGGCGAGACGGGAATGAAGTGCGACATGAATAAAGATGACGCCATCGCGAAGCTTGAGTTGTTGATCAAGGAGGGCGAGAGAGTTCTTGCTACTTCGCACTATATCGAAGGCGTAATCGGAGCACCTTATGTTAAGTCTGAGCTATTTAGCCCCTGGAGAACGAAGGCATCCATTGCGCTCCATGAGCTACTTCCCGAGTCTCAGCAGGACGCGCTGAAAGACCTTGAGAAGAAGGCTAACGACCACACCGGGATTGCAAGACAATGGCAAGGACTTCTCCAGGGAACTTTGGAGGGAATACAGCAAGGCTTCATCGTCCTTGAAGACTCGAATGATAGCGACAGTGACATTGTCATTGAGCAGATATTGGACAGGTTCCCCGACGTCGTTGCTTCCATCAATCGTAGACATGCTGGTAGAGACGGTTTTGCGATCAATGATGAATACGACGTCCAAGATCTTCTCAGATCAATCTGCCTGGCCTACTTTGATGACGTACGCGCTGAGGAGGCGGTGCCCGGCTTTGCTGGAAAGAACTCGCGCACGGATTTTTATCTCAAAGACGAAGCACGCTTCATTGAGGTGAAGATGACACGCGATGGCCTACGTGACAAGGAGCTTGGCGAGGAGTTGAGCATCGACATTCCTCAGTACGGAGAGCATCCAGGATGCGAGCGGCTTTTCTGCTTCATCTACGACCCAGGTAGACTTGTCCGAAACCCAACTGGTCTCAAACGTGACCTCGAGAAGATAATCCCGGATTTCGTTACCGTCATCATTGCGCGGTAGACAGAACAAGCAGCCTTTAGAGCTAGCGCCCCCGGGAGCCGAAGCTCCCGGGGTGGATTGGCTACACTGACGCCGCCAGGGCCGCGGGCAAGCGCAGCAGACCGGCCAGGGGCGAGCTCGGCATCAGCAACGGACGCGCAGAGGCCATCAACAACGAAATCAAGGTGACGGTGAGAATGGGCTACGACTTCCGCAACACCGACAACCTCGTGGCCCTGCTCATGCTCAAGTACGGCGACTGCCGGCCCCAGCTGTGGAGAACTCCGCGAAGACCAGACTAATCGAGCGCATTACCGAGAAGCCAGGCGAGGACGGCTACTCGATCCTTTCCGACTACCTCGCCGCCCTCAACCACGGCGACCGCAACCGCAGGGAAGGCGAGCTCAGGCGTCTGCAGAACGATGCCTACCTGGGACCGCTCGTCTCGAGGTACCCGATTGGCGAGATGCCGGCGTGGGTGTTTCTTGAACTTTCGTCCTTCGGCGCCTTCACCGACTTTTACCTCTTCTGCGCCGATCGGTGGGGCGATTCCGAGATGAGGGACGAACACTACATGCTCAGGCGCGCGAACTCGTTGCGAAACGCCGCAGCGCATTCGAGCGCCATCGTGAACGGGCTTGGCTCTCCGTTGAGCGCACCGCAGCTGAGGTACCCGGCACCGTTGGCCGCGGCTCTCGGCGAAATCGGCATGTCCAAGCGCCTCAGGCGCTCGAAGATGCGCAATCCGCGCATCCTGCAGATGGCTGTTCTAGCTTACGCCTACTCTAGATTCGTTCCCAGGGAGAAAGCGGAGGGAACCCCCGAGAGACTACTCGCACTTGCCGATAGATCCAAGCTTCATGGCGACTGGTACGCGAGCAACACCGTAATAACCTCGTCGCACGACTTCATCGCGAGGGTCTTCGAGGCTTGGCTCGGATAGCCCCTCTTTCCAGCAGCGCGGGTATCACCGTTCACGATCAATGCGTGTGCACCCAAATACCCGCGGGATTGACAATGGGGCGTTTAGCTGCATAATAGTTGCTAGTTAGAAACCCTCGGGTTTGCGGGGCAGAATCGTGAAAGCGATTCTGCCCTATTTTTTTTCCTCTGTCTGCTCCAAATCAAGTAGTTCGAAGATAGCCTGTAGGTGTCCTCATGGGCGCCTTTTATCTTCAGGGAATCAGTCGCTCGTTCATGAACGCGGCCATCGGCCGCTTCATGAACGAGCGACCGGTTTGGCCTAGATCGAACCGCCTTCATCTCCGTCTAGGCGCTGGCAATCAACATCGTAAATCCGCGCGTGCTACAATGCGGGCACAAGAGATGAAAACACAGTCCCCGTCGGGTAGTCGTAGGCGTGCGGGAGTCCGCATCAGCAACCTGCCTCCTTGGTTGTCCCTTCTCTGCATGGTCATCTACATAAAGGAGGAGCCAGCCATGCGGATCAGCGTGTCGTCCACCCTGACCGTATATCACGACGGCCAATTCTGGGTCGGGCTGGCGGAGCACGTCGAGGGCGGAAGGTACGGCGCCGCCCGCATCGTCTTCGGCGCGGAGCCGTCCGATGAGGAGATCCTGCGATTCGTCGTCAGCAAATGGGCGAAGCTCTCGTTCTTCGGTCACGATCCGACCGAGGCGAGCAAGCCCGCGAAGAACCCCAAGCGACGCGCCCGCGAGGCGGCGAAAGCACTTAAGCAGCCGGCGATGAGCACCAAGGCGCGGCAGGCGCTCGCGAATCAGCGTGAGACGATGAAGCGGGAGTCAGCTCATGCAAGAAGCCGACGCCGCGCGGAAGAGGCTGATGCGTGCTTCGAGCTGTGTTTCCGCGAACGCGGATGCCCGTGCCCTTCCTTTTATGATTATGCAAAGAGTCTGCGGGAATGTAGATGGGGCCTCGCGGTTCAGACCGGCAATTTTCCGCCGCGCCGCCCATATGGCCCTCGAAGAGTTCGCAACCGTAACAAACGTTGGGAGGCCCTTAGCGGCAGCCCTGGTTCCATCGGACCATTCAGTTCCGATCGCTTTGCGCGGGAAGTCGAGCAGGCGGTCGCGGTAGTACCCGTACTGCGCCCGGTGTGCCTCAATCTCGGCAGGGATACCGTCGGTGAGCGATTTCGTTAGGGTGTCGAAGCGGTCGAGGATGTCGACGACCTTCCGCTAGGTGGCGATGGATGGGGCGGGAATCTCGACTCTCGATAAGTCCACAGGCGCGGCTTCGATTACCTTTGCCCCTTTCGCCGCCTTTCGTTTGGATATCTGAAAGTCCTGAGCAGTAGCTAAATATGCTAGGTATCTCGGGATAATGCTTTCGGTCGCATACGCGCAAGAGTGTCCGCTGATTGCAACCGGCTGTTCCCCTTCCTACGCCAATGGTGTGCAGACATCTTCGATATTCTTGCTCGTTATGGCAAAAATCACGTCTCCAGGGTTTGCCTTTTTCGATTTAGCGTATTGCTCTTCAGATCATCGTGGTGTGCTCGTAGCCGC
>OLPG01002197.1_pt1 | contig 14371 bp, 10 predicted proteins | sample 1672311 | NCBI WGS metagenome assembly OLPG01 (sample SAMEA3136670, study PRJEB25190) | human gut metagenome | biome: human gut; feature: human-associated habitat; material: faeces | place: Austria | collected 2013
AAAAGTAAAGTGGCTAAAACCACTTTACTTTTTTGCCCCGTCCCCTTTATAAAAAAATACATTAGTTCTCTTGTAAAAAATTGAATAACATAGTATAATTGAATGATTAATTGGGGAGTTGGGTGAAAATGATTATAGATGAAATGTTGCTAAAAGATTTATATAAGGAAGCTAATGAAGAAAAGTTAACTAAAGCTAAAAAAATTGTAAAAGATAAGAAAGTAAATATTACAAAAGTAATGTTTGATAATAAATCAAATTTCGAGGTTTCATCAATTGTAGAAGGTAGCCAAGTATATGATGTTTTTATAAAAGTTGCTAATAATGAGATAGAAAATTTGAGATGTACTTGTGCAGATTATGAGGATAATTATTGTGCGTGTAAACATATAATTGCTACTATGATGCAATTTTCAGAAAATAATCAATATGTATTAAATAAAAACGAAGACATAAAAAATAATAGGGTTCATATAAAAACAAAAAATAATTATAGAATTTTTAAACAATTAGTAAATCAATTCTATTATGAAATAGAAGAAATTAATGACCAAAGTGAAAAAGAAAAGACAATAGGTGAAGGTGATATAAGAATTGTTCCTAAATTGATTTATAGTGAACAAAATAAAAATTTAAAACTAGAGATAAGAATAGGAAGAAAAAATTTATATAAAATAAAGAGTTTACCAGATTTTTTTGATAGGATGATAAAAGAAGAAGAATTTAAATATGGAGCAAATTTAGAATTTAAGCATACTAAAGAAGCTTTTATAAAAGAAGATTTGAAGCTTTTGGAATTTATAATGAAATATGGCGAGATCATAAAGTATGCAAATGAGTCATCAAATAATTATGGATATTATGCAAGAGCTTTAAGTGATAGTTATATACTTCTTTCTAACACTGGTATGGATGAATTATTTGAAATTTTAAAAAATAAATACATAACTATTCAAGAACAAAATGAGGAAAGAGAAATATTTTTTGAAGATGAAGAACCAAATATTAAATTTATACTTCAAGAAAAAAATGAATATGAGTATATCTTAAAACCTAATATAGATGTATATGCATATAATATTTTTTACGGAAAAGATCATTTATATTTTTTGATGGATGATAAATTATATAAGAGTAGTAGAAAAAGAGAAAAAGATGTACTGCCAATGCTTAATATTTTTAGTAAAAATTTCACACAAGAAATAGATTTTTCTAGAGATGATTTAAAAACTCTTTTTTCAATTGTTTATCCTACCACAAAGGATTATATAGATTTAGAAAATTTAAGTCAAACTGATAGAGAAAAATACGTACCAAAAGATTTAGATGCAAAAGTTTATTTAGATTATGATAAAAATAATTTTATTACAGCAGATATAAAGTTTGTTTATGGTGATCAGGAATTTAATCCACTATTAGAAAATAATCTAGAAATATCAAGAGATGCTATAAAAGAATCTGAAGTACTAGAAATGTTTAGAAAAACAGGCTTTATGTTGGATGAAAAAAATGCAAGACTTATACTTACAAATGATGAATATATATATAATTTTTTGACAAATGATATAGAAAGATATATGCAAAAACTTGAAGTGTTAGCAACAGATAATTTTAAACAAAAAGAAGTAAAACAACCAAGAATTGTATCTTTAGGAGTAAGGGTTGAAAATAATTTATTAAATATAGATCTAACTAAGATAGATTTTGATCCAACAGAACTTGTAAATATACTAAATAAATATAAATTAAAAAAGAAATTTTATAGATTAAAAGATGGAAGTTTTTTAGATTTACAGGATAATGAAAATTTAGAGTTCTTAAATAATATAACTGAAAGTTTAGATATTGATTATAAAGAATTAGAAAAGGGAAATATAAAATTACCAATATATAGAACTTTATATTTAGATAGATTACTAGAAAATTTAAAAGATGCTAATATAAGTAAAGATGATGAGTATAAAAAAATAGTGAAAAATATTGATTTTGAAGAACTAGATGATGATATTGCTGTACCAAAATCATTAAATGCTAATTTAAGATTATATCAAAAAATAGGTTTCAAGTGGCTTAAAAGTCTAGATGAATATGGTCTTGGTGGGATTTTGGCAGATGATATGGGGCTTGGAAAAACTGTACAATTATTAGCATTAATATTAGACAATAAAGAAAGAGATAAAAATACAAAACCAAGCATTGTGGTTTCTCCAAGTTCTCTTACATTAAATTGGCAAGCAGAAATTAATAAATTTGCAAGTTCTTTAAAAGTAGAAGTAATACATGGATGTGTAGAAGAAAGAAGTAAACAGATAAGCGAAATAAATAATTATGATGTTGTTATAACATCATATGATTTATTAAAAAGAGACATAGATTTTTATAAAGAAGAAAATATAGAGTTTAAATATATTATTGCAGACGAAGCTCAATATATAAAAAATAACAATACACAAAATTCTAAGGCGATAAAAGAGATAAATGCTAAAACAAAATTTGCATTAACAGGAACACCAATAGAAAATTCTTTATCAGAGTTATGGTCTATTTTTGATTTTATTATGCCACGGATATTTGTTTAATTATAGAAAATTTAAACAAATATATGAAGTGCCAATTGTAAAAGATAATGATACTACATTGGTAAATAGATTAAAAAAATTAATAGGACCATTTATATTAAGAAGAATAAAAAAAGATGTATTAACAGAATTACCAGACAAAACAATTACAGTATTAAATAATGAAATGCAAGGTGAACAATTAGATATATATATGTCATATCTTGCACAAGCAAAACAAGAAGTTTCATTAGAAATAAAGAAAAATGGTTTTGAAAGTAGTCAAATAAAAATATTAGCATTATTAATGAGATTAAGGCAGATTTGTTGTCATCCAAGTTTATTTATAGATAACTATAAAGGGGAAAGCAGTAAATTAAACCAATGTATGCAAATAACAAAAGATGCTGTAGAAGGTGGCCATAAAATATTACTATTTTCAGGATATACATCAATGTTTAATATTCTAGAAAAAGAACTAAAAAAAGAAGGAATAGAATATTTTAAATTAACAGGTCAGACAAAAGTTAGTGATAGAATAAAATTGGTAGAAGAATTTAATGAAAATGACAAAATAAAAGTATTTTTAATTTCATTAAAAGCAGGAGGAACGGGACTTAACTTGACTGGTGCAGATATGGTTATACATTATGATCCTTGGTGGAATATATCTGCAGAAAATCAAGCAACGGATAGAACATATAGAATAGGACAAAAAAAGAATGTGCAAGTATATAAATTAATTACAAAAAACTCAATAGAAGAGAGAATTTATGAATTACAGCAGAAAAAAGAAAAATTGATAGATAGTATGTTATCTACTAAAGAAACTTTTGTTAATAAATTATCAAAAGAAGAAATTATGGAATTATTTAAATAGTTGAAAGGATATAAGTATGAATAATTATATAACAATAATTGGGGGAGGTTTAGCAGGATCAGAAGCGGCTTATCAAATTGCTAAAAGAGGAATAAAGGTTAAATTATATGAAATGAAACCAGTTAAATTTAGTGAGGCACATTCAAATGAAGATTTAGCGGAAATTGTTTGTAGCAATTCTTTTAAATCAAATTTGCATACAAATGCTTGTGGTTTATTAAAAGAAGAATTACGAATTTTAGATTCGTTATTAATAAAAATGGCAGACAAAACAAGCGTTCCAGCTGGGCAAGCGCTAGCAGTAGATAGAAGTGAGTTTTCAAAAAAAGTTACAGAGGAGTTAGAGTCTAATCCAAATATTGAAATTATTAGAGAAGAATTTGGAAAAAACGAATCTATTGAAGAAGTTTCTAAAAAAGGAATAGTTATAATAGCGACAGGTCCGTTAACATCAGAATGTTTGGCAAATGAAATTTCTAAATTAATAGGTGAAGAAAAACTTGCTTTTTATGATGCAGCAGCACCAATTGTTATAAAAGATTCAATTGATATGAGTATCGCTTTTTGGGGAGATAGGTATGAGCAAGAAAGAGGAAAAGATGAAACAATAGAAGATTGGAATAGTAGAATTAAGGATTTAAAAGATCAAAACTATATAAATCTTCCGATGAATAAAGATGAATATGAAAAATTTTGGAATGAATTATCTTCTGCTGAAGTTGCAAAATTACATAAATTTGAAAAAAGAGAAATTTTCGAAGGATGTATGCCAATTGAGGTAATGGCAAAAAGAGGATTAGATACATTAAGATTTGGACCGTTGAAACCAGTGGGATTTACAGATAAAAGGACTGGAAGAAGACCATATGCAATAGTACAATTAAGACAAGATAATAAAGAAGGAACTTTATTTAATTTAGTAGGATTTCAAACTAATTTGAAGTTTGGAGAACAAAAAAGAGTTTTTAGTTTAATTCCAGGATTAGAAAATGCAGAATTTGTAAAGTATGGAGTAATGCATAGAAATACATTTATAAACTCTCCAAAATTATTAGATGAAACATATAAACTAAAACAAAGGAACAATATATATTTTGCAGGACAAATAACAGGTGTTGAGGGATATGTAGAATCTATTTCTTCAGGAATGGTTGCGGCGTTAAATGCTATTAGTGATTTTTTAAATAAAAAAGAAAGGGTTGTTTTTTCAAATAAAACAATGATTGGAGCGTTAGCAAAATATATAGCTTCTGAAAACGAAAAATTTCAGCCTATGAATGCAAATTTTGGAATAGTACCAGAGTTAGAAGAAAAAATAAGAGATAAAAAAGAAAGATATAATAAACTTGCCGATAGGGCATTACAAAATTTAAATATAAGTTTATAATGGTTAATCTATAAGATAGATGATTAATGAAAAATATAAAGGTATTACAGAAAAATTACAAATTCTGTAATACTTTTTTGTGGTTATTTGTTGATTCTGTAAGAATAAAATGATATACTTAAAATAAGTAGTGTTAACAAAAGAAAAATGGAGGGGATTTTATGGAAAACGAAAAAGAAGAATTTGGTACAATAATATTTGATGGCAAATTAACCAATTTAGATAAAGCGTCAGAAAAAGAACTAGATGAACTGAAAAAGAAAATAAAGGAAAAAGAAAAAGAGGTTAATAAAAAAATAGAGCAATTATTAGAACTTGATGATGAATTTGATGAGGGTGAGAAATAATAATATAAGATTATAGGAGGCAAAAAATGGAAAAAAGTGGACCTGATGTTCAAAATGAAAAACTTCTTGCTTTGCTGAAAGAACTTGCTAGTTTACAAATTAAAGAAATGCAGGTTGGAGCCGCAAGTTTTGTTAAGAAAACAGGAAGAACTATTAGTGAAAGTGTAGAAGAGTTAAAAAAATACTTAGAAGAACAATCAAAAATTTATAAACAAAGTAGAACAGAGATTGATGAAGTAATAGAACGTTATAAGGGAGATTTGGCTGATGCTAGAAAATTGTATAAAGACGAAAAAAAACACCTTATAGAAGAAAAATCAGAATGGGAAGATTCGCTAACAGAAAGTAGAGCAGAATATGCAGAAAAAAAACAAGAATTTATAGGAATGCCAGGATATAAGCAATTTATTGAGAAGAGGCAAGAAATCGCAAGATTAGAACAACAAGGAAGAAAAAAGGAAGCAGCTAAAAAAAGAGAAGAGTTTGCAGAGTACAAAGCGAGTCTTGCTAAACAAGAAAAAGCATTAAAAATAGGAATGAGTTTATCAATAGAACAGGGAAATACAATACGTATAAAAGAAATGGCAGAGAATTTAGAAGCAATACAAGAACAAATGGTTTTAGCAGAAAGAGATACAGAATTGGCAACAATAAGAAGTAAAATGGGAATGCATAAAAGAGAAATTGCTAATTTAGAAAAACAAATTGAAAACTGTGAAACAAATTTTAAAACAGAAGTTGAAAATTTAACGGATGCTAGAGGAAAAGCAATAGCAAAAGTAGATAAACAAAATATGCTTCAAAAGTTAATGGTAAAAATGTTTGGAAGTGCTAAAAAGTTTGATCAAAACGTAATGAAACCACTAAAACAAAATATAGAAACTTTTAGCACAGTAACATTACCAGCTAGAAAAATAGAAATGCAAGATAGGAGAGCAAAAAGAAAAAGAGAGTTTATAGAAAAAGCAGGACAAGTAAAGGAAACAGCGATAGAAAAAGCTGGAAGGGCAAAAGAAACAGTAGTTGAAAAAGTAGGACAAGTAAAAGAAGTTGCTGTTGAAAAAGCAGGACAAGTAAAGGAAACAGCAATAGAAAAAGCTGGAAAGGCAAAAGAAACAGTAGTTGAAAAAGCAGGACAAGTAAAAGAAGTTGCTGAAGATACTTTTTTAAAAGTAATAGCTAAAGCAAAAGATACAAAAAATAACATTATTACAGGAATTAAAGCAAGAATGATGTCATCTATACAGAAAAAAAGAAATAGAGAGAAAAAATTAGAAATGCAAGACCCAGCAAAGAAATATGAAAAAGGAATGTTTACAAGACCAAATAAAGAGCATGACGAAAATCATAGTGGAGAAGTTCAAATAGAAGATGTTGATGCTGAACATGGCGATAGATAATAAATGTTTTTATAAAAGCTAAAAGTTAAGAAAATATTTAACTTTTTAGCTTTTTTTATAAGTAATTACAATATAAAGCAAGGTTGACATCTTATGTAAAACATGGTAAAATATGATTAATACAGAACATACTGTACTATTTCGTCATACTACCGTATACAGCAAAAGGATCTTACACAAAGAAAGGAGGGTTAGTATGAAGAAGCTTTGGTTAAGAGTCAAGCCGCTTTTGCCTGTACTCCTGATTATCGCGATTGTCTTTTTGGTCAAATTTGCGAAAACTGCAGGAGTGACTGCTGTCATGGATTGGTTCAGTGAAAACTGGCTTACATTGGCAGTTAGCTACTGTGTTGGGTCTGCAGTGACCCAGCTGGTAATGGGCAAGAAGAGCTCTGATTCTTCAAGTGGCGACAACGAATAAACGTCACTAAAAGCGCTAGTGAAGTGCTCCCGCCTACTTTTTTGAGGCGGGTTCTATTTTTTTATATATAAAAAATGAAATTTGTGTAAAATGATTGAAAATAGAATTTAAATATTAGTATATAAAAAAGTAAAAATAAGAAATTATAAAAAAATTAAAAGTATTTTATGGAATTATTGAAAGATGAAAAGAGAGAGAATAGCTTAATAAAAATAGGTAAAAATAATTGACATTAAAAGGAAAAGGTGTTAAAATATTAAACGTTAGTATAAAATGCAAATTTTGTAAATTTATACTAGCGTTTAATATTTTTCAGGAGGTGAAATTTAAGTGCCAACAATTAATCAATTAGTAAGAAAAGGAAGAAAAACTGGAACAACAAAATCTACATCACCAGCTTTACAACATGGTTACAATTCTATGAAGAAAAAATTAACAGATAGAAGAGCACCACAAAAAAGAGGGGTATGTACAGTTGTTAAAACAGTAACACCAAAGAAACCAAACTCAGCTTTAAGAAAAGTTGCCAGAGTTAGACTTTCAAATGGTTATGAAGTAACTTCTTATATTCCAGGTATTGGACATAACTTACAAGAACATAGTGTTGTTTTAATAAGAGGAGGAAGAGTAAAAGATCTTCCAGGTGTTAGATACCATATTATAAGAGGAACATTAGATACAGCAGGTGTTAAAGATAGAATGCAAGCTAGATCTAAATACGGAGCTAAAAAACCAAAAAAATAATCTGTAAAAATAGATTATTAGAAAATTAGTGCGTATAATTACTAATGTTTAAGGTTTGTACTTAAATTTAGAATAGATTATATAGCACTTAACTAAAAAGAATTTAAGAAGAAAAATTAGTATTAAGCTTTTTAGAGTACCTAAGATACTAGGTGATTTAGTATCAATTTTTATAAGGAGGGAAGAATAGTGCCAAGAAAAGGATATATAGCAAAAAGAGAAGTTTTACCAGATCCAATATATAATAGCAAAGTAGTTACAAAATTAATAAATAATGTAATGCTTGATGGTAAAAAAACAGTTGCTCAAAAAATAGTTTATGATGCATTTGATATCATAAAAGAAAAAGAGCAAAAAGATGCTTTAGAAGTATTTGAAGCAGCACTTAATAATGTAATGCCAGTTCTTGAAGTTAAAGCAAGAAGAATTGGTGGTGCTACATACCAAGTGCCAATTGAAATAAGACCAGAAAGAAGACAAACATTAGGGTTAAGATGGCTTGTTACTTACGCTAGAAATAGACATGAAAAAACAATGTCTGAAAAACTTGCTGGTGAAATAATGGATGCTGTAGCTGGAAACGGTGGAGCATTTAAGAAGAAAGAAGATATGCATAGAATGGCAGAAGCTAACAAAGCATTTGCACATTATAAATGGTAAAAATAAATTAGTTAATATAATAAACGGGTTTATAAAGTTTTTCATATTAACAAATAAAGGAGGAAAAAAATGGCTGGAAGAGAGTTTCCTTTAGAAAAAACAAGAAATATAGGAATAATGGCCCATATAGATGCAGGAAAAACAACAACTACAGAAAGAATTCTTTTCTATACAGGTAAGACACACAAAATAGGAGAAGTTCATGAAGGTGCAGCTACAATGGACTGGATGGTTCAAGAGCAAGAAAGAGGTATTACAATTACTTCTGCTGCTACAACTTGTAAGTGGTTAGGACATAGAATTAACATTATAGATACTCCTGGTCACGTTGACTTTACAGTTGAAGTTGAAAGATCATTAAGAGTTCTAGATAGTGCAATTCTTGTACTTGCTGCTAAAGGTGGTGTTCAACCACAATCAGAAACAGTATGGAGACAAGCTGATAAATATGAAGTTCCAAGAATGGTATATGTAAATAAAATGGATATTACTGGTGCAGATTTCTACGCTTGTGTTGATCAAATTAAACAAAGATTAGGAGCTCACCCAGTTCCAATTCAATTACCAATTGGAGCAGAAGATAATTTCCAAGGAATAGTTGATTTAATTAAAATGAGAGCTTTCATTCATAAAGATGATTTAGGAAGAGAAATTGAAGAAACAGATATTCCAGAAGATTTAAAAGAAGCTGCTGAAAAGTATAGATCAGAAATGATTGAAGCTGCAGCAGAACAAGATGATGAATTAATGATGAAATATCTTGAAGGTGAAGAACTTTCTGAAGAAGAAATAAAATCAGGATTAAGAAAAGGAACAATATCTAATAGTTTAGTTTTAGTAACTTGTGGATCATCATATAAAAACAAAGGTGTTCAAGAGTTATTAAATGCTGTTGTTGATTTCTTACCATCTCCACTTGATATACCACATATTAAAGGTGTTGATATGGACGGAAATGAAACAGAAAGAAAAACAGACGATAATGAACCTTTTGCAGCATTAGCATTTAAAATTGCAACAGATCCATTTGTTGGAAAATTATGTTTTATGAGAATTTATTCTGGAACATTAGATTCTGGATCTACAGTATTAAATGCAAATAAAGGTAAAAAAGATAGAATAGGAAGAATCTTATTAATGCATGCAAACCATAGAGAAGATATAGACAAAGTATATGCAGGAGATATAGCTGCTGCAGTTGGTTTAAAAGATGTATCTACAGGAGATACACTTTGTGATCCAAATCATCCAGTTATATTAGAATCTATGGAATTCCCAGAGCCAGTTATAGATATCGCTATTGAGCCAAAAGACAAAGCAAATAGTGAAAAAATGGGAATTGCACTTGCAAAACTTGCTGAAGAAGATCCAACATTCAAAACATACACAAATCATGAAACAGGTCAAACTGTTATTGCTGGTATGGGAGAATTACATCTAGATATCATTGTTGATAGATTAAAAAGAGAATTCAAAGTAGAATGTACAGTAGGTAAGCCACAAGTTTCTTACAAAGAAACAATTAGAAATAAAGTTAAAGTAGAAGGAAAATTCATTCGTCAATCTGGTGGACGTGGACAATATGGTCATGTATGGCTAGAAATGGAACCATTAGAACCAGGTTCAGGAATTCAATTTGAAAGTAAAATTGTTGGTGGTGTTGTTCCAAAAGAATATATTAAACCAATTGAAGAGGGTATTAGAGAAGCTGCAGAAAGCGGTATTCTTGCTGGATATCCAGTTATAGACTTTAAAGCTACTTTAGTTGATGGTTCTTACCACGATGTTGACTCTTCTGAAATGGCATTCAAGATTGCAGGATCTATGGCATTCAAAGAAGGATGTAAACAAGCTAAATCTGTAATTCTAGAACCAATCATGAAAGTAGAAGTAACAGTTCCAGAAGAATACATGGGAGACGTTATTGGAGATATAAATTCAAGACGTGGAAGAATGGAAGGTATGGAATCAAGAAGTGGAAATCAAATAATAAGAGCATTTATTCCACTTTCAGAAATGTTTGGATATGCAACAGATTTACGTTCTAAAACTCAAGGAAGAGGAACATATGCAATGGAACCATCTCATTATGAAGAAGTTCCAAAATCTATATTAGAAACAATTGTAGCAAGCAGAGCTAAAAAAGAAGATTAATTAAAATTGGAAAAAAGGCTTGCCAAACTACAAAAAATGTTATAAAATGCTTATACTTAGAATAAGTTATTAATTTTAAAAAATAAATATAGTATCTATAAAAGATACAAACATTAATTTTAAGGAGGAAAATTAAATGGCTAAAGCAAAATTTGAAAGAACAAAACCACATGTTAACATTGGTACAATTGGTCACGTTGACCATGGAAAAACAACAACAACAGCAGCTATTACAAAATACTTAAGTTTATTAGGAAAAGCTAAATATGAAGCTTATGATCAAATCGATGGAGCTCCAGAAGAAAAAGCAAGAGGTATTACAATTAATACTGCTCACGTTGAATATGAAACAGAAAACAGACACTATGCACACGTAGACTGTCCAGGACACGCTGACTACGTAAAAAATATGATTACAGGTGCTGCTCAAATGGATGGTGCAATATTAGTTGTATCTGCAGCTGATGGACCAATGCCTCAAACAACAGAACACATCTTACTTGCTAGACAAGTTGGTGTTAAATATATCGTTGTTTACTTAAACAAATGTGATATGGTTGACGATCCAGAATTATTAGAATTAGTTGAAATGGAAGTTAGAGATTTATTATCAAAATATGATTTCCCTGGAGATGAAGTTCCAGTTATAAAAGGATCATCATTAAAAGTACTAGAAAGTACATCTACAGATCCAAATGCACCAGAATATCAATGCATGAAAGAATTAATGGACGCTGTTGATAATTATATACCAACACCATCAAGACCAGTAGATGAACCATTCCTAATGCCAGTTGAAGACGTATTTACAATTACAGGTAGAGGAACTGTTGCTACAGGTAGAGTAGAAAGAGGAGTTGTTAAATTACAAGATGAAGTTGAAATCGTTGGTTTAGCAAAAGAATCTTCAAAAACTGTTGTTACAGGTGTTGAAATGTTCAGAAAATTATTAGACCAAGCAGAAGCTGGAGATAACATTGGTACATTATTAAGAGGTATTGATAGAAAAGACATCGAAAGAGGTCAAGTTCTATGTAAACCAGGAACAATTCATCCACATACAAAATTCACATCACAAGTATACGTTTTAACTAAAGAAGAAGGTGGACGTCATACACCATTCTTTAATGGATATAGACCACAATTCTACTTTAGAACAACAGACGTTACAGGTGTTATCGAATTACCTGCAGGAACAGAAATGGTTATGCCAGGAGATAACATCGATATGACAATCGAATTAATTACACCTATCGCTATCGAAAAAGGATTAAGATTTGCTATTCGTGAAGGTGGTAGAACAGTTGGTTCAGGTGTTGTATCTGAAATAATTGAGTAATAATAATCAAAAATATATTAATAGCAAGGGGCACTATTTTGTAGCAACTTGCTATTTTTTATATATTATATTTTAAAATCTTAATAATGTAATTTTAATTAACTAATAAATGATTATAATAATTATTTTATAATTGTAATTCCAAAATTATTGGTTAAAGAGTTGTTTGTTTAGGTAAAAAGATACTTGAAAAAATAATCTCTTTACAGTTTGAAATTTGATAAAATTTTAGGTGCGATTTTTGTAAAGTTTTAGCAGTTTTTATAAAATAATTTTCAGTAGAAATTGACATTTTTGGAAAAAACATATATACTATAGTAGTATTAGTTTTATAAAATTAAAGGAGAAATAATATATGCAAAAACTAAAAAAAGTAATTGCTGTAGCTATCATTATGATAGTACTTTTAGCGTACAGTATAACTACTACTATTGCTGTTACTAAAACAAAAGGAAAAGTAATAACAGACACATTAAGATTAAGACAAGAAGCATCATTAGAATCAACTGTTGTGGAACTTTTATATAAGGATGATGAAGTTGAAATAGTTGCAGAAGAAGGAGATTGGTATAAAGTAAATTTTAAAACTTATACTGGTTATGTTAGCAAAGAATATATAAGCAAAGAAAATAGTAATACAAATGAAAACAAAAATGAGGAAACTAATAATACAACTAGTGGAGAAAACAATAATAATACTAACAATAGTGTAAATAATGAAAATACAAATACAACAACATCAAACACAGAAAATAAGCAAAACGAAGAAAACAGTATAAATCAATTAGCCAATAAACAAGCAACAATTAATAGTGATATTAATGTATATATACTACCATTAATAAATTCTAATATAATTGGAAATTTGAAACAAAATAGTAAAGTAAATATTATTAATGTTACAGGTGTGTGGGCATATATAAAAACAGATGACTTAGCTGGTTGGATAAGAGTAGATAAAGTATCAATAGATAATAATATTACAACAAATAATAATTCAGAAAGTCAAAACGATAATGGTAATAATAATACTGAGGATACTAAAAAAGATAACAATGAAACTAACAGTGAAGAGAAAAATAATAATACAGAAGAAACAACAACTAAAAAAGAATATACAGCTAAAAACTATTATATAAAGAGTAGTGCGGTAAATGTTAGATCAAAAGCAAGCACTAGTTCAGATGTTGTTACAACATTAACTCAAAATACACAAGTAAAAACTATTGCAGAAGAAGGAGATTGGTATAAGGTAGAAGTAAGTGGAAAAACTGGATATATTTTAAAAAGCTTACTTTCAGAAAATAAAGTAGAGGTTACATCAAGAAGTGCAACTCAAGGAAGAGAAACATCTAATCAAAATAATCAAGGTGAAGAAGCTACAACATATAATTCTTCAAAAGGAGAGCAAATAGTAGCATATGCTAAAAAATATCTTGGATGTAAATATGTATATGCAGGTTCAGGACCAAGTACATTTGACTGTTCAGGTTTTACAATGTATGTATACAAAAACTTTGGATATTCATTAGGACATTCAGCTGTTACTCAAGCTAAACTTGGAAAATATGTTTCTAGAAGTAATTTACAACCAGGAGATTTAGTAATATTTAATAATAGTGCTAATACATCTATAGGTCATGTTGGTATATATATAGGTGGAGGAAACTTTATACATGCATCTAGTGGTGGAGGAAAAGTAATGATTTCTTCATTATCAGGAGCATATTATAATACAAGATATGTAACAGCAAGAAGAATAGTATAATAAGGGGGCAATAAGATAAAGGAGAAACTTAAAGAACATTGAAGACAGATAAATTTATTATTATTGCAAATTTAGTATATATTTTAGGAATTATAATGGGGCTATACTTACAAATAAGTATAGTCTTTTTGTTATGTTTAACTTTAGTTTCAATATTATATTTAATAATCAAAAGTAATATTAAAGAAATAATACATGATAAAATAGTACAATTTATTGAAAAAAAACGATTTATCGTAATATCAAAAGGTATTAGCAAAGTAAAGGTTGGTAGAAAAAAACAAAAAACAAGACCAATACAATTTATTACTATAAGTGTTTTTGTAATAATAGTATTAATTAGTAATATTTTAACAATAAATAAAAGTAAGATATTAAATATGTATAATAAATTAGAAAATATATGCGTAATAGGTGAAATTGTTAATTTAGAAAAGCAAAATGATTATTATATGATTTATAAAGTGAGTGTGAAAAATATAAATGAATCCAATATAAGAAAAAAATCATATGTTTTAGTAAAAATAAAGAAAAACAATAAAAATAATTTTAAATTAGGAGATATTATTAAAGTTAATGGCAAAATAGAAAATCCAGACGAACAAAAGAATTATAGAGGGTTTAATTATAAAAGATATCTACAAGGTAAAAATATTGCAACAGTAGTGGTAGGAGACACAGCTTATAAATTAAATAAAACAAATAAAAAAAAT
>OLPG01002202.1_pt1 | contig 14347 bp, 10 predicted proteins | sample 1672311 | NCBI WGS metagenome assembly OLPG01 (sample SAMEA3136670, study PRJEB25190) | human gut metagenome | biome: human gut; feature: human-associated habitat; material: faeces | place: Austria | collected 2013
GCCTGTGGTAGCAATATCGTGCGGGTTCAAGTCCCGCTTCCTGCACTATTTTTTTCTTCTATTTTACCAAAATCCATTTGGCATTGTCACTCTTCAAGCTATATCCACAGAAGGAGCAGCAATGATTCTCATCCGGTACAAAGTTGGCTCCACAGGATGGACATTCTTTCTCCATGAAGAAAACGCCGTCTTCTCTTCTTCTTTCCGGGTAACGGGCTCTTTGCATGATAAGTGTTCGCTTCACTTTTTTCGTATATGGATTTCTTCTATCTGGCAAATAGGTCTCGCTTGCACAGACTTTTACTTTTATTTTTGTAATATCTTCTGTGTTGACCACTTTCTTTAATGTGATATTTCCGATTCCATAATCCATCAGTTCATCCGATTCTGTTTCGTTATAAATGGCATCACCGATACAGGACCTGAGATAATTCTCCGAGTATCTTACTATGGAGTCCGCCATCTTTTCCTGTCTGTTTCGGAAAAACTGATTGGATACCAGGATCAGCCCAAAAACCAGAAGAGCTGCACCAACACCGGCTGTCAGGGAAACTTCTGTATCCTCGATCATATACAGGCACAAAAATACGCAGACATACACGATTCCCATAGCCCCTGCCAAAAGCAATGCACGCTGAAGATTTGTTCCTATTCGCTCATATACCTCAAATCTTTCCGTCTGCCAGTCATAAAACTCGCTTCGGATCACACCTCCGCAGTACTCACAGACCACCTGCTGACCGGTCAGTTCCACCGACGCTCCACAGGATGGACAGATGATTTTCTGTACGGTGGAATAATAACTTTTTTTCTTCTGGACACGATCTGAGTTTCGGATATGCCGAGACTGAAGGATCCGAAGATAGGCATGTTTTCGATAATTCTCATAACGGATTTTCCCATCTTCAGTGGAAATCAGACGTTCCAGAGCACTGCACTTGATGATAGATTCTCTCCATTCTCGTCCATCATTGTTCCAGCGTTCAAAATCATTGTCCGGCTGAGTTTCCACGTCTGTCATCAGAATCTCACGGCACAGCTTCTGCTGATTCAGTCGATCAATCTGTCTTACGATATTTTTCCGAAAAGTCATATCCATTCTTGAGGGAAGTCTGTTTTTATCTGCTTTTTCAAGGGGGATCAGGATTCTCTCGAAGGCTTTCCTTATATCACGGCGTATCCCTGACTTTTGAAGAGTGGTATCGCCGCGTTGTTCCATCATTCTTTTTATTTTCCCCTTTTTCCGGTTTTTTGCCAGAAAAACAGAAAAATCGATATCCAGTATCCGTTCACCGATATAAATCCCTAACAAAATGGCAACTGTTGCAGCAAACCACGATGCATCTGATAGTCCCATATGTCGCCTCCCATTTCATGTTATCTATTTCTATTTTTATCCTTATTTTTCTTTTTTTCTGATTCTTCACCGTTTTCCGGTTCTTTCTTGAACATCTCGGCTATGAAGATCGCTGCAAAACCTGCCCCAAGGATAATAGCTACACAGCAGAACAAGAATTCCAGGGGATCTCTGTCCGGCACAATCTTATATTTTCCTTTTGACGTTCTGTAAACTTCCACGTCGATCTCGTCCCCTGTATTGATCTCCTCATCGTTCCAGCAGTATACGGTGTCTCTGTCTTGGTAGGTTTCTCCATCGATCTCAAAAGTGACTTTCACTCTGTATTCCCGTAGTTCTCTTTCACGATGATATCCATCCTCATCCTTGTCTTTATTTACGACTTCTCTGCAATATCCGACAACAGCCGAAACCTCCCGAATATCCGTACTGTTTTTATACTCATGGCTTGCTATCCGGCTTGAGACCACACCATAAATTCCTGCGCCACACACAACAAGTCCCACCAGAATACCCAATAGAATAATTTTTATATCTTTCTTCTTACCATTTTTTACACTACTCATCGCTATCCCTCCTTCCATTCTTTATATACTCTCTGAATCTTTATCATGTCGGTTTCTCGAAACATCATCCATAGGTCCTGATAGCCTCCAGAAGCTGTGTATCATTCTGATTGGACGGCATGCTGGCGTTTTCTGTCTCATTTTCCAGAAGCAGTCCCGAGCCGCTGTATACAGAATATACACAGAATGTTTCTGACCAGCTAACCGGATCTTCACCCTTCTGATACCATTCGCCACCGGTTCGTGTCGCCTCCATTGTCAGATACGTTCTCCCCTTCTCCTGGGAACAGCTCCAGGTTCCTTCATAAGCCTCTGTTTCTGTATCATCATAGTCCTCTTCGTCCACGCCATATTCTCTTTCACACCAGGAAATATGTAATTTCCCACCTTTTCGGAATTCCAGAAAATAGTTTCCATAACTATCCGTACTTCCCATCGCTATCTGAAGTTCCCAGCTAGTGTCTGCCAGATCTTTTTCTTTCAGCTCCATACTGACATCTCCATACCATCCTCCAAATCTGCTGGCACCGCAGGCGGCATAATCCGTAAAATCCTTAGCCTGGGGCTCATCCGACTCGGTGACAGGGATTGCCACGCGTCCAAGCATATCCATCATGGGATACCAGTCTGCCTGGTAGCCGGCTTCTGTTCCCATGGAGATCATAGCCGTAGCATATCCTCCCACTCCGTTACACATCACAAGATATGGTTCTCCGGTCTCGGAGGAATACAACTGCCCTACTTCATCCATCTCAAAAGTCTCAAAGTTCATCCTCTGTTCTATGATCTCCACCGGATCATCACCGCTTCTCGGAACAACGCAAAACAGCTGTCCGATTTCGTTTCCAATGATTCTTTCTTCAGGAATCATCTTTACAAACGGATATTTCTCCGAAAGATCCGGGAAATTTTCTTCGATCCATTCCGGTATCCGGTCTGTATAGGATTCATCCACTTCTCCAAGAAAGGCCACTCCAAAGTTCTGAAGGGTTCCTTCCATGCTCTGGCGGAAAGCTTCCAGAGACTTCTCTGCTTTCTGTTCTTCTGTCTCTTCTTTCTTTTCCGGTTTTGGAGTAGTCTCCGGTTCTTCCGGCTGTTCCGGTTCCTCTGTAGTGGAACTGTCTTTTATTTCCGGTTTTCCGGCCTTGTTGGCTTTGATGGGAACCGGTTCGGCATCCCCATTCTCCGGAAGTTCTCCATCCGCCGTCCTTCCATTTACCATGCCGTCTCCGTCTTTCTTGTCAATACATCCGGTAAATATGGTCAGCGATGTAATGCAGAGCATTCCTGTAAGAAGGGCTCTGAGCAATATATTTTTATTTTTCACACATGTTTCCCCCTTTATAAAAGATTTCGAGCGCACCTAAGATAGATCGGGAGGGATGAACCCTCCCGATGTACTGCGAACAGATTGCCCATGTGGTAATCTGTTATTCTTTATTGTAACCGTTCAGTACCTTCACAGTTACGATTCAAAATTCATTTAAAATCACCTTTGGTGATGGGATTTTGGTGTATTCATACCAAAACGCCTCGCGGGACAGTGGCTACTGAATAGTTACTCTTTATTTATCAAAGCTTCATAGGTGTGGGACATCAGGAACTGCCCCGGATCATCCTCGGTCATATTTTCCATGATATTCTTTAAGCTTTCTTTTGAAGCATCGTCTCCACGCTCCATGATATATTTCATTGCGATTTCTCTTCCTCTTCTGTCTGCATCCTGATCCGCTACGATATCCAGCATCAGGTTATTAATTTCTGCCTCATCAAAATAGGTGGCTTCTTTCTTCCAGTCTTCATAGCTGGTTCCCATGCTGGAAGCACTTCTGAATGCGCCAACCGTTGTCCAATATGGAATATCTCCGTTACGTGGCTTCTGTGACAGATAATCTATTGTTATGCGATATGCCCTTTCATTGGTATATCTATGGCTTGGGTAATCATACCACATATAGGTCAGGGAAGTGATGCACGCATCGTGGAACCGAACCAGACTGCTGTCCTTCAGAACTTCCTCCAGCGGATCGATCACCCGGTCATCGTGGAGTCTTCCGGCATACTTATATGCACACGTTCTTACTTCCTCATCCTCATCCCCCATCAGTTTGAGAATGGCATCTACCATGCCGTCAATACCCATAGCCCATTCAGATCCTATAGCAAGGGCTGCCTGTTTCCGGACATTGGCATTCTCGTGCTCGGTCATATCCAAAACGAACTCTGCAACCGCCGGATTGCTCACGGCACCTCCAAGACTTCTTAAAGCGGCAAATAATACTACAGGTTCTGTTTCCTTGGCCAGTACTTCTTCTGCCATCTTTTCTTCCTCACTGCTTGTGCCAAACAGGCCTCCGATCGTGGTGAATGCATAGGCGCGAACGTTGGCATTTTCACTGTGGAGCATGTTATCCCTGATTGTTGTGGTATATGGAATCTTACAGCCATTATCCTTGAGGATTTTGAAAGCCTCATCGGTAATATTTTCTTCTCTGCCATAAAAGTCTTCTGTATAGTTTGTATAAGCATATGTAGAATAGAGTGCCAGTGCTTCGTCTTCTGTGATATTTTTCACGTCTTTGATACGATCTATCAGATCCTGAGCAGACATACTTTCATATTCTTTTTTCGTAACCTGTGCCGGTTCATAATCATCGTCCGAGAAATCTGTTTCGTTCTCGGTATCCGTGTCTTTATCTGATTCTTTGGTTTCTTTGTCCTCCTTTGGTACCGGTGTTTTTGACGGAGCATCCGTTTCGGCAGAATCGTCTCCGATATCTGTCGTTTCTACTCCTGAAGTTGTGTCTTTATCCTTGTTTCCGTCCTTTCCACAGCCTATAGGCATCGCCAGCATAGCTGCGACCAGCAGCATGCTAATAACTTTTTTCCACATCATAAAGCTTCCTCCCTTCGTTTCTGCAAAACTTTTTCTATGATTGACCTTACCTTCTCTATAATTATATTAAACAATATAAAAACAATTTTCACTATTACTTGTGTTAGTTACCGATATTTGTTTGTCTGTTTCCTGTCAGGAAATGTTTTTACAGTTAATTTCCGCGAATCGTCAGAATATATTATTCAATTACGCATTTCATAAAAGTTCTCTATTTTCTATATTTTTCTATGTTTTTTCAAAAAAGCTGTTGACAACCAGTGTTTTTTCATGTATAGTACATTATGTTGTTGAGATGCAACAAAACTTCATAATAAAAGTTGTGCAGGAATGGCGGAATTGGCAGACGCGCAGGCTTCAGGTGCCTGTGGTAGCAATATCGTGCGGGTTCAAGTCCCGCTTCCTGCACTATTTTTTTGTCTTTGTACAGACTGACTTCTGTTCTATATTTATTTTCTACAATCGTAAAAAGATCGCTGCATTCACATTTTTCTGTAAACACAGCGACCTTTTCTTTCATCTCTTATTATAACTGTTCAATACCCTCACAGTTTCCTTTTATTTTTCAAGCACAAATGCTTCATACGGGCGAATCGTCATCTGTTCTTTGATTTTTCCTTCCGGATAGTTTGCGATCAGATAACTTCCCTTGCGGAATTCCTCCGGAATCTCTACTGCTACTTCTTTTTCACTGAAGTTACATACCACCAACAGTTTTTCCTCTCCCAGTGTTCTTGTATACATATAGATTTCTTCGGATTCCGGCAATAACAGATCATAAGTTCCGTATACGATGATCTCTTTTTCTTTTCGCAGTGCGATCAGCTTTCTGTAATAATTAAATACAGATTCCGGATCGTCGACCTGTTTCTTCGCATTGATCTCTTTATAGTTCGGATTGACCATGATCCATGGTTCTACAGTGGAAAATCCTGCATAAGCACTGTCATCCCACTGGAACGGTGTTCTCGCATTGTCGCGGCTCTTACGGCACAGATAACGCATCATTTCTTCCGCGGTAAATACATGCTGCTCTTCTACCAGTTCTCTGTAAGCATTGATGCTGTCCAGATCACGGAACTGATCGATCGATGTGAACGGAACGTTCGTCATGCCAAGTTCTTCTCCCTGATATACATAAGGAGTTCCCTGCATCATGTGAATACAAGTTGCCAGCATCTTTGCAGATACATCATGATATTTTGCGGAATCATCGGCATATCTGGATACCGAACGTGGCTGATCGTGATTCTCCCAGAACAGACTGTTCCAGGCAATATCCTCCAGACCTTTCTGCCATTTGGTCAGAACAGCTTTCATCTCGCACAGATCCATCTTTTTATCGGTCCATTTGTTATCCGCATCAGCATCCACATCCATATGTTCAAACTGGAATACCATATTCAGCTCTTTTTCATCGCTTCTTGCGTATTTTTTAGCTTCTTCCAGAGTCACACCGGAACACTCGCCTACGGTAATGGTATCCGCATTGTTTAATACTTTTTCACGCATCTCCTGCAGATATTCATGGACATGAGGACCGTTTGCCGGCTCATTAAAGCTTGCGTATCCATTAATTCCCGGCTTTCCATCCGGCAGATCCGGCTGTTTGGAAATCAGACTGATAACATCCATACGGAATCCATCTACTCCTTTTTCCAGCCACCAGTTCATCATGTCAAATACTTCTTCCCGGACTTTTGGATTATCCCAGTTCAGATCCGGCTGTTTTTTCGAAAACAGATGCAGATAATACATATCCGTTTCTTCATCATAATCCCATGCCGGCCCGGAGAAACAGGAGCCCCAGTTATTCGGTTCCTTTCCATCTTTTCCATCTCTCCAGATATAATAGTCACGATATGGATTGTCTTTAGACTTTCTACTCTCTATAAACCATGGATGTTCATCGGAGGTATGGTTGACTACCAGATCCATCACGATCTTGATTCCATGTTCATGAGCTTTGGCAAGCATCCGTTCAAAATCTTCCATTGTTCCGAACTCGGTCATAATTGCACGGTAATCGCTGATATCATATCCGTTATCATCATTCGGGGACTGATATACCGGGGATAGCCATACAACATTCACTCCCAGTTTTTCCAGATACTCCATCTTTTCTGTGATACCGTTCAGATCACCGATTCCATCTCCGTTGCTGTCCTTAAAACTTCTCGGATAAATCTGATATACGATACTTTCTTTCCACCATCTTTTTTCCATAGTTTTATCTCTCCCTTTTACATTTATCATTTTGTGTTTTTGCCAAACACCAGATACTCTCATCATAACCGAAAAAAGGGCGAAAAACTTCCGTTTTTCTCCCCTTTTTCTATACTATTCTGACTTTTCATGTTCACCGATTCTTCGGATCACTTCCGTTACCAACGCACGGAATTTCGGTGCGGCAAGATCGGCGGCTTCCTGCACCTCTTTGTGGGACAGCGGCTGTGTACTCATGCCGGCTGCCAGATTCGAAATAAAGGAAATTCCCAGGATCTTCATTCCCATATGGTTGGCTGCGACAGCTTCACACGCGGTACTCATTCCCACTGCATCTGCCCCCAGTGTCCGTACCATGCGGATCTCTGCCGGAGACTCATACGCCGGACCGGTAAACTGCAGATACGTTCCTTCCTGAAGATCAATGTTCAACGCTTTGCTGCTCTCCCGGATGATCTTCCGGTACTCCCTCCGGTAAATCTCACTCATATCCGGAAAACGCGGTCCCAGATCTTCTCTGTTGGCTCCGATCAGCGGAGACGGTACAAAACTTGAAATCTGATCGGTGATCATCATCAGATCCCCGGCATGGAAGTTCTCATTGACACCACCGGCGGCATTGGTCAGAAACAGGATCTCCGCACCCATTTTCTTCATCAGACGCACCGGAAGTACCACATCCTGCATCGGATAGCCTTCATAATAGTGTACCCGCCCCTGCATCATAACGGTCGGTACCCCTTCTACCTTTGCATATACAAACTGTCCTTTGTGTCCGGCTACCGTAGACCGCGGAAATCCTTCGATGCTCTCATATGGAATGGTTTTTTCCACTGTTACATGTTCTGCATAATCCCCCAGACCGGATCCGAGGATCAGCGCCAGTTTCGGTACAAATGGGAGCTGATCTTTCACTGCCTCATAACACTGATCCAGTTTTTCTTCACTCTTCATCGCCGTCCTCCTTCTGTGCACAGGCATCCCATACTTCCTGCTCTGCATCCTGTTCCGGCGCTGTTTCTTCCTGGGGGTCTTCGGTTTCTTCTTCAACTTCTGTTTCCGGCTCTTCGCCTTCTTTCTCTTCCTGGTCTTCCGTCTCCTCTACCGGTCCCTGGGTAAACCATTCCTCTTCTTTTTCTTCCTCTTCCCCCGGAAGTTCCGTACCGCAGTACATGCAGAATACGGCATCTTTCGGATTGGAGATTCCACAGGCAGGGCATACATTTTTTCCCTGTTTTGCAGCCATGCTCTCTTTACACTCTGCCAGTTCTTTCTGCAGACCCATCACCACTTCACAGTGACCGGTCAGTTCTTCATCCATGGTATCTCCGTCTACATAGCGCTTATACACAATTTCACCGACATCCGCATATTTTTTCCGAATTTCTCTTTGCAGTGTCCGCACTTTGTTTCGCATCTTCTGTGTCTCAACAAATTCCTCTGTTTTCTTTCCCACAGCTCCTGCGGTCTCTGTGATCGTCTGTTTGATGCTTCCAAATAAATCTTCGTTCATAAGTCATACCTCCTTACATATTAACCCCATTTGTATCCTTTTTACTGCAACAACAGCGGTTCCTGTCCTCTCAGAAGGATCTTCGGACCACCGATGTGTTCGATATACTCTTCGGTGATGACCACGTCTCCGATGCTGTCATCTTTCGGAATCTCATACATGATATCCAGCATGTATTCTTCCAGAATCGCCCGCAGTGCTCTCGCACCGGTATCTTTTTCCAGTGCTTTTTTCGCAATCGCCCGCAGCGCATTCTCTTCAAATTCCAGCTTCACTTCATCCATCTCCAGCAGTTTTTCATACTGTTTGAGGATTGCATTGCGCGGCTCTTTCAGGATCTTCACCAGCATATCCTCATCAAGTCCCTGCAACGTGAAAATAATCGGCAGTCTTCCCAGAAATTCCGGCACCATACCGAAGGCTCTCAGGTCTTCCACCGTCACTTTATCCAGCAGGTTTTTATCATTATCGTATTTGTCCTTCAGATCCGCCTGGAAACCGATCGACGATTTTTTATTTAACCGCTCTTTGATGATCTCAGTCAGATCCGGGAATGCACCACCGCAGATAAATAAAATATTGCTGGTATTTACCGTAGCCAGCGGTACCATAGCATTCTTGCTGTTCGCGCCGACCGGCACTTCCACATCACTGCCCTCGAGAAGCTTTAACATCCCCTGCTGTACCGCCTCACCACTGACATCTCTCTGGTTCGTATTCTTCTTTTTTGCAATCTTATCGATCTCATCGATAAAGATAATTCCATGCTCTGCCCGCTCCACATCATTGTCTGCTGCCGCAAGTAGTTTGGAAACTACGCTTTCGATATCATCACCGATATAACCTGCTTCCGTCAGCGAAGTCGCATCCGTGATAGCAAGTGGCACATCCAGCAGTTTCGCCAGCGTCTGCACCAGATAAGTCTTACCACTTCCGGTCGGTCCGATCATCAACATATTGGACTTTGCAATCTCTACTTCACCATTTTTCTGCTCTGCGCTGAGTACTCGTTTATAGTGATTGTACACACCAACCGAAATCACCTTTTTCGCATGTTCCTGACCGATCACATATTCATCCAGTTTTTCTTTGATCTTATGTGGCGGCGGAACATCCTTCATGGTAAATTCCTGTTTCTTTTCTTCCGTTTTCTTTTTCTTCTTCACTCTCTGTTTCTCTGATACCTGATTCGGAATACTCGACAGATCCATCATGCTGATATTGGGCATGTGGCTCATCAGCTCCCCGTAATTCATATTGCTGTTATTCATGGTATCAAAACTTTTCTGCATACATTCCGTACAAATATGTATATTCTGAGGAAGCGTGATCATCGGTCCTGTCTTGCTCTCCGGTCTCCGACACAGGAAACAGACTTTTTCGTATTCATCTTCCTTCATATTTTCATCAGAAGCCTCCCGCCCCTGCTTTTCTTTTTCCAGTAAATCCTTGTCTTCTGACATCCGTTTATCCCTTTCTCATCCCACATTTTATGAGACACTGTCCCCGAAACCACCTGTCACTCCTATGTACTTCCGGTTACTTACCCTATATTATAAAACAGAATCTTCTTGCCCTCAAGTAAACTTTTTCTAAACACAGCTTTCAGCCTGTCTCCCCCTATTTTCCTTCTGTTCCCCCCCTCTGAATAAGTTCTATCCCTTCATTCCTTTTATTTCCTGCCATTCCCACCATATTTCAACTTTCTCCCACCGTCAACGCACAGCGGCAGGGGTTCCCGCCAGGGTCCGGCAACACTTTGTGGGCGTTTAGAGCAAGCTTTAAGATCCAGTCCTTAGAAGAACTTGACAGTGAGCGGCTCTCCGCGAACTGGCATTTAGTTCTTCTTAGGACTTAGCTTAAAGTTGCTCTGCCCACGTTGCCGGACTCTGACGGGAACCCCTGCCGCGTCCGTCTATGATACTACTTATTCTCTTACTTACCCTGCTGGGGATCTGCCTGCTTCATCTCACTCTTCTTTCCAAGAGTAACCGAAACCGTCTGCTCCTGATACTCCCCGTTCTGTGCCCGGCTGATCATAACCTCCACAGTCTCTCCTGCCTGATAATACTCCAGTTTTCCAACCAGATCCGAACTGCCGGAAACCGTCATACCGTCAAACTTGACAATCACGTCACCTTTCTGGATACCTGCTGTCTGTGCCGGTCCGCCCTCTTCCACAGAATCTACAAAGGCACCCAGTGGGATACCGTAAGTCTGTGCAGAAGTAGAATCTACATTCAGACAAGTCACACCGATATAACCCGCATGATCTTCATCCGCCTTATATCTTGTCTCGCGGTTCATCAGTTCATCCAGGATTGGCTGTGCCACAGATATCGGAATCGCATAACCCATTCCTTCTACTTCGGTGGCTGCCGCTTTCGCAGAGTTGATACCAATCAGTTCTCCCTGCATATTCAGCAGTGCCCCACCGCTGTTGCCGGGATTGATTGCTGCATCTGTCTGGATCAGTTTCCCGGTTGTCTTTCCCTCTTCGTCGGTTACTTCACGATCCACCGCACTGATCCATCCGGAAGTTACGGACTGTCCATATCCCAGTGCATTACCAATGGCAACTACCTGTTCCCCGATTTCCAGCTCATCGGAATTGCCGATGCTTACTACTTTAATGGATTTCAAAGTATCTTCACTCATATCCGAAATTTTCACAGCGACTACCGCCAGATCGTTGTCGGAATCCGTTCCCTTGACCTGAGCTTCATACACCGCATCATCATCAAAAGCGACCGTAATAGTATCTGCATCAGCTACTACATGATTATTCGTTGCTACCAGGATCTCACTGTCATTCTGTCCTACAATGATACCGGAACCGGAACTCTCACTCGGGTACTGCTGCACGCCGCCAAAGAAATCCTGTACCGTTTTTACAGACGCATTCGTAATAGATACAACAGACGGCATACAACTTTTGGCCACCTGCGCAACGGTGTATTCTCCCGTTGTGCCTGCGCTTACTTCCTCCGTTGCATCACTTCCGCTTCCTGCTGCGCTGTTACTGTCCCCGGCAGCATTCTCCTGCTGTGGCAGTTCCGTGGTCGGAAGCTGATACTCTGTTTTCTGTTCATTTTTAATTTCTTTATGCACGATCATACTGGATCCGATGATGATACCGCCTACAACTACACCAAAAAGTACCGCCAGACCAAGCGTTACTATTACTTTTTTTCCTGTTCCGCCCGGTTTTCTGTGGTCCTGTGGTTGATTCGGATCCTGCTGTGGCTGGTAATACGTATAATTTCCATACTTTCTCTGACCAGTCACCGGACCGTTCTGCGTACTCTGTTCCCGGCTCGTCCAGGAATTCCCACTTTGATACGCTCCGCCATTTTGTGTATTCTGGTTATTCTGACTGTTTCCCGCACAGCCCCAGTTACCATTCTGATAGCCCCCGGTCGTCTGTCCGGAAGAACTGCTGTCTTCCATCTCTTTTGTTGTATGATTTCCACCGACCGGCTGTCCCCAGCCTCCGTTATCCTGTGATTCGGCTGCTGTCTCTGTGTAATTTTGTGTATCCGCAGTCCCGCTGACATCCTCGCGGTAATTCTGATTCTCATACGTATTCTGGCTGGCACGTTCCCCGCCGTCCGCTCCGTTCTGGCGTTTCTGATAATCCGGATTTACCCAGTGATAAGAAGCTGCTTCCCGCGAATTCTCCGGCTGTGCACCACTCTGCTGCACCGGCTGTTCCTGTGGCTGTACCGGAGTATCCGTCACATCCGCCGGCTGTTCTTTCTTCTGCTCTTTTCCCAGCACTGCTTCCCACGGATATCTCGGTTTTTCTTCCTCTGTTTTTGCAACCTGCCCGTCACCGTTTGTCGCTGCTTCTTCCGTCGTCTCTGTCACTTCCACCCGCTCCGATACTTCAGGTTCCTGACTTTCTGTCGCCTCCGGCATTGCTTCTGCGGTTTCCCCTGCTTCCGGTTCTTTTACAGCTGTCGCCTCTGTCACTTCAGATTCTTCACCGACCGGTTGTTGATTTTCTTCCTGTTCTGTTCCCGGCATTTTCCATTCATCATTCATCGTTTTTCTCCCTGTCCTTTATATGTCTTCACATTCTTTTTCACGTTTTGTGTATCTGTTTATCATATCCGAAAATTGTGTTAAAACTGTGAACTTTCCCGCTTATTCCCAATATTTCGGATTCATCGTACAGCGAGGGATCACCCACTTTGGAAGCTTCTGATATCTCTTTCCCAGAAGATAGCCCAGATATTTCCAGCCGCTCTGCCATACCAGCTGGATCACCATCCATGGTTTTCCCTGTCTGCAGAGCCATCCGGCGTTTTTTTTCACCAAACGGATCCCCTCTCCTTCCGATCGGATCCCGGCAAAAACTTCCGGATGGTCTGCCTGTGAAACCGCCAGATCAAAGTTCCGGTGAAACTGCTGGATTGCCGAATAATTGTGGGAATGTACCACCTTTGCCTCTGCCGCATAAGCCACTCCATATCCCTTTTGGATCAGTTCTCCTGCAAAGATCATATCTTCATTAAAAATGGCCTTCTGTACAAACCCCCCCAACTGCAGATACAGCTCCCGCCTGTACATTGCGCACACATTAGAACAAAAATACGTCTTGATACCGAGTTCCGGCAGGTCTGCCAGCCATTTCACCCGGCTTTCCTCCGGATAATTAAACTGTCTCGTATACTGTTCCATCAGCCGGCAGTCTTCCCGTGGCAGCTGTCTGGCATAGGCAGCTCCGATTTTTTCGTCCTGTTCCATCGCCTCCACCAGCTTTTCAATCAGATGGCAGTCTTCCGGCAATGCATCCTGGGTCATAAACAGCAGATAATCTGCCCGGCTCATCCGCGCCGCCTGATCCCTTGTCTTTCCATGATCGAATTCCTCTCTGGTCAGATGGTGCACTTCCATCGGAATCGTCGTTTTCTCATAAGCTGCTTTCCAGTTTTCCTTTCCTGTATTCATCACGATCAGACGGTGTACCGGCCAGATCTGTCCTTCCAGTCCGCGCAGCATCTGTTTCCATCCTTCTCCCGGACGATAAGCCGGGATAATCACATCTACCGTTTTCTTTTCCATAATCTGCTCCATTTTCTATATATGTGAAAAGAACTGTCGCACTTTTCACGACAGTTCTTTATTTTCCATCTTTTCTTCTTACTCCGTATCACTCTCACGATAAGCTGCAAGGGAGCCATCTTCCGAATGATCCAGCCTTGACTCTTCTCCAAATCCGCTCTTATCCACAATTCGCTGGCTATATGCCTTCACTTCTTCGGAAGGTGTATAACTGTCTTCCGGATACAGGAATTCATGCAGTTTGATCACATTTGATTCCAGTGTGACCGGAAGTACTACATCAATTCCAACCGCATCTTTCACACGCTGTCCATACAGATGATCAAATGGAAAACCAGTTTGATCTTCAATATCATAGGATAACATACTCATTCCCATCTGCAGAATTTCTGCTTTTGAAAAAGATGTATAGATATTTGGAAATACTTTATCTAGAATTTTACTCAATGTAGCGACATCTGCATTTTTCGCTTTCTCTACGATTTTATAGATAACTTCTCTCTGTCTTGCCGCACGACGGAAATCATTTCCTGCTGTATATCTGATTCGTGCATATGCTACTGTCTGCACACCATTCAGATGATGTACGCCTGCTGTTTTTTTAAGTGGCGTATAATCCATACCTGTTACTTTTGATGTTTCCACACAGTAATTATTCAGATGAACCACTTCTTCTTCTTTCAGTTCCACATCAATTCCGCCAAGCAGTTCCACGGCTT
>OLPG01002204.1_pt1 | contig 14341 bp, 12 predicted proteins | sample 1672311 | NCBI WGS metagenome assembly OLPG01 (sample SAMEA3136670, study PRJEB25190) | human gut metagenome | biome: human gut; feature: human-associated habitat; material: faeces | place: Austria | collected 2013
TCTCGTCAAAATAAGTGTTACATACATTCATTGCTATTGTAATTAAATAACTTTTAAATTTTCCTCTATGTTTATAAGTTCCTATATATTTAATCAATTTCAAGAATGTTTCCTGTGTTAAATCATAAGAAAGTGAGCTATTTCCTGTTTTATAATAACAAAATCTATAAATATCATCATAATATTTCTCAATTAATATCTCTAATAATTCTTTATTTCCGTGCTGTATTTTATAGATTAATTCTTTATCTTCCAAGTAAATACCTCCTTTCTTTCTTTTATAAACTAGCTTACATATAATATAACCTAAAAAAATATAAAAAAGATTTAAAATTTTATTAAATTTTTAAATTTTTTCATTTTAATGTTTTATTAATTATAAATTAAATATATATTTTTGTATAATGTGCGATTTTAAATTTAAAATATTATTTTATTTCTTCATCTATTATATTTCTTTTTGCAACTGTTTGTCCATAGGCATTTACTACTTCTGCAAAATACTCATTGCCCAAAATATCTCTTTTAAAGTATTTACCTTTTCATTACTTAAAGTCATCATTTCAACTTGATTATTGCCATTACTTACTTTGGCTACATAAATAGAAAAATAGTAAGAAGCAATTTGACTTTACTTCTTACTATTTAATGCTAACCTTTTACATTTAAAATATTAAATTTTATTTAAATCTTTTAATATAATCATCAATACTATCTAAAAATTCTTTATTATTTGAAGTTTTAACCATCATAGAGATAACTTGTTCAGTAACATCTGCTACTGGCATACTGTTCATAGCTTTACGCAAAGCAAAAACAGTTTCTTTCTCTTTTGGAGTAAGTAATAAATCTTCACGTCTAGTACCAGATTTGTTAATATCAATAGCTGGGAATATACGTTTTTCAGATAATTTTCTATCTAAGTGAACTTCCATATTACCAGTACCTTTGAACTCTTCAAATATAACATCATCCATTCTACTACCTGTATCAACCAAAGCAGTAGCAAGGATTGTAAGACTTCCACCAAATTCAATGTTTCTGGCAGCACCAAAGAATTTTTTTGGTTTATGTAAAGCAGCAGGGTCTAAACCACCAGATAATGTTCTTCCAGAAGATGGTATTGTTAAGTTGTATGCTCTTGCAAGTCTTGTAATACTGTCTAATAAAATAACAACGTCTTGACCTTGTTCTACTAGTCTTTTTGCTCTTTCTAATACCATTTCAGCTACTTTTACATGGTGTTCTGGTAATTCATCAAATGTTGAATAAATAACTTCACCATTTATAGAACGTTTCATATCTGTAACTTCTTCTGGTCTTTCATCTATTAATAAAACTATTAATTTTTCTTCTGGATTATTTTCTGAAATACTGTTTGCAATTTTCTTTAATAAAGTAGTTTTACCAACTTTTGGTGGAGCAACAATCATTCCTCTTTGTCCTTTTCCTATTGGTGACATTAAGTCAATTATTCTCATTGCATATTCTTTACTATCTGTTTCTAGTCTGATTCTTTCATTTGGATATATTGGTGTTAATTCATCAAATCTTTTTCTTCTAGCTGCTTTTTCTGGTGATTCTCCATTAACTTCTCCAACAAATATTAATGATGGGAATTTTTCACCTTCTTTAAATCTAGAAATACCTTTTATTACATCACCTGTATCCAGTTTGAATCTTCTTATTTGAACTACTGAGATATATACATCTTTTGGACTTGATAAGTAATTTTCTCCTCTTAAAAATCCATAACCATCTGGTAAAATGTCTAATATACCTTCAACTATTTCATCACCTTCATTTGTAAGTTTATATCCTGATAATTCTTGTTCATTCTCATTTCTTTTCTCTGTTATAGGTGATGTTTTAGTAATTTCATTTTCTTCATAGTCTGAATTGTTGTTGTCTATTACCATACTTAAAACTTGTATTAATTCTTCTTTTTTTAATTTTGATATGTTTTTTATGTTATATTCTTTTGCTAATTCTTTTAATTCTGTTATTGTTTTTTCTTCTAAATTTATCATAATTCCTCCTAAAAATTAAATTTGTATATTTATTTTGAATTTTAAATTTTTTTTGTTTTTTGTGGGATTTTTTTCGAATTAAATAAAATACAAATGTATTATACCATATTTTTCCAGAAAAAGGAAGTGTTTTTTGATAAAAACTATAAAAAGCGCTAGTTATTGCGCTTAATTACATTCCTTTATCTATATAAATTTTTTCGTTGGGATAATACATATCTAATTTTTCTCTTGCTATTTGTTCAATGTATTCTTTCGAATTAACATTTTCTTTTTCTGCAACAAGCTCTTTATTATATGTTTTTTGTTCTTCTATTTTACTAGCAAGTTCTTTACTATTTGCAGTATATTGATTTATTACTTTTTGTTGATTTACTAATGTGAATATTGCATATATTAAAACTAATAATATTAGTAATCTCTTGTATAATTTTCTTTTTTTCATAAGTATTCTCCACCTCTAAATAACGTATAATATATAATTCTACTTTTCTTCTAAAAATCCTTCCTATTTTTCAAAAAAATATGTTTTTTTATTATTAATTTTTGTTTTTTTGTAATTTTAATGAATTTTTTATATTTTTTTGATTATTAAAATGTATTTTTTTAATATTTATTGTTATAAAATGAATTGGTTTGAATAATAGTTTCTTTACTAATTTTAATATTGTTTCTATTGGTAATATTATAACTGAAAAAATTGTAGTTATGATTTTTTTGATAGTTAAGATTATCTTTACATTTATTTCAATAAAATATTTGCTAAATAATAACATATATATAATGCAACCACAGAAAACTGCTAGAAACATATAGAATCTTATTTCCCCTGCATTAAAAGTGAATATTGAGTATAATAGCAACAAACCTGTTAAAATCCAGAATAAAAGGTCTTCACAATATGTAATTATATCAGATGTTTTAAAGCTTTTTCTTAATATTCTAAAAATGTCAAATAATAGACCTATTAAAATTCCATTTATTGTGAATATTAAAAATAAATTTGCTTGATTTATTATCATTTCTCATCAATCCTTTGTTTATTTAAAAATTTTACTTATCAAGCTTCCTTTTGTTTTTTCTAGTTCTTTGTCACTGTATGCTAGATATGATATATCTCCTTCTATTATTACTTCTGATGTGTCTATGCTTAGTTTGTTTATTCTTATATTTTCACCTTTTACTGTCAATAATCCTAATTCAGTTTCTACCATTACTACTTGATCATCAAAGCTTAATACATCATTTACTCCTGATATGCTTAATTTTCCTCTGTTTTCTAGTATGAGGTTTTGGATTACTCCTGTACTTATTGGTTTTCGTTCATCTAGTGTCATATTAATCACGTTCCTTTCAAAATGGAATTAATTGGATTCTTCTTCCCTTTTCTTTTCTCTGATATTTATATATATTCAAAGGTTGTCTCTTTTAGAACAAAATAATATTTAAAAAAATTAATTGGAATTTTAAAATAAATATGGTATAATGATTTTAGTATAGTGCTTACTACAATAAAGGAGGAAAAAATATGAAGAAGGTAGTGATAGAAAGCAAAATATCAATGCGGAAATTAAAAGCCGTACTTAGAAACATCTGTGGAAATGAAAAATTTTCCTCTAAGATGAAGCGTGGACAAATTTATGTTTATTTCCCACTGTCTTTATCAAATGAAAAACTTTACAGGTTATGTGACGAGCTATCTTTGGAGTTGATTTCAAAATCCGCCACGAGAGCGGTACTGCGATAATCGCAAAAATGTATCTGGGAGTAGCGTAATACTACTCCCAAATTTATTTAATATTTATTTTATGATTCCATTGTGTATTTCTTTTAAAATAGAATCTTTAACTATACCTTTAAAATCAATAGAAATTTTTGATTCAGAAACATTAAATTCCATCATTTCTAATTTGTTTTTTTCAATAATAGTCAAAATATTTTTAATAAAATCATAATTTCTAATAATCCCATTACCAACAACGGAAATTCTAGAAATATCTTTTTTTACAACACTTTTAATGGTATTCTCCTCAATAATATCAGTAATAATAGTACCAGCCTTATTATTAAAAGTTGATTTTGTTATGATAGGAATTTTAAATTTTTCTCCTATTTCAGCACACCTATTATGAAGAACCTTTGCGCCTTCACTAGAAATTTCTATCATTTCATTATAAGAAAGAGCCGGAATTTTCCTAGCCTCTGGAATTTTATTAGGGTCAGTAGTATAAACACCATCAACATCAGAAAAAATATAGCACTCCTTTGCTTTTAAAGCAGAAGCAATTGCAATAGCTGATGTATCTGAGCCCCCTCTTCCCAATGTTGTAATATCCAAATTTTCGTTATAACCTTGAAAACCAGCTATTATAACGATTTTTCTGCTTTCTAATTCTTCCAAAATTCTTGTAGTATCTATGTTTTTAATAGTTGCATTTTGATTTGTATCATCTGTAAATATACCAGCCTGCCAACCTGTAAGAGAAATTGCTTTATATCCCATACTATTTAATAACATACTCAATTTTGAAATTGAGATTTGCTCACCTGTGCTAAGTAACATATCCATTTCTCTGAATATTTCAGGATTAGAGAATGAGTCTTCGCTTTCTAATTTTTTTGAACTTTTATTATCTTTTTTATTTTCCTTTATTATTTGGGAAGCTTCATTTATTAATTTATCTGTTGTTTTTCCTTGCGCGGAAAGTATTGCAACTATGTTGTTGTCTTTATTATACATATTTATGATTTTTTGTGCTACTGTTTTTAGCTTGTTATTGTCGGCTAATGAACTTCCACCAAATTTCATTACTATTGTGTCCATATGGACCACCTCTCTAAAATAATATATAGAGCCTCATTTTATTTAAAATTTGGCTCTATATATTATATGTTTATTTCTTCATAGTGGACCATATATGTTTTTATATTATTAGTATTTTTTTCATCTATTTCAAATATTCGCCCACCTCTTAAACTATCAATTCCGTATGGACTATATCCAGCACATGCATCTAAGCACATTTTTATTTCACAGAAATCTCCTTCAAAACAGTCATTATGGCTATGTCCGCAAGCAATACATTTTATATCATTTCTTTGTAGTATAGTAGAAAAAATTCCAGAGTTAAACATTCCTATTTTCATTATTTCGTCCATACTGCCACTAGCGTTTGTATATTCTGGATTATCGACTATATATTGGAATTCCCATGGTGGAATATGCATAAACAACATTCCATTAATTTTTTTATTACAATATTCTTCTATTTCTTTTGAACTATTCCAGTACCACATTTGTTGATCAAAATGTATAATATCCCATTTGCATGACATTGATGGTTTGTTTAGTTGTTTCATATTTTCATCTATTGGAATGTTTGCAGTAATAATTTGATTATTGCTATCTAATCCCCATATGTTAAATGCAATTTCGTTTTTATTTGAATGTTTAATAGGTAATACAAAATTTGTAGTTCCATATATGTCTTCGGTATGTTTAGAAATGCAATATTCATATTCTTCATATATTTTTGTTTTTTGAATATCATCAATTTCTATATCATGGTCATGGTTTCCAAAAACATGTGCCCATGGGATTTTCTTGCTTTCCATAGGTTCAGAAAAAATTTTTATGTAATCTCTTAATTCTTGTTCTGTTTTTAAAACTGTGCAATCACAATTATCACCACCCAATATAACTAAATCAGGTTTTTCTTTTTCTATAAGTTTGTTCATTCCATCTAATGTTCTTTTATCATAAGCTAATGTTTCTTGTATATCAGACATCATCAAAATTTTAAATTTTCCATTTTTATTGAATTTTAGTTCTTTTTTTATTGTCAAATTATTTTTTAAATTTGTATTCATAATTAAAACTCCTATGATTTTTATATATTTTGTTTCAAATAGCTTTCCATAAATCCATCTAAATCTCCATCCATAACAGCTTGAACATTACCAACCTCGTAATTTGTTCTATGGTCTTTAACCATTGTATAAGGACAGAAAACATAAGAACGAATCTGACTTCCCCATGCAATGTCTCTTTGTTCACCTTTTAAATCTTCAATTTTTTCCTTGTGTTCTTGCTCTTTTAAATCAAATAACTTAGATTTAAGCATTTTCATGGCAGTTTCTCTATTTTGAATTTGTGAACGTTCTGATTGGCAAGCTACTACTGTATTTGTTGGTATATGTGTTATTCTTACAGCAGATGAAGTCTTATTAATATGTTGTCCACCTGCTCCTGATGCACGATATGTATCAATTCTTAAATCATCTGGATTGATGTTTATTTCAATATCTTCTGTTATTTCGGGTAGAACTTCTACTGATGCAAATGATGTATGTCTTCTTCCACCACTGTCAAAAGGAGAAATTCTAACTAATCTATGTACTCCTTTTTCACTTTTCATATAACCATATGCATTTTGACCTATAATTTCAAATGTAACGCTTTTTATTCCAGCTTCTTCTCCTTCAAGATAATCTAATTCTTTTACTTCATATTCGTTTTTTGTTGCCCATCTAGTGTACATTCTGTATAACATTTCAGCCCAATCTTGTGATTCTGTTCCACCTGCTCCTGGATGTATTGTTACAATTGCATTATTTGCGTCATATTTGCCTGATAAAAGAGTTTCTAATTCGAGTCTTTCTAATTCCCTTTGCTCTTTTTTTGTGTTCTTTATAATGTCTTTTAAAAGTTCCTCTTCAAAACTTTCTTTCATCATTTCTGATAATTCTAATGAATCATTTATTTCTTTTTCAAGTTCTCTATATTTTATTACTTTACTTTTTATTCTTTTTATTTCAGATAATACTTTTTTTGTTTCTTCATTATTTGTTGTCCAGAATTCTGAATTTGCGGTTTTTTCTTCTAATTCACTAAGTTCTTGTTCTAATTTAGAGATGTCAAAGAGACTCACCTAAATTTTTTAATTTTTGTTTTAATTCTTCAAGTAGTTTCATATTTTCTTCAAGTTCTAACATTTTTTCACTCTCCATTCAATATTTAATTTTATGTGTTATCAATAATTATTTGATGTATTTCTTGATTTTTATCTTTCCATCCTTGTTTATAGCCATCAATTTTATTATTAATAAATTTAATAGTTTGAGGTGTTTTATCAGCTAAATTCAAAAGATAAATTAAATTACGTTTATAATTTGCTTTATCAGAATTTATAGTATTGCCTTCAAATGTAACAATATAGTTATTTAATGTGCCTCCATTAAACATCAACAATATTGATTTTTCGTCAGCTCCCATTTCATCAAAATTATTTGTAAAAATATTGTTTTTAATATTACTATCATAATCAAGGCTTCCACTATGATATTGAGCTATTGATCCAAAACCATTATTAAATACAACATTATTTCCTGTAAATTCTCTTGGTTTATTTAATAAAATATTTAAAGATTTATTAAAAGTAATATTATTGTTAGCTATACTATTAAATTCACCTGTAAATGCCTCTGCAACATCACTATTTACGATTATTGTATTTTTATCTAATGAAATATTTTCAGCACTTGTAGCTATCAAGTTATTAAATGCTTTTTGTGTGCTGTTATTTATTTCAATTTCATTATTTTCAATAGTCACATTTTTTGAATTATTTTCAGCATCATCTTTTGGAAAATACATTAAAAATGTATTTGTTAATTCTGTATCACGTTCAAATTTTATTTTGTTGTTCTTTATGCTCAAATTTGTCGCGTTCCTAGAATTCAATAAGCTCATTGTAGCTTTTACATCTATTGTATTTCCCTCAAACCTTATATTCTCAGCTTTTTTACTTGAATTTGAACCTATTGTGAAACACATAACACTTGGATCAGTGCTTTTTGGCATTGTAAATGTATTATTTAAAATATTAATGTTTTCAATTGTTCCCATAAATATAGCTAAAATTTCATCATGACATTTTTTATAACATCTATTATTTGTGAATGTTACATCACTTGCACCTCTATTAAATAGGTCTCTAATCCAAATACATCCACCTTCTTTGGCATCATTTGCTAAATATAAATCGCAATCTTCTATTAAAACATTATGCCAACCAGTATATAAATCTATGTTGCTATATGGGTGCTCATTACTTGCTGTTTCTGGTACTTTAAATGAACATTTTGTGATATTGATATTTGTAGCTCCTACATATATTTGTGCTTTATATAAGTTTTCAATATTTTCTGTTTCTCTTGCTTCTATGCTTAAATTACTGATATTACAGTTATCTGAATGCATAATAATTAAAAATTCACTGTATTTTTCTGGTTTATAATCATTGTTTGTAAATATTATACTATTATTTCCAATTATATTAGTTGATTCAGTATCTAAACTTATTTTGTCTGTTATTTTATATTCACCTTTTGGTAATTCTACATTTTCAATTCCAGAATTGAATGCTGTTCTTAAATATTTTGTATCATCATTTATTGAATTACCTTTTGCACCAAATTGTTTTACATTTACAGTTTTATTTATAATTGCAAGTTTTGCTATTAAACCATTATTTAATTCAACATATAAACCATCATCTATCTTTATTTTATCACTTTTTTCTATAATATCATACCTTCCTGCTCCACCATCATTTTCTGTATAGTATCCTAATATTTTGTACTTATCCCCTACTTTTGAATTTATTTGTTTAAGCTCTTCTATATTTTTTATTTCTGTGTATCTGTCTTGTGCAGGTTGTAATGGTGTTGTACTTGGTGTAGTAATTGAATTTTCAGTAAACTCTTCATATTCACTTGGCATAGTATTATAATTTTTTAATTCTTCTTTTTTTATAATAAAATTACTAAGTTCAGAAATTGATTCTACATCAATATTTTTTAAAGACTTAGTATTTGTTGTGTTGTTGTCAAAATCTTCTTTATAAAGTAGTTTATAAATATCAGTTGAATTTACATATCCATCATTATTCTCATCTTTATATATTTTTACTGTATATTTTTCGTTATTTTTAAATGTGGCTATTGCTCCTGATATATTTTCTTTATTCATTGATACTGCTTTTGTTTTATTTTTAAATTCTTGTGTTGTCATTGTTCTTTCTTTATTTGATGTTGAAAGTACTACTAAAATTGTTTTATCTTTTTTATTTATGAAAATTTTATCTTCGTTTTCAGCAAAAACGTATTTACTTAAAAATATCATTGTACTTATTAAAATAATTGTTATTGTTAATATAATTTTTGATTTTTTTGTTAATTCTTCATTTTTGATTACTATTATTAAAAATATGAACATTATAATAATTATTATTATAATTCTAAAATCAAATTTTAATCCAGTGTTTGGTAATGGTTTTACTGATATTGTGTTATCTATATTTGAGTTGTTGTCTTTTTGAGAAATTTCTATATTTTGATTTTCATCATTAATTACATTATTTATTGAATTGTTTTCGTTATTGTTGGTAGAATTGTTTATAAAATTGTTTTCTTGGTTTGATTTCTTATTTTCTATTTTTATATTTTCACTTATTATATTATCAATTTGTTTTTCTTCTGAATTTGTATGTATTGTAATGTTTTTTACATTGATATTTGTTTTATTTGTTTTGCTTGTTGCTTTAAATTTTAGTGTTATTTCGTCTGTTCCTATTTTATTTAAATCATAATAGCAACAGATTAACTCGTTGTTTTCTTTTAGATAGTTTGTTTTTAAATCACCTGTGTTTGCTCCTATGTATGTGATTTTTTGATTATCATAATAAACAGAAAAGTCGGCTGTTTGTATTTTTTCGTCAAATTTGATTGTGAATTCTAGATCGTCTCCTATTTCTACTTTGTTTGAGTTTATGTTGCTATATATTGTTATTGCTGATGCTATGTTTGTTAGTATTAATATTGTTAATATGAATATTAAAGTTATTTTTCTTTTTATTTTCATTTTGTTTCCTCCAACTCATCTTTTAAAAAATTGCTAACAAATTCCCATCTATGTTTTATAAACTCTCGCTTTTCAACTAATGTATTTATTTCTTCCCAAGTTGCCCATTTTGCATCAGATACTTCGTCTTCTTGGAATTTCATTTTTGATATATCATAATCATGTTTTACAATATATGTATCTATCCATACATTACCAGTTTTAAATTTTGTTATGAATTTTAATTCATTATAATTTATATCTATATCTAATTCTTCTTTGGCCTCTCTTACTATTGTTTCTTTTGAATTCTCTCCCAAGATTACAGAGCCACCTGTCATTGCCCATACATTGGGTTCTAAACGTTTTTGTTTTGATCTTTTCTGAATCAATATTTTATTTTCACTATTTATAATCCATACATCTGAACCTAAATGATATAATCCTCTATCAAATACTTTTTGGTCATACTTTTCCATTATTTCTCCTGTTGGATTACCATTATTGTCCAATATTTCCCATTGTTCAATCATATTTACACCACCTTAAAATATTAATTTACTTTTTCATTTATAAATCTTTTCCTATTTTACTAAATCTAAATTTCCATTAATAATTTTAGGTGAAAAACCACCTATCTCATCAAATAAAATCCCCTCTGGTACTTCATTCCATAGGTATATTTTCTTATTTTCCATAAAAGCTTCATATAGTTCAAGAAATGTTGAACCGCCAACATAATTCTTTTTACCGTTTTTGTCAAAATTTAAAGTTAATACCGCGTCCATTAATTTTATTTTATCTCTACTTCTTCTAAACATTTCACCTTTCATTTTTGCGTGTTCTTCTTTCCCTTTAGCATACCATTCGTTTTCAGCATTAGGATTTTCGTATGTATTAGGTAAAAATACTTCCCAACCGTTTTCTTCTAATTTTTCTTTTATTGGTGGAATATCCTTATAGAAAGTTTTACTACATATTATGAATATTTTGTTCATATCTAAATCACTCCTATTTTTATTCTATTTGTCAAATTATATCATACTTTAAATTAATTGTCCTGAATTTTACGAAATTTGTTTAATTTTTAATGAATAATTTTAAAGAACCAGTAATTATACTAGCTCTATTGCTAGAAACTCTCAGAACCCCGCGTATAACACGTTTTTTCATTATCAAACAAAAGAAATGCTACCACGAATGATAACATTTCTATAATTTCTATTTACTTTGTTTGCAACTCTGTAATTCTTTATTTTCAAGCGTTTTTGCCACAGCAATTCTTATATTTTTTTCCACTTCCACAAGGACAAGGGTCGTTTCTTCCAACTTTTGGACCTTCATTTACAACAGTTTGGCTATGTTCTGGAGTATTAATTTTCTTACCACCATCAACACTCTCAATAGCCTCTAAAGCTGCACCAGTAATTTTAGCTGCCTCTTGTCTTTTAACTTCACCGTTTTGTCTTCTGATATTCATAAGAATTTTAACAACATCAACTTTCATGTTTGCAATCATCTCATCAAACATATCCATACCTTCCATTCTGTATTTAACAACAGGATCTTGTTGACCATAAGCTCTTAATCCAATACCATTTTTCAATTCATCCATATCATCAATATGATTCATCCATTTTTCATCAACAACTTTAAGCATTACAACTCTTTCAAGTTCTCTCATTTTTTCAGAAGTAATTTCTTCTTCTTTAACTTGATATTTGTTAACTGCTTGTTTTTCTAATTCTTCTATAATTGCATTTGAATCGTTTTCATGTGCTTTGATGAAGTCATACATATCTAAGCCAAATTCATTTGTTATTTCTGTATTTAAGGTCTCTATATTAATTGATTTTCCATCTTCACCTTCAACAAACATTGCAACAGTTTCTTCTGCTACTGAATTTATCATATTTAATATATTGCTATGAATATCTTCTCCATCAAGAACTTCTCTTCTTTGTTTGTAAATAATTTCTCTTTGTGCATTCATAACATCATCGTATTTTAATACATTTTTACGAATGCTGAAGTTTCTACCTTCAACTTTCTTTTGAGCATTTTCAACAGCTTTTGAAATTAATCTTGAAGCTATTGGCATATCTTCGTCAGCTCCTAATGTATTATAAACTTTTGTTATTGCATCTCCACCAAAGATTTTCATTAGATCATCATCTAATCCAATAAAGAATCTTGATTCTCCGACATCACCTTGACGTCCAGAACGTCCTCTTAATTGGTTGTCAATTCTTCTAGATTCATGTCTTTCTGTACCAATTATTTTTAAACCACCAGCATCAATAACTTTTTGTTTTTCTTCTTTTATTTTCTCGTCATATTTTTCAACTAATTTATTGAATTGTTCTCTGGCTCTTAAAATATCTTGGTCATCAGTTTCATAATATGTGTTTGATTCTTCAATTAAGTTTTCTGGTACTTTATTTTTTCTCATTTCTTCTTTTGCTAGATATTCGCTATTTCCACCTAACATAATATCAGTACCACGTCCTGCCATGTTTGTAGCAATTGTAACTGCTCCAAATTTACCAGCTTGTGCAACTATCATAGCTTCTTTTTCGTGTGATTTTGCGTTTAATACTTCGTGTGGTATACGTGCTTCGTTTAATAATTTACTTAATTTTTCTGATTTTTCAATTGATACTGTACCAATTAAAACTGGTTGTCCTTTTGCATGACTTTCTTTTACACTTTCGATTGCTGCTCTAAATTTTGCATTTTCGTTTTTGTATATAACATCATTTTCATCTTTTCTTACCATTGGTTTATTTGTTGGTATTGATACAACATCTAAGTTATATATTTCTTCGAATTCTGCTTCTTCTGTCATTGCAGTACCTGTCATACCAGATAATTTTTCATACATTCTAAAGTAGTTTTGGAATGTAATTGTGGCAAGTGTTTTAGATTCATCGTTTATCTTAACATGCTCTTTTGCTTCAATTGCTTGATGTAATCCGTCATTGTATCTTCTTCCATACATAATTCTTCCTGTAAACTCGTCTACAATTAGAACTTGTCCATCTTTTACAATGTAATCTTTATCTTTCTTCATTATTCCATTTGCATGTAAAGCTTGATTTACATCATGAACTAATTCAGAATTTTCTAAATCGTTGAAGTTTTCTAGTCCAAATTCCTGCTCAGCCTTCTTTATACCTTGTTGAGTAAGAGTTGCAGATTTAGCCTTTAAATCTACTATATAATCATATTTTTCGTTATCTTCTTCTTGCTCATAATCTTTGTCATCTTCTTCAATTATAACTTTAGCTTGTAATTTTTTTACAAAATGGTCAGCCTTTTGATATAAATTAGAAGATTGTGCTCCTCTACCAGAAATTATAAGTGGTGTACGAGCCTCATCAATTAAAATACTATCGATTTCGTCGACGATTGCATATTTTAATTTTCTTTGAACTAATTGGTTCTTGTATATAACCATGTTATCTCTTAAGTAATCGAAACCAAACTCGTTGTTTGTACCATATGTAACATCACATGCATATGCTTCTTGCTTTTGCTTTGGATTCATTCCGGCAATAACAAGTCCAACAGAAAGTCCTAAAAATCTGTAAAGATTTCCCATCCACTCGCTATCTCTTTTTGCTAGGTAGTCGTTTACAGTTATAACGTGAACGCCTTCTCCTGTAAGTGCATTTAGATAAACTGGAAGTGTTGCAACAAGTGTTTTTCCTTCACCTGTTTTCATTTCTGCAATTCTTCCTTGGTGAAGTATAATACCACCAATTAATTGTACATCGAAATGACGCATTCCTAAAACTCTTCTAGATGCTTCTCTTACAACTGCAAATGCTTCTGGTAAAATATCATCTAATGTTTTTCCGTTCTTCAATTGTTCCTTAAAGTATGGAGTTTTTGCAACTAGCTCGCTATCAGATAATTCCTTCATAGCTGGCTCTAAACTGTTTATTTTTTCAACAATAGGCCTTACTCTTTTTACTTCTTTTTCACTGTATGTTTTAAATAATCCCATGAATAATTCATCCTTTCAAATTTATGTAATACAAGGCAAAATAGGTTACATTTTGCCATTTTTTAACTTTGTTATAGTTTACGTGGTTATTATATAACTAAATGTGGCATTTAGCAAGTAAAATCGTAATAAATTATTAAAATATATAATAAAACAGAGCACACTTTAATGCTCTGTTTTTTTCATCTTTATAAAGTTGCAGATGTTGGTACATAACTCTCGTCTGGCGGATATACATACTCATCATTTGGCGTCTTTGTCTCTTTTATTCTTTCAATTTCTATAACTGGAATTTCTCCGTGGTATTCACCTTTTGTTATTGTTCCTTCAATTTCTACCCAACATCCATCTTTGTATTTTTCTGCTCCATTCAAGTGACACAAAAATCCTACCACA
>OLPG01002208.1_pt1 | contig 14323 bp, 14 predicted proteins | sample 1672311 | NCBI WGS metagenome assembly OLPG01 (sample SAMEA3136670, study PRJEB25190) | human gut metagenome | biome: human gut; feature: human-associated habitat; material: faeces | place: Austria | collected 2013
TACCCTTAGAGGCACAGTGAAATTCAAAAGTGCAATACCTCAAAACTATTATCTAATAACAATAAATCAAAAAAATATAGCAAAAAACATCCAAAAAGGTTGTAAAAAATACCAAAAATTGATATACTTATAAAGTATTAAGTATATCAATTTTTTTATATAATAGAAAATGAAAAAAACTATTGTATAAACACATTGCACATTCTTAGAAATTTCAAAAAGGAGGAATTTTAATGGAAGAAGAAAATTCTAAAAAAGAAGTTATTGAAAATGAAAGCAAGGAAGAAAAAATAGTAACAAATGAAAACGCAGAAAATACAGAAGATACAGAAAACGGAATAGAAATATCAAATGATGTAATTGCAGTGATAGCAGGGGTTGCAGTATCAGAAGTACAAGGAGTTGCATCAATGTCAGGAGGCTTTGCGGGAGGAATAACAGAAGTTTTAAGCGGAAAGAAAAACATGGCAAAAGGAATAAAAGTAGAAAAAACAGACAACAAAGCCAAAATAGATGTAAACATCATAGTAGAATATGGTTCAAGAATACCAGATGTAGCATATGAAATACAAAATAGAATAAAAAAGGCAGTAGAAGGAATGACAGGATTTAAAGTAGAAGAAGTTAATGTTCATGTACAAGGCGTGGATACAAATGTATCAAAAAATGAATATTCAGAATCAAAACAAGAAAAAAACGAAAGTGAAGACACAGAAAATAACTAAAATGTGTAAAAACACATAAAAAATAAAAGATAAAAGACTAATGCAAAGTTGGTCGTTGAAAGGAATGGAATAAAAAATGAAATTTATAGAAAAAGTTACACTAATTATATATTCAAATATAATATTAATATTATCAGTAATAGCATGTTTACTAATATTTGGATGGTTAGATATAGAAATAGTACAAGGATTAGTAAGAGATTTATTATTATTTGGAACATCATCAAAAATAATATTAGGAGTAAGTATAGTATTTATATTATTATCACTTAGATGTATATTCTTTGATCCAACATCAAAACAAGAACAAAAAGATAAACAAGGAATTCTTTTAGCAAATGATAATGGAAAGTTAATGATTTCAAAAGATACAATTGAAGATTTAGTTGAAGCTGTTACAAAACAATACAAAATGGCAAAAGATGTTACATCAAGAGTAGAATTGGATAAAGAAAATAATGTTAATATTTTTGTTAATTTAGTAGTAAGTTCAGACACAGTAATAAAAGACTTATCAGCAGACTTACAAGAAAAAATAAAAAATAAAGTCAAAGAAACAACAGATTTAGAAGTAAAAGAAGTAAATATAATAGTAAAAAAAGCAGTTCAAGAAAAACAACCTAAATCTGTAAGCCAAGATATCTAAATAAAAAATATGTTAAAAATTTTAATAAAATTCTTGACTTAGAAGGGAATGAAATAAAATATGGAAGATTTTAAAAAATTTATAAACCAATACAAAGGTGCAATAATAGGAGTGATAATTGCAATAATATTGTTAGCAACAAGATTATATGATGTCATTATTGGAGTTTTGATAATATTAGCAGGTGCATTAGTTGGAAATTATGTTCAACAAAACAAAGATGATGTTAAAGCAAAATTAAAAAAATTCATAGATAGAATGTAAAAAGAAAAAAAGCCGAGAAGTGTAAAAACAGCAAACAAAAAGATTGAAAGGAATATAACAATGAACAGGTCAGATATGAGGGAACATGCTTTCAAATTAATATATAGCTTAGAAATACAAAAAGTAGATAACATACAAGAACAAGTAGATTTATATTTTGAAAGTAATAACATAAAAGATGAAGAAGCAAAAAAATATATAACAGATGCAATTTTAGGAATAGAAAAAAATAAAGCAGAAATTTTAAGTGATATAGAAAAAAATTTGAAAGAAGAATGGAAATTAAATAGAATTTCTAAAATGGATTTATCAGTATTAAAATTAGCAATATATGAAATAAAATTTAGTGAAGTACCTTATAAAGTATCAATAAATGAGGCTGTTGAACTTGCTAAAAAATATGGTGAAGATAAATCTAAAAAATTTGTTAATGGAATTTTAGCAAGTATAGTAAAGGAAATGTAATTTATGAAATATGAAGATATGGCAATAAGTGTAACTGAATTAAACAGCTATATTAAAAACAAAATTGCAGATGATGAATATTTAAATAATGTTTTAATAAAAGGTGAAATATCAAACTTTAAAAATCATTATACAGGACATATGTATTTTACTTTAAAAGATGAAAATTCTTTAATAAAATGTGTAATGTTTAAAACATATGCACAAAAACTTGGCTTTATGCCAAAAGATGGAATGAAGGTTTTTGTGCTTGGAGGAGTTTCAGTTTTTGAAAGAGATGGAGTTTATCAAATTTATGTAAAAGTAATGCAGGAAGATGGTGTTGGGATTTTATATAAAAAATATGAAGAACTTAAACAAAGACTTGAAGAAGAAGGGTATTTTGATGAAGAACATAAAAAACGAATACCACAAATGCCAAAAATAATAGGAGTTTTAACATCTCAAACAGGTTCTGTAATAAGAGATATAATAAATGTAAGTACTAGAAGAAATCCGAATGTAAATATTAGATTATTTCCTGTACCTGTTCAAGGAGAAGGAGCTGCTGAAAAAATTGCAGAAGGTATAAAATTTATGAATGAAAACAAATTAGCAGATGTGCTAATTTTAGCAAGAGGTGGAGGTTCATTAGAAGATTTGTGGCCATTTAATGAAGAAATAGTAGCACATGCAATTTATAATTCAGAAATACCAATAATTTCAGCAGTAGGACATGAAACAGACTTTTCAATATCTGATTTCGTTGCGGATTTAAGAGCACCTACACCATCAGCAGCTGCTGAATTGGCTGTGCCAGATATATACGAAGTAAAACAAAAAATAAATACATGTCAAAATAGATTAAGATTAACTTTAATTAAAAAAGTTGAAATAATGAAATTAAGATATGAAAAATGTATGTCAAGTAGGGTGTTTAAAGAACCTTTAAGAAATATAAATGATAATTATCTAAAAATTGATGCATATATAAAAAGATTAGAAAATAGCATAAAAACAAAGCAAAAAGAAGAAAAAACAAAATATATAGAATTAATATCAAAACTAGATACATTAAGTCCTTTAAAAACGTTAACAAGAGGATATTCATTAGTAGAAGAAAATGATAAAATAATTAAGAGTGCAAAAGATGTGAAAACAGGAGATAAAATAAATATAAGATTTGTAGACGGAACAAAACAAGCAGAAATCTTATAAATTCTTGTAATTTTATTAGGTTATAGTTCAAAAAATAACTTGAAAATGAATTTCCATTTTGCAAGAAAGGAAAAATAAAATGACAAATGGAACAAAAATAACAATTGCAATAGCTGTTATAATAACATTGAGTATTGTAGTTTATGGAAAAGTTAATAATAAATCAAAAAAAGAAGAAAATAATATAAATTCAGATATATCACAATATTTTAATGAATTTGAAAATAATGACATAGAAGAAAATGTAATTTCAAATGAATTAAATGAAACAGTAGATAACACAGAAAAAAATGAAAATACAATAAAAAATGAAGTATCTGATAATAAAACAACTGTAATTGGAAAAGAAGAACAAGAAAGTAGTAAAGAAAATACAGCTATAAGTGATGAGCAAAAAGCAATAGAAATAGCAAAAAATGAATGGGCTATTTCAGTAGATTCTTATGATTACAGAGCTGAATTACAAAGTGATGGAACATATGTTGTTAGAGTTATAGGAAAAACAGATAGAAATGAAGTTACAAGATATATAGTAAATGTAAAAACTGGTGTTGCAACAGAAGTACAATAATATCTTAAATACTGACACATATAAAATATAATATAAATTTTGACATGGAGGAATATAATAAATGGCAAAAGCAAATTTTGAAGATAATATGGAAAATCTAGAAAAAATAGTAACAGAGTTAGAAAAAGGAGATTTAAATTTAGATGAATCAATATCTAAATTTGAAGAAGGAATAAAAATTTCAAAAGAATGTAATAAGATATTAGAAGAAGCAGAAAAGAAAATAACAATTTTACTTGAAAAAGATGGAGAATTAAAAGAAGAAAATTTTGAAACAGAAGAGTAATTTTATAATAAAAATGTCTTAAAATAATTATTTAAGGGGAAAAGAAAAGTGAACAATTTTAATGGATTTATTCAAAATAAATACATATATGTACCTATTTTATTATGGTTTTTTATTCAACTATATAAGGTTATATATGATTTAATAACAACAAAAAAATTTAATTTTAAAAGAATATTAGGAGCAGGTGGAATGCCGAGTTCACATTCAGCAATTGTAGTATCATTAGCGACAATGATTGGGAAATATGAAGGTGTAGATACACCTATTTTTGCATTGTCATTGATAATGGCATTTGTTGTTATGTATGATGCTTGTGGTGTAAGAAGAGCGGCAGGAAAACAAGCGGCTTTGCTTAATAAAATAATAGAAACACCTGGACTTACAGGTTTCCAAGTATCTGAAAGACTTGTAGAAGTATTAGGACATACTCCTGTTCAAGTTTTTGTAGGAGCTTTACTTGGAGTTATTGTAGGCATTATAGCATAGAAAGACCAATAGGTAAGCTGTCACACTGATCGAGACAACTTCCCAATTGGTCGATTTTTCTAAAAGAGAAGGGAGATATGTGAAATGACTGATATAGAAATAGCAAAAAATGTTAAACTAGAAACAATAACAGAAATAGCAAAAAAAATAGACATTAATGAAGATGACATTGAAAGTTATGGAAAATATAAAGCAAAAATTTCTAATGATATATATACTAAATTGGCCAAAAAAGAAAATGGAAAATTAATATTAGTAACAGCAATAAATCCAACACCATTAGGTGAAGGAAAAACAACAGTATCAATAGCGATAGCAGATGGACTTTCAAAAATAGGTAAGAAATCTATATTAGCATTAAGAGAACCATCTTTGGGACCTGTATTTGGTATTAAAGGTGGAGCAACAGGAGGAGGACATGTTCAAGTTGCACCAATGGAAGATATCAACCTTCACTTTACAGGAGATATACATGCAATAACATCTGCAAATAATTTATTAGCAAGTATGATAGATAATCATATATATTTTGGAAATGAATTGGATATACAAGAAGTTACATGGAAAAGATGTGTAGATTTGAATGATAGACAGTTAAGAGTGGTAGAAACAGGTTTATCAGGGGAAAAGAAAATTGTTCCAAGAAAAGATGGATTTGATATTTCAGTTGCATCTGAAATTATGGCTATATTATGCTTATCAGAAAATTTAATGGATTTAAAAGAAAGACTAGGAAATATAATAATAGGATATAACTCAAAAAAAGAACCAATATATGCTAAAAATTTAAAAGCAGAAGGAGCAATGACTGTATTGTTGAAAGATGCAATAAAACCTAATTTAGTACAAACATTAGAACATACACCAGCAATAATACATGGAGGACCTTTTGCAAATATAGCACATGGATGTAATAGTATAATTGCAACTAAAATGGCTATGAAGTTAGCTGATTATACTATTACGGAAGCAGGCTTTGGAGCAGATTTAGGTGCTGAGAAATTTCTAGATATAAAATGCAGAAAAGCAGGAATAAAACCAGATGCGGTTGTAATTGTCGCAACAATAAAAGCTTTAAAATATCATGGAGGAATTGAAAAAGAAAAAATTCAGGATGAAAATATTGAGGGCTTAGAAAGAGGAATGTCAAATTTATATAAACATATAGAAAATATAAAAGAAAAATTTGGATTAAATGTAATTGTTGCAATAAATAAATATAATACAGACACATCAAGTGAAATAGAATTTATTCAAGATAAATTAAAAGATATAAATATTGAAACAAGCGTTGTGGAAGGCTGGGCAAAAGGTGGAGAAGGTGCAGTTGATATTGCCAAAAAATTAGTTGAAATGACACAAAAAAGTACTGATATTAAATATGTTTATGATTTACAAGATGATATAAAAACGAAAATAGAAAAAGTAGCAAAACAAATATATGGAGCATCAAATGTTCATTTTGAAGAAAATACTAGTGCAGAAATTGAAAGAATTGAAAATATGGGATATGGTAATTTACCAATATGTATTGCCAAAACTCAATATTCTTTTTCAGATGATGCAAAAAATTTAGAATGTAAAGAACCATTTGAAATAACTATTAGAGATATTAATTTAAAAGCAGGTGCTGGTTTTGTAGTTGCAATTGCTGGAAAAATAATGACAATGCCAGGTCTTCCAAAAGTTCCATCTGCTGAAAGTATTGATATAAATGAAAATGAAGAAATAGTAGGATTATTTTAGTCCTACTGTTTTTTGTTATAAACGTATAACTAATAAATATAAAATATTATGCTTCATAATATTTTTCGGTATCTGAATATAATTCTTCAAGTGATATGCCAAGCACTTTGCAAAAAGCTAAAACTTCAAAATCTTTTACAGATTTTTTTCCATACTCTATTTCATAAATATCACAATTATACATCGTAACACCAAGTAAATCTAGTTGACGGCAGATTTCTGGTTGAGACATTTTTTTTAATTTTCTATATTTTTTAATATTTTTTCCTATTATATTTTTATTTCCATTTAATGTTTTTGCTTTCATTTTAGTCTATCCTTTCATTTTTCATAATTTAATAGGTTGATTAAATTTGAACTTATTCTATAATAAAAATAAACTTATTATTACAGGAACACACTGTAAATGTTACAAAAATGTTTCATTATTTTTACAACTATATGTCAAATTTGAATTATTATTGAACATATAAGTGGATTATGATATATTTGTGTTACAGGAACAACCTGCAATAAGAGGCGAAAGAGGAATAAATATGAATAAAAATAAATGTATTATTAAATTAAATAAAGATGGAATAACTATAATATCATTAGTAATAGTAGTAATACTTTTACTTATACTATCAATGATAACAATACAGGGTATTACAAATACAGGAATATTTAAAAGTGCAAACCAAGCAAAAATTGAAAATAAAAGAGCACAAATAATAGAATATCTAAAATTGAAATTAATGAATGAACAAACAAATAATCCATTCGGAAGTGCAGAAGAGATAATAACAGCAACAAGAAATAATGTTATAGAAAATATAGAAGATTTGAAAAAAATAGGAAAAGAAGTAACAGTAGAAGAGACAAGCACAGAAGAAGATGGAGAAAATGTAGACATATATTTTTATGTAATAGTAGATAAAGATGTATACAAAGTAGAGCTAGATGATGTAACATTTATAGGAGAACAAGGAGAATTTTTACCTGTTATAAAATTAAAATCTATTTCTAATACAACAAATACAATAACAGTAAAAGTAACAACAAAAAGAAATCAAGGTGGAAAACTAGAATATTATATAAAAAGCGAAGATGAAGAAGAATACAAATTAATAAAAACAATAACAGAAGAAAATTATACATATGAAGGACTAACACAAAACCAAAAATATACTATCAAAGTAATAGCAATCGCAGAAAATAAGAAAACAGCAGAAGTAATAGCAGAACAGACAACAGGAAAGATAGTAGATTTAACAGAGGCAAATGCAAAATTCACATATAGCCCAAGTGGCTGGACAAATAGTAGCGTAACAGCAACAGTAAGTACAGAGATAACTGGATATACAATCCAAACAAGTACAGATGGAGAAAACTGGACAAGTACAGCAAGTCAAACACTAACAACTAATGGACCAGTATATGCAAGATTATGGGATGGAATAAATGTAGGTGGAATGCTAACAGGAAATATAACGAAAATAGATAAAACATCTCCTACGATATCTGGTAGTGCAACAATGACAGGGGCAAATACAGCAACATTATCAGCAACAATTAATGATAAAGAGAGTGGATTGTCTCAAATAAAATGGGAATGGGGAAACACAACAAGTTATGAAAATACTGTGACAGATAAATATGTAAAAATGAATAGTTCGTCAGCAGGAGCAATAGAAAGTGTAACCAAAACAAAAGCTTTAACAGGATTAAGTGCAGGAACAACATATTATGTAAGAATAACTGCATATGATGTAGCTGGAAATATAACAAAATCAATAACTACTACTTTCAAGACAGCCGTTGCTAAAATTGGAACTAAATATTATTCAAGCATAAGTGATGCAATAAATGTGCAAAATAGCTCTACAATAGATTTATTAGTTAATGTAAAAGAAAAAATCAATATACCATCAAACAAAAACATAACTTTAAATTTAAATGAAAAAACAATTACAACAACAACAGAAAACAAAACTATTTGTACAATATTAAATTATGGAACATTAACTTTAAAAGGAAATGGGACAATTAATTCAACTGGTAATATAGGTGGTGCGATAATGAATTATGGAACATTAACAAATGAATCTGTGACAATTACAAAAGATGATTCATATAGCAATTGGCTAGTTACGAATTCTGGAAAATTTTATATGAAAGGTGGGGTACTTCAAAAAACTGGTGGAACTAATGGAGCAGTATTAATGAATTACGGACAGTTTGGGATGACTGGTGGAAAAATTATATCAAATGATGACAACGCAGTTGTTAGTAGAGATGGAGGTAATTCAGTTATAGAAGGAAGAGGAATATCAATACAAGGAACAATTTTAAATGATTATAGTGAAAATGAAAATTCAAAATCATCCACAATATGTAAATATGCTACAATAAATGGAAATTTATTAGCATATGGTGAAGGAGTTGTAAATTTAATTGATTGTAAAATGACAGGAAATGTTGCAACAAATGGAAAAGTTGTTGAAATTGTGACTAGTTCAAGTGGATATAATTGCTATTTTTATGATACTAATTCAAAATATCAAGATATTAGATTTCCAACATGGACAAGATTAAACGAACAAGATGATTTAATATGGCATAAGGCAAATGTTGGAACAAGAAGAAATTCGATGGTATGGTATTATAATGTAAAAAAATCAGAACATAATAATGAATCAGGAGTTTATCATACTGATATATATAAAGGAACATATAGCGTTGAAAATTTTATAACAGGGATAGATGTTGAGTTAAAATAATAATTGATTTTTATGTATTGTTACAAAGATATTACAAAAATATTACATTTTTGATAATTAATATAATGACATTGAAAACTTATAGAAAAAATTGTATAATAGTAAGAGTATAAATCAAATTAAATACAAAGGAGGAAAAGATGGAGAGACAAAGAGGTATAACGATATTGGCTTTGGTAATAACAATTATACTATTACTTATACTTTCTGGAATAACAATACAAGCAATAACAAATAAGGGAATTATTTCTAATACAAAAAGAGCTGAATTAGAAAACAAAAGGGGACAAATAGCAGAAACATTGCAAGTAAGATTAATTACAGAGCAATCTAATAATCCTTTTGGAAATTCAGAAGAAATCATATCAGCAACAAGAGAAAGTGTTATAAAAAATATAGATGAAATAAAGCAATTTGGAAAAGATGTAACAGTAGAAGAAATAAGTAAGGAAGAAGATTTTAAACAAGTAGATGATTATTTTTATGTAGTAGTAGATGATGATATTTACAAAGTAGAACAAGATGGAGTAAAATTTATAGGAAAAACAAGTGAGATGTCACCAGCAATTCGAGTAAAAGCAATATCAGCTAAACTGAATTCAATAACAGTTCAAGTGGATACACAAAGAAATGAAGGTGGAAAACTTGAATATTATATAAAAAAGGATTCTGATGAAAATTATAAATTAAGTAAAACAACAACAGAACAAAATTATACATATGAAGATTTGGAAGAAGAGACAAAATATAGTATAAAAATAGTAGCAGTTGCAAAAAATAAAAAGACAGCAGAAGTTGTTATTGAAAAAAATACTAAAAGGCCTGTAACAGATTTAACAACTGCAAATGCAAAATTTACATATAGTCCAAGTGGCTGGACTAATACAAATGTTGTAGCAACAGCAAGTACAGATGTAAAAGGCTTTACAATTCAAACAAGTAAAGATGGAAAAACATGGGCAAGCACATCAAGTCAAACTTTGACATCAAATGGAAAAGTTTATGCTAGATTATGGGATGGAGAAGATGCAGGAGGAATGTTAACTGGAAATGTAACTGCAATAGATAAGGTAGCACCAGCAATAAATACAAACTTAAATATTAGTAATGTAACAACAAAATCGCTTACATTAAATATAATAACAACAGATGCAAATTCTGGTCTTGGAAAAATAATTTGGTATTACAAAAAATCAACAGAAAGTTCATATAAAAATATAGAACAAGTATATACACAATTAAATGGAAAAACAGCAGGAGCAACAACACAAACAACAAAAACATATACATTAGATAATTTATCAAGTGGAACATATGATGTATATGCTGAAATATATGATGTGGCAGGAAATAAAACAACATCAACAGTTGTAAATACAACATTAGCGGTAATTGCTGTTAATAATTATAATGGAGTTTATGATGGAAGTGCACATACAGCAACATTATCAAGCAATATTCAAGGAACAACTTTCAAATATGGAACAACAAATGGTTCTTATACACTTTCTAGTATTCCTACATATACAAATGCAGGAACATATACTATATATTGGCAAGCTAGTAAAGGATATGTAATTGCAACAGGAAGTGCTACTGTACAGATAGAAAAAGCAAATAGTACTATTAGTTTATCAGCAAGTAATGGTTATATTACAGTTACATCAAATAGTGATGGTAGTGTAAGTGCTACAAGTTCAAATACTGGTATAGCTAATGTGCCAGTTACTGGAAGAAGTATTAGGATTGTCCCAGTAACAAATGGAGGTTCTGGAACATTTACAGTTAGTGTAGTTGTTAATGAATCTACAAACTATAAGGCTTCATCAATTGCTACACAGTCAGTTACAGTAAGTTCAAGACTTATAACATCTTCAATAGGATGGTATACAGCAAGTTCATATTGGAGTGGATATTATTATGTAGAAAATTCAACTGTAAAATGGTATTTTGATGGAGATTCAATGTGGCATACAACAGATAATATTACATTATCAGCAGGATGTTATTATGTTGTTGGATATACTGGCGGACAACCAAGAGCTATATTATGGAATAATTCAAATCATACTGGATTGTATAGCGGTATACAGGCAACTAGCGGAGTTACAGTTTCATTTACAGGAACAAAATACTTACAAATACCAATATTAGTTTCTGGTGCAAGCGGTGGAACCCCAGCTGGTTATACTAGTTATGATGTAAGGAAAATAACTTTTAATTAATTTATAAAAATAAAAAAGAAAGAAGGAAAGTTAAATGAAAAAGAATGAAAAAATAATAATATTTATTTTGTTAGTAGTATTAATAATAGCCATAATAGCATTTATGGTAAATCAAAATAAAAATGTGAAAGAATTAAACAATGATAATATGACAGAAGAAAATAATTTGGTTGAGGAAAATAATACAGTTGAAGAGGAATTTACACAATTATTAGATAATGGAGTAAAGTTAAATACAAGTGAAGAATTAGGAAAAACAAAACAAGTTGGATCATTTAAATTTGAAAATATCCAATTAACAGAACAAGATGATCAATCAATATTATTAGCTGATGTAACTAATACAAGTTCAAAGGCAACAGATGTAACATTGGTAGATGTAGTGTTACTAGATAAAAATGGAAAAGAAATAGTAACTGTTGGTGGAATAATAAAAGCATTAAAACCTGGTGAAAAAACACAATTTAATACAAGTATGACATTAGATTATTCAAATACTTATGATTTTAAAATTGTAATAAAATAAATATATTTAAGATCTGAAAGCTAGAATAAAATCTAGCTTTTTTCTTACTGAACTGTAATACTTTTAATAATTTTGTAAAAAAATATTGTAAATAAATTGAATATTGTATATAATACTATCAGTTAAAATAAGAGAAAAGATATATAGTTACAAATGAATAAGGAGGAAAATAATGAAAAAACAATATGATGAAAGCCTTGTGGCTGTACACACACACACACACACACACACACACACACACAGGCACTTTAAATGAAATTTTGAGGAATGAAAAAGGAATAACACTAGTAGTTTTAGTAGTAACAATAATAGTGCTGTTAATATTGGCAGGTATATCAATACAGGCTATTACACATACGGGAATATTTTCTAATGCAAAACAAGCGGAATTAGAAAATAAACGAGGACAAGTATTAGAATATCTAAAATTAAAACTAATAAATGAGCAAACAAATAATCCATTTGGAAGTGCGGAGGAGATAATAACAGCAACAAGAAATAATGTACTAGAAAATATAGAAGAATTGAAAAAAATAGGAAAAGAAGTAACAGTAGGAGAAATAAGTACAGAAGAAGATTTTAAAAAAGTAGACGTATATTTCTATGTAATAATAGATGGAGATTTATATAAAGTAGAATTAAATGGTGTAAGCTTTATTGGAAAAATAGATGAGATGCCACCTGTAATTAATATGGAAAAAATTACAAACACAACAAATTCAATAATAGTTGAAGTAACAGCAAAGAGAAACGAAGGCGGAAAATTAGAGTATTACATAAAAAGTGAAGATGAAGAAGAGTATAGATTGATAAAAACATCAAATGAAGAAAGTTATACATATGAAGGACTAGAACAAGGTAAAAAATATAGTGTTAAAGTAAGAGCAGTTGCTAAAAATACGAAAACAGCAGAAGTAATAGGAGAACAAGAAACTGGTAAAATAGTAGAATTGACAACAGCAAATGCCAAATTTACATATAGTCCAAATACATGGACAAATGGAGATGTAGTAGCGACAGTAACTACTGATGTGACAGGATTTACAATTCAAACAAGTAAAGATGGAAAAACATGGGAAGATAAAACATCACAAACGATGAGCAGTAATGGACCAGTATATTCTAGATTATGGGATGGAACAAATGCAGGTGGAATGTTAACAGGAAATGTAACAAAAATAGATAAAACAAAACCAGTACTAACACAAGTAACACCAACAACAAATAGTATAAGAATAATAGCAACAGATGAACAATCTGGAATAGTTGGCTATGCAGTAACAACAACTACATCAGTACCAACATCATTTACATCTGTAACAAATACTAAAAAATTAGATGTAACAGTAACTAATAGAATTCAAAATACAGCATATTATGTGTGGGTAAAAGATTTAGTTGGAAATGTAAATGAAGTGAAAAAAGTTTCAACAGGCAGTGTATCAGGATTAACAACAGCAAATGCAAGATTCACATATAGCCCAAGCAGTTGGACAAATGGAAATGTAGTAGCAACAGCAAGTACAAATGTTGCAGGATTTACAATACAGACAAGTTTAGATGGACAAAATTGGTCAAATACTCCAAGTCAAACGCGTTCAACAAATGGACCAGTATATGCAAGATTATGGGATGGAGTAAATGCAGGAGGAATGTTAACAGGAAGTGTAACAAATATAGATAAAAATAAACCAGCAATATCAAGAACAATTACACAAGGCGATAATGGTATGAGTGTAGGTGGAGCATATACGAATGGTGAATGGGCTTATTATTGGAGAACGTGTTATCTTAATGTAAGATTCACATGTAGTGATAATGTTGGAATTACAGGATATTATTGGGGAACTACAAGACCTACAAGTGTTGGAAGTGTATCATGGACACCAGTTAGTTCAGTAACTTCATATAGTATAGCGAAAACTATTGGAATAGTTGGTACAGCACAGCCATCTATTTCTAGAAGTGAAACATATTATTTTGCGGTTAGAGATGCAGCTGGAAACTTTGAAGTAAATACTACTTCAACATATGAACAATGTGTATATCATAAAACAGTAGCACCTTTTACAACAAGTTATAAAGCATTAGCAAATCCTGGTGGTTATAAGTATTTTGTGGCATCTTTTGTAAACTCCGGAACAACGATGTATTATACATATGGAGGAGTTACTTCATCAGTTAGAGAAGCAGGGGTTGGAAATATACTTACTGTAAATGGAGGAAATGCACAAATTTGTTTTAGTGGTCTTCCAGGAGTAAATACAAGTTATTATTATATTTATTTTAAATAAAGGAAAAAATAGTAAAATAATTAAGAAAAAAGTAATAAATCAATTAAGGTTTATTACTTTTTTAAATTACCGTTACTAGATAATAGTTTTAGGACATTGTGCTTTTGAAATCCACTGTGCCTCTAAG
>OLPG01002224.1_pt1 | contig 14210 bp, 17 predicted proteins | sample 1672311 | NCBI WGS metagenome assembly OLPG01 (sample SAMEA3136670, study PRJEB25190) | human gut metagenome | biome: human gut; feature: human-associated habitat; material: faeces | place: Austria | collected 2013
CATCTTTTGCCCATTCATTAGCAGCTACACGTGTTAATCCACGGATTCCTTCTTTTGCTGCAGCATAGGAACATTGTCCATAGTTTCCAAATAACCCTGCACCTGAAGCAAAGTTGACAACCGATCCTTTTGTTTCTTTTAAATATGGATAGCATGCTTTCATATAATAGAAAGCAGCATAAAGGCCTGAATACATTGCTAGATCAAATTGTTCTGTTGTATGATCCGCCAATGTTACCCCTGATGCAGATGCTTGAGCATTGTTGATTAAAACATCGATTCTTCCATAAGTGTCCATAGCTTGTTTAACAACGTTGTTAACAACGGCTTCATTATCAGCACCAGCATTAACATCTGCTTGAACTGTTAAAACTTTGATACCATATAATCTTTCTAATTCCTCTTTAGCAGCTTCTAATTTTTTAACATTACGTCCTGTAATAACAAGATTAGCTCCTTCTTTAGCATAAGCAGTTGCAATTCCATAACCAATCGAACCACAGCTTCCATCTTCTAAGACAGCACGTCCTGCTCCTGTAATAATTGCTGTTTTACCTGTCAAAAATCCCATTTATATTTCCTCCTTAAATACAATTTTTAAGCGTTAATGTAATTATAGCACTGTTAAAATAAAAAATCTATAGCTTGTGATATTTTTAACAAACTATAGACGTATAAAAATCATATAAACAACAGTTGATAAAATAATACTTAAAAAAGTATTTTTCTTCCATTTATAAGTAAACACAACAGTTAAACATGCTAAAAAACAAGGGAAAAAGAGTGTTGTCATTTGTGTTCTTAAATCCTTTAGACAATAAACAATAAGAACTGCCATAATAGTCATTGGTAATTTTTTTTCTATTTTTTTTAACCACTCAGGCAATTCCTTTTCTTTAAATAAGAGAAAAGGTAAAGCTCTTAATAAAAAGGTAATCATCGCCGAAAGAACGATAGCTCCTAAAATATATTTATTCATATCCTGTTCCTCCTTGTTTTACAAGTAAAACCATCGAAGAAATAATCAATGACGGTAACATAAAGTTTTGAGTGCCAAACACAACCAAACAAATAATAGCAGTAATTACCCCTACAATAGCTGGAAAATGATCTTTATTTTTTTCTAATTGATCCATAAAAATAATAATAAACAATGCTGTCATACAAAAATCAATTCCTGTTAAATCAAAAGGAATCAAATTGCCAAGTACAGCTCCTAAAACAGTTCCAATAAGCCAATAACTTCTTGAAAAAAATGCGACATAAAACATAACTTCTTCTTTATTTTGTTTTTCTAAATTACAGTTAACCGCATAGGTTTCATCAGTCATGGTAAAAATCATATACCACTTTTGTTTCATTTTATTAAAAATATCTATAAAAGATAAACTATAAAAAAGTTGTCGACTATTCATCAAAAGAGCCGTAACACCAATTGTAAGCAAAGAAGCACCAACACTTAGTAAAGTAATTAAAAGAAACTGAAAAGCTCCTGTATAAATCAAAAAGCTTACAAGTAATGCGACATACCAAGCAAATCCCGCTTCATTCATCATTATGCCATAAGCTATTGAAACAAACAAATAACTACACATAATAGGAATTGATTGCTTAAATGCTTTCTTTATAATTTCTTTATTTTTCATATTCTTCTAAAAAATTCTGATAAACTTTATCCTTTTTTGTTCCTAAAATACAATCTAAATTAACATTATCTAAAGCTTTGAAAATATTTTGATCAACATTTGAGTTTACTTGTTTCATTGTTTTAATTAATTCTTTCATTTCTTTTCTCTTACTTGTTCCATCATTAATTAAAGAACATCCTTCAATAAAACGACAGGCACAATTAATAAATGTTAAATCATTATGTTTACGCCAAGAAATAATACTTTCTTCTTTCACTAAATATAATGGTCGAATAAGCTCTAATCCTTCAAAGTTTTCACTATGTAATTTAGGCATCATTGTTTTGATTTCTGAACCATAAAACATAGAAAGTAGCGTCGTTTCAATTACATCATCAAAGTGGTGCCCTAAAGCGATTTTATTGCATCCTAATTCTTGAGCCTTACTATAAAGATACCCTCTTCTCATCTTCGCACATAAGTAACATGGACTTTTATCAACTGTTGAAACCACATCGAAAATATCACTTTCAAAGATTTCAATAGGTACATTCAATAAATCCGCATTATCTTCAATAAAATCTCGATTATAACTGTTATATCCCGGATCCATGACAACATAACATGCTTCAAAAGGAACACGTCCATGTCTTTGTAATTCTTGAATACATTTAGCCATCAAAAAAGAATCTTTACCCCCACTGATACAAACCATGATTTTATCATTTTCTTGAATAAGTTGATAGTTTTTAATAGCTTTAATAAATTTAGACCAAATTTCTTTACGATAAGTTTTTATGATACTTCTTTCTATTTCTCTATATTTTTCCATTTCCAAAACACTCCTTATAACATTGAGAAAAAATAGCTAAAAATTCATCAATTTCTTTTTCTGTTGTTAAATGAGAAAGACTTATTCTAAAAGAAGATAAAGCACGTCCACGATCATGAAAGAGTGCATAAATCATTTTAGAAGGTGTTTCTGCCGGACAACATGATGTTTTCGTCGAAACATAAACTCCTTGATGATCTAAAAGTTCTGCAAACTTTGTGGCTTTAATTCCTTTTAAAGAAATATTGATTACATGAGGTAAAGAACATTCTGTATGATTCAATAATACCTGTGGATATTCTTTGAGTTCATCAACAATTTTATAATTTAATTTCTTAACATATTCTATTCTTTCTTGTTGTTTTGAAAATGAGATTTCTAAAGCTTTTTCAATAGAAACAATATGCGCTAATTCAGGAGTTCCACTTCTAAAAACAGTTGTTGATTTTCCTCCATCAATTTGTGTTTTTAACCCCACATTTTTCTTTTTAATTAAAATTCCAGTACCTAACATTCCATAAAACTTATGTGGTGCCACGGTTACTAAATCGACATTTTGATAATCAATTGCTATTTTCCCAATAGCTTGAGACGCATCACTATGAAAGAAACAATATTTATAATCTTTTAAAACTTTTCCAATTTCTTCAATTGGTTGTCTAATCCCCAATTCACTATCAACACTACAAACACTTACAAGAATGGTATCTTCTTTAAGCAATGACTTTATTTGAGCCACATCAACTTGTCCATTTTTCTTTAATGGAAGCATTTCAACAACAAAACCAAGTTCTTGCATTTTTGTAAGACTTGATAAAATTGAATTATGTTCTAATGGAGATATTAAAATATGTTTTCCACGGTGTTTATACCTTTCTAAAACCCCTTTGATAGCAAGATTATTTGCTTCACTGGCCCCTGATGTATAAATAATTTCTTCAGGTAAAACATGTAGTTGTTCAGCAATTTTCTTTGTTATTTGATCAATAATATCTTTTGCTTGTAACCCTAAAGAATGATTTGCATTAGGATTAGCAAAATAGTGCATCGTTGCTTGATAATAGGTATCAAGGACTTCTTTTTCTATTGGTGTATTGGCTGCATAGTCTAAATAAATCATAAGACACCTCCCTTTTCCTACTAATATTATAGGAATTATAAGGAAGTGTCAATAATGAAAAGAACTCTAGCGAATGCTAGAGCTTTTCATCAAGTGCTTTTCCATTTGTTTCAATGATATGTTTCATCCAATCATAAGATTTTTTCTTCGTACGTTTTAAAGTCCCATTTCCTTTATCATCCATATCAACATAGATAAATCCATAACGTTTTTTCATTTCTCCCGTTGATAAAGAGACAAGATCGATAGGTCCCCACATTGTATAGCCTAAACAATCGACACCGTCAATATTAATGGCATCAGCCATTGCAGATAAATGTTTTTGAAGATATTCAATACGATAATCATCTTCTACATAACCGTTTTCATCTGCTTCATCAATGGCACCCATACCATTTTCAACAATAAAAATTGGTTTTTGGATACGATCATAAATTTCATTCATACAATGTCTTAGTCCAAGTGGATCAACAGGCCATCCCCAAGGTGTATTTTCTAAATAAGGATTTGAAGAACCACCAACATTAAACCAAAGATCATCTTTTTTTACTGTATTAGAACGATAATAAGAAAATGATACGAAGTCTAATTGTCCTTCTTTTAAGATTTCTTTATCTTCTTCTGTAATTTCTAATGAATCAAAACCATGATGTTGCCACACACTTTTAGCATAAGGATGATAATATCCTCTTGCCATTGTATCAATAAAATACCAGTTTTCTCTTCTTGCTTGAAGGCGTTTAAATATGTCTTCTGGTTTACATGTTGCTGGATAAAGTTCACTCATCGCATACATTGTTCCAAACATACTTTCCGGCATCATTTGATGTCCTAAAATAACAGCTTTAGCACTGGCAACAAACATATGATGGTCTGCTTGGTATCTTACTTTTCCATCACTTTCTCTTGTTCCACATGGACCAAATCCTCTAACTGCATTGATTTCATTAAATGTTAACCAGTACTTACAACGTTTTCCAAATCTTTCAAATAATGTCTTACAATATTTTACATAACAATCAATAACATATCGGTTTGACCACCCACCGTATTTTAAAGCAAGATGCATTGGCATTTCATCATGACAAATGGTAATAAGTGGTTCCATATGATATTTTTCAAGTTCTGAAATAACATCATCATAAAATTTTAACCCTTCTTCATTTGGCGTTTCTTCATCCCCTAATGGATAAATACGGCTCCAACAAATACTAAAACGAAAAACATTAAAGCCCATTCCAGCCATTAAAGCAATATCTTCTTTGTAATGATGATAGAAGTCAACTGCTTGATGACTTGGATAATATTGATCATCTAAAAAAACTGGTTTAGCTTCACTAGGTACTGGATCTGCATAGAAAAATGAACTTCGTGGTTTTAAGATTGTTCCATCTGGCATTTGGAAAGTATGATGTCTTGGATTTTCTTGAGAACCATCGGTTTCAAAATCATGAGATAAAAGTCCACGTCCTCCTTCATTGAATCCTCCTTCATATTGAAAGTCAGCTGTTGCTCCTCCCCATAAAAATCCTTTTGGTAATTGTTTCATAATAGCCTCCTGTTACTTTTTACATTTTATTTTGATAATTTTTACAATTTTATATTATTCTTCTTCCATTACTTTGTCAATAGTTACATATTATTTTGACAATTTTATCACAATTAGATAAAATAATCATGAGGTGATACTATGAATTTAATGGATACGATACACTTACATAAAAATGATTTTTCGAAAACAGAACGAAAAGTCTATGACTACATTATTCAAAATCCTTCTGCCGTTGAAACAGCAACAATTACAAAAATTGCTGAACTATGCCAAGTTTCAACTTCTGGTATTTTAAGATTTTGCCGAGTTTTAGGATATAAAGGTTATAAAGATTTTCGTTTTGATATGGTACATTATCTTCATCAAGAACATATTGAAGTGAATCCTGAAAATTTATTCAATCAACAAATTTCTCAATATTTATCAGTTATTCGTCAATTTAATAACATCGATCAAAACAAACTCAATCAACTTATTGAACAAATAAAAAACACCAAAAACATCTACATCATCGGTGTTCATTATTCCTCTTTACCAGCAAAGCATTTAGTTTTAGGATTACAAGATTTAGGTATTAATACTTATTTTGCCTATGATTATATGCAAGCCAGTCATCTTTATAATACGATTCATGAAGATGATTTATTGATTTATTTTTCTATCGAAGGAAATCAAAATAATGTTTCTCGTTTTTTTGATCTTTCAAATGCTTCAGAAAATACGTATTTAATTACTTTAAATTCGAAACCTATATTAGCTATTGAAAATACTCTTATTTTACCAGGCTATACATTATCTAAACAATCAATCGTTGATTTACAATCAATCGTGGTTATTTTTGTAGAATTACTTTTAAATATGTTACACAATACTTTAAAATAGAACCAAGACAAAAATCTTGGTCCTATTTTAGTTTTCTTCTTCTTTTAAAAATGAAAGAATTTTTTTATTAAAGACATCATCTTCTTTAATTTCATTTAGAAGCCCAACTTCATTAGCACATTCTCCACAAATATCAACACCAATGGTATGACTGTTTTTAAATAAATAAGCAAGTAATATTTTAAATTCAATAAGTTGCATTGAACCTTGATCCCAATCTGTTTGCACCACACGTTTCGATAAAACATCTTTATCAATTGAAATATATAAAGGATAACGGTGTAACAAATCATCGATTTTTTTCCAAACTTCCAAATTTTCTAAATCATCATTTTTAAGGTATAAAACTTTATCTTGATGTTTAGGAATTAAAGAAACCTGTTTTTCATCGATTCCTATAAGAATAATTTTCTTTAAATACACATTATTTTCAATACTGTTTAAAATCCAGGAACCACAACTTAAAATATTATCAAATAAAGGTTGTACCATATCACTATGATGATCAAAAACAACTAAAATAAAACTCTGTTTAATTTTCTCTATCCAAAATTCACTCACATAATGAAAATTTCCTGAATCTATAAAATGAATGCCTTCCGGTGATAAATCCTTTATTTTATCTTCAATACTTTTTCTTGCTTGTTGACTGCAATAGCCATAAACTCCTTGCAATTCACGAAAATCAAGCCATTCAATATTTTTATGTTTATAAAAATTTTCATTTTCATAGATTCCTGTAAAATCCATTACTGTCATTTTCTTTTGTTTTTTAAACACCTAAAACACTTCCTTTGTTTATTATCCTAGCACAAAAAAGTAACTCTCATAACTCTTTTAATAAATAATTTTTAATTACTTCTACACATCCATTCTAACCACAGTTATTTGTTCAGTTGGTAAATTTAAAACTTGGCATAAATGTTTTAAACCATTTCCTTTATTGATATTTTTACAAATGATTTCTAAAGATGTTTCTTCAGCAAGTGCCATTTAAACATATAAATAAGTTTCTTGAATACTATTATAGGTTCTTTGCCTTGACTTTGAACTTTGATGATAAAGATTTAATTTATAAACCGGAAAAGGATTGTTTAAATAAAACTCTACAAGATTTTCTTTTTGAATTGTCACACGTTTATACATTTCTTGGTAGCTTTCTATGTGATATTCTTTCAACTTTTCCTTTTTGAACAAAAGATTTTTCTGTTAGAAAATGAATAAAATCATCTTCCTTTACCGCAATTTCTAATAGTTTTTTAAAGTATCCTCATCAAACTTTTTTTGATACAATGCTTTCTTTTAAATCTTAAACAAGTGCTCCAAAAATACAATTTAAATAACATACTCTTGGTAGAATATCATAAAACTCTTCAAGTTCTGTTTGATTTTTTCCTGTATTTAAAATAACAATTTTATCTTTACTAATTGCTTCTTGTGTTTTCTTTGATGTTTTTTATTAGAATTGAATAATGTTTCCATATTGCTTCCTCCACTTTTGGAGATTATCATTTTAAAGCCATAAAAAAAGCCTCTTTTCTATTTAGAAAAGAAGCTTTCAATCTAACAATAAATAGCAACTTTAATCAAGATTTTCTCCATTACTTTCTATAACTTTTTTATACCATTCAAATGAATCTTTTTTCTTTCTTTGATAAGTTCCTTTTCCTAGATTATCACGATCTACATAAATAAAACCATAACGCTTTTGTACTTCTCCTGTCCCATTAGAAATCAAATCAATACAACCCCATGTTGTATACCCTATTAAATCAACACCATCTTCTTCTACGGCATCTTTCATTGCTTGAATATGTTGTCTTAAATAATCAATACGGTATTCATCATGAATCGTTCCATCTTCTTCTACAACATCATTTGCTCCTAAACCATTTTCTACAACAAAAAGTGGCTTTTGATAACGATCATATAGTTCATTGATTGTACTTCTAAAACCTAATGGATCAATAGCCCAACCCCAATCACTTTCTTTTAGATAAGGATTTTTTGCTGAAGCAAAGATATTACTTTCACTTTGTTTTCCTTTACTTAAATCACTGCTACTTACTCTTGAAGAATAATAAGAAAAACTTACAAAATCTACTGTATTTTCCATAAGCATTTCTTGATCACCTTTTTCAAAGGGAATGTTGGCCTTTCTTTTTTTAATCCATTTTAATGCATAAGATGGATAATAACCTCGAGCTTGTACATCAGCAAACATATAGACCTCTCTATTATCACAAATCGCTTGCCAATAATCTTCAGGTTTACAAGTTTCCGGATAATAAGAGCCCGCCGCCAACATACAACCTATCTGATTCTTTTCATCTACTTCATGGGCAAGTTTCGTAACCATTGCACTTGCGACAAGTTGATGATGAACACATGTAATCATTGCTTGTATTTCATTTTCACCTTTTTCAAAACAAAGTCCAGCCGCTACAAAAGGAAAATGTAAAATCATATTGATTTCATTGAATGTAATCCAGTATTTAACAAGGCCTTTATAACGTGTAAATAATATCTTACAAAGTTTATAAAAATAATGAATCATTTTTCGACTGCGCCATCCCCCTATTGTCTTTACTAAATGCATTGGACAATCAAAATGATTTATAGTTACAAGAGGTTCAATACCATATTTATGGCATTCTTTAAAAATATTTTCATAAAATTGAAGCCCTTCTTCGTTTGGCTCACTTTCATCACCTTGTGGAAAAATGCGTGTCCAAGCAATCGAAAGACGAAATGTCTTAAAACCCATTTGCGCAAATAAAGCAATATCACTTTGATAATGATGATAAAAATCTATTGCTGTTAAGGCAGGATAAAAATGTTCTTGATCAAAATCATACATTTTCTTCTTTCCTGTCCCAACTAGATAACGATCTTTTCCTAACGGCATTAAATCGACATTAGCAAGACCTCTCTTCCCTTGGTTAACACCACCTTCGCATTGATTCGCAGCAGTAGCACCACCCCATAAAAAATCTTTTCTAAATCCCATTGTCATTCCTCCTTTATCTTACAAAAACATCTTAAACATTTTTGCAAGATAAATTAAAAAAGTTTCCAAAAAGGAAACTAAAGCAATAACAATACTAAATCCAAAACATGACGCATGCTGTATTCGTTATATAAAGCATTATGTGTTTGTATTCTAAACGTTTGATCAAAATCATTTATTTCTTGACAGGTAATAAGAAACTTAAATATTTTAGCTTTTTTTAATCTTTTAACAATTCGTTGATCAAAAGTAAAGAGGTTTCCATTTGTACTGATAATCAATAATAAATCATCTTTTTGATAAACATAATCCTTTTTAAAATTACCATCACATAAAGTACAAGATATATGTTTAATATTCAATTCTCTTAAAAGTTGATAACAATAACTTCTCGCATCTCCTCTTGCATAAAGGTAGACATGATGTGCATTTTGAATTTTCCTAATCATTTTCATAAGTTCATCCATCGAAAGATGTTGGCTTACATAATTTATTTCTTGAACTAAATACTTTGTAAATGCGTTTATATTTTCTTTTTCTGATTGCGTATCATCGAAAAATTGTTTATGTCGTGTAAGAGAATCAATTTGTTGTAAACAGGCAAAACGAAACTCCTCATAATTTTTATAATCTAACATCTTGATACATTTAGATACTTGCCCTTTTGAAATATGACAAGCCTTGGCGATGTCTTGAATCGTTAATTGTGGAATCATTTTAATATTGTCTTTTAAAAAAAGACATAAAGCTGATAAACTTGAAGACTCTACTTGGCTATTTAAAATATCATTAATACGATCACCAATCATTTTTTTCACCTACTACATAGTCAATAAATTGTTTAAATGCTTTTGATTTCTCGTTTTCTTTTAAATAAGCCATATAAAAAGTTTGTTGATCTTCTAAGTCTTTGATTTTTATTTTTTTAATTGGTAACAAATCATAAACAGCCACATCAGGAACAATAGCAATTCCTAAATCATGTCCTACAAAACCACCTACCACTTCATCTTCTTCTATTTCCATAGATATACATGGATGAATATTTTTCTTTTCTAAAATATGATCGATCATAGAACGAATTCCACTACTTTTAGTAAAAGTAATGAAAGGAAGATTTTCTATTTCTTTTAGAAAAAGATGTCCATATTTTGTAAGAATAACATTTCTTCCCTTCCGTTCAAATAAACTTAATCCTATTTCATCTTCCATTAGATGAATTGCATGAGTCAAACTCGGTTGTGTAATATGTGATTTTGCAGTGGCTTTTGTATAATGTTCCTCTTTAGCAAGCGTTACAAAATAACGCAATTGATATAAATTCATTGTCATCACCTAGTATTATTATACTAGGACTTCTTCCTCTTTTCGAGTGCGTTTTTGAAATAGTAAACTAATCAACACACCAACAATGATAAATGTTGATCCTAAAACAAAGGATGTTGTCAAAATCTCATGAAAAACAAGCACCCCCCCCAAAAAAGAAGATGTTAGTGTTTGAATAGGATAAAAAGCACTACATGTATTAGCAGGAAGCATTGATAAACTTCTATTCCATAAAATATTTGTAAAGGCTGTACAAACTATTCCCATATATAAAATTCCTAAAATGGCCCTATATCAATTTGAATGAGTGAATGTGTTAATTGAATTTCTAAAAAAGAAACAGGTATATTACATACTGTCGCAATAAGCATTGAAACCTTTGTAAGAGTAAGCGCACTGTATTTATTAGAAATCTTTCTTGAAATAACAGACATAAAAGCCCAACCAATAACAGCAATGAAAGAAATAAGAACACCAATAAATTCAATATTGGCTCCTGTTCCAACAATCATATAAACACCAAATAGTGAAAGAATAATTCCAATAATTTTATTAATTTCTAGTTTTTCATTTAAAATAATCATTGCCATTACACTGATAATAATTGGATTAAGAGAATTAATCAAAGAAGCCATTGAACCACCAGAAATCTTTGTTCCTAATAATTGGCAATCCACAGAAATAAAATAACCAATAAATCCCATAATAAAGAAATATTTATAATCACTTTTTTCAATCTTTTCTTTCTTACTTTTTAAAGATATAAAGCTTAACGCAATAAATGCAATCAAATAACGAAACATTGCAACTGTAAATGTAGGAATCTTTCCTAAAACAAATTGACTAACAACATATAAACTTCCCCATAACATAAACGTAGTCATTAAATATAAATAAGATTTATTCATTTACCTTCTCTCCTTGCCTAGAAATTGTACAATCCTATTTACATAAATAAAAATAGATAAAAATTATTGTTTCAATAGTTTTTATCTATAATTAATTATTTTTCTATATAACAAGTATACCCATTACGACCTCGATTTTTTGTCTGATAAAGAGCTTGATCCGCTAAATTATATAAAGTTTTAAATGTTATTCCATGTTTTGGATAAAAGGCAATACCAATACTACATGAAATACTTCCTTTAAAGTCTTCAATGTAAATTTCTCTTATCTTTTGACATACTTCATTTGCTTTCTTTTGAGCTTGTATTTCATCTTCAATTTCTTTAACAAAAACAATAAATTCATCACCGCCAGCACGACCAACAATATCATCTATGGCAAATGATTCTTTCAAAAGAGTACCAAAAGCTTTTAATACTTCATCACCTATAACATGACCATTAAGATCATTGACCATTTTAAAGTTATCAACATCAATCATAAATAAAGCCCCGGTATGTTGAGATTTATCCTTTGCAAGATAATTTGTAATTTCCGTTTTTAAAGTTTCTTTATTTTTAATTCCTGTAAGCGCATCTTTTCTAACATATTCTAATAGATTCTTTTGATGTTTTTTGTTGATGTTAAAAATTGTATAAAGAAGTACCAGTAAACCTAAAACAAATAATGTAAAGAGTAGATACCCTAAGCTAATAATAACTGTATAAGATTCTTGAGCAACATCAGCATCAATGCTATAACACATGATCCAATCATTGATTTTTAGTGGATAATATGCCATATATGATTTTTTATTTTGATAATTCAATGTTATATAGCCTTTTTTTGTTTAGTAAATTTTTCTCTTAAACTTTGAAGTTTATCCGTCGACAAAACATCATAACCTGCAAAATAGCTATAAATACTTTCTGCTTGTAAAATTTTTTTATTCTTGAAAGCAGTATCATAAGTAATCAATCGTCCATCTTTAGAAACAATAAACGTTGAATCTTTTCCACCATAGATATTTTTAAAAACAATTTTATTCAAATTACCGATATCATAACTACCACCTAAAACCCCAATAATCTCTTTTTGTTGATTATAAATAGGAACCGCCAAAATAACCCTTGTTTCCCCAGCAATAGCACTTTCAAGTGGATCACTCAAAACCCTTTTCCCCTTAAGTGCTTCTTGAAAATACTCACGATGGGCAACATTTTTAACAGCGCCATTATCATAATGACTTTCCCCATCACAATTAATAATTCCAACATTTTCAAGTTTTGTATATTTCTTAATTGATTTTATTAAATTAATATTATCTTCACAGAAAAGATCTTGTCTACTAATATGATTTCCAATTCCTTCAAGATAACGATATTGAATATTTATGTATTCTTTTAAACTTTCTGTTTGTTTTTCCGTATTCATCAAAACTTTATCAACAGATTCATTTACAATATCTTCTTTAATGTAAAAGAAGAACGTAAACGAACAAATTAAAAAGAAAACAAAAAATACAAACATTGCTTTTAAATAAGATTAAATGATGTTTTATAGATTTCTTGTCTTTTCACGGAATCACCCATCTTTCTCTTGTAAATATTTTATCATAATTACACCTTTTTTTAACAAAAATAAAAAAAGAATTACAGCAAAATCCATAATTCCTCAAAATATTCTATTTTTTCTTTTTAGTCATTGAAAGTTCATCAACCATCACTTTAAATAATCCTTTTATAAAAGAAGAATCATCCACTTCTTTTACAAGAAGCATTTCCTTTGCACCTGTATATGGATATTCATAAACAGGCTCTTTCATATAAGTAATTGCTGATGCTACAGGTTTAACAAGTAAACGATCATCATAAATACCACCTACTATTTTTCCTTGATAGTAAAGAATGTACTCACCCATCATTTTTCGATAAGTAATTTCTTCTAAACCATTCAATTGTTCTAAAACATAATCTAAATATTTCTGACTTGATACCATTTTATTTTCCCTTTTTGCCAATATTCATTAAAATATTTGACCTGGCATTTTTAATTTTTTCTTAGATGGAAATTGTCGGTCAAAGACATCCACTTTCGTTTCGTCAATAAAATAACCTTGAGGTGTAAAATATTCACCTCGAGTGTGATCTAGATAACCTTTTATAAGTTCTTTGCATAAAAAGAATGAACTATCTTCATTTTCAGGTAACCCATGATAGCGTATGCCATATTTTTTAGCATAATCAAAACCTACTTTTCCATAAAAATCAATATTTCCTTCTAGACAAACAGCACCACATCCTAATTCTCTAGCTTTTTCAAGTGCATATTCAATAAGTATTTTTCCATATCCTTGTCTTTTAAAATCATTTGCAATAGAAATAGGCCCTATGGTCATAACATCTAAATTTCTACCCTCATCTGTTTTAATTAAAGCCTTCATAAAAATAATTTGTCCAATTATTTTATTATTTAAAAACATCACATAATCCAAATCACTCACTAAATTTTCAACATCATGATAATATTCTCTAATTTCTTTACAAATTATTAGATTTTTTGTTTGCATCTTTTTCTCCTTTAAACCCATTAAATAAATAAATTCCCAAGACAGCATTAAATCCTGTAACTGCGAAGACTGAAAATCTTTCCGGAATACCAAAAAAAGAACGCAGAACATTCTTTGTGCCAATAACTTCTAAAATCATAAAAATTAAAGCAAGCAATGCCCATAACGCTAAAGCTCTATTTTCAGCCAAATGGTGAAAAAACAACAGCAAGAGTGTAAGAAATCAAAGATATAATTCCTAAAAGTCCTAAATAATTAATCAATGTTTTCTTCATCTTTACCACCAAATTCCGTACTAAACCAACAAATATAATTATCTAATATATCCTCATTAAATTTATTTCCTGCACTTTTCCTATCTAATTGATAATCAATCAAAGAATGTATTGTCATTGTAAAAGAG
>OLPG01002231.1_pt1 | contig 14197 bp, 12 predicted proteins | sample 1672311 | NCBI WGS metagenome assembly OLPG01 (sample SAMEA3136670, study PRJEB25190) | human gut metagenome | biome: human gut; feature: human-associated habitat; material: faeces | place: Austria | collected 2013
AGACTTGTTATTACTCACCACTTGCAGAAGTGGGAGTCTTCTCGACTGAGATAAACACATATTTATATCTCAGCCGAACTATAACCTCCGACTGAGATATAATGCTCCATATAATTACACAATGATTCTCTTTCTCAGACTAGAACACAACTTTTCCGTTTACGACATTCCATACACCGTATTCATTTGCCGCTGTGCCGGTATAGTCAAAATCTACTTTTCCGTTGGTCACTTTGAACCAGCCATTCTCGTTTGCTGCAAGTCCCGTATAATCAAAGTCCACTTTTCCATTCGTCACTTTGAACCAGCCGTTTTCGTTTGCTGCAAGTCCTATATAGTCAAAGTCTACTTTTCCGTTCGTCACCTTGAACCAGCCGTTTTCGTTTGCTGCAAGTCCTGTATAGTCAAAGTCTACTTTTCCGTTCGTTACTTTGAACCAGCCATATTCATTTGCCGCAAGTCCGCTGATCTCGGTTGCAATCTGACCATCTTTATAGTAATACCAGTTTCCATCCTCTGCCGGTGCAAGTCCATCCGGAATAATAACCGGAGTCTCTGCATCCTGTGCCACTGCTTTTGTAACAATGTCCTGATAATTATCACTGACAATTGTGATCGTATATTCGGTTCCAATGGTCGGTGCTTTCTCCAGTGTAAAATTCAGTGCTTCCAGCGTTCCTTCTGCAAATACGGCAGAACCTCTTCCCTGACGATAGCTGATGGTATAAGTCGGATTCTCCAGCTCTGCCAGTGTTTTTCCATCTAATGTTACAGATACATCCGTTCCTTTAATGGCTGCTGTCGCAGATATGCTCTCATAAGTAGCTTTTACTTTTGAAATCAGCTCCTCGATCAGCTCTGCTGCCTCCGCTGAAGAAGCAGTTTTATTTGCGATCATTTCCTCAGCTTCACCGACATGCTCTTTCAGATCAGCATTGCTGTCATATCCGTTTGCTGCTTTTGCTTTATCCACCCATTTCTGAAGCTCTGTGATCTGCTCTTTAATGACTGGTGTGGACATGGTTCTTGTGATATCCGGATAGTTGGAACTGCTGATGGTCAGTGTATAAGTCGTTCCGGCTGTCGGTGCTGTCTTCAATGCAACCTTTCCATCTTTGATCTCCGCATTCTCTGCCAGTCCGCCAGATACGGAAATTCTTACGTTTTCCAGATCAGATGGAACACCGCTGATACTCAGTTCTGTGGAATCATCTTCAATGCCATACTGCAGACTGCTGAGATCTCCCTCATAGTATTTTGTCAGTTCCAGACCATTCTCTCCGCAAGGCACTTCGATAATACCGAGGTCTGTGAGCAATGTTACACTCTTTAATGTCTTTCCGTTCATATCACTGAACTGATAGAATGCATCCCCTTTTCCGTGTGCCCGTTTCAATCCCTGACCTTCTTTGATGGACCATGCGATTTCAACGTTTGGTGTCTTTGTTCCAACCCAGGTATTCTCCAAGCAGGTCATACCATAGGATTTACCCTCCGTTGTATTCAGGATTGCACCGTACAGGGTATACGGAACGGTCTCATCCTCACCCACTTTCAGGTTATTGCTTGTTCCAACACCTTCCAGCGTGATCTGATAATCACCATATCCGCCATTGAGATCCAGATCTGTAACAGACAGATATTTATTCGTTACGGCTGCTTCCTGCAACTTGCTAAAACTATATGTACCATCCGTATTTACAGTCAGTGTGCTGTATGCTGCCGGTGTGCTGTCCAGATCTGTCATGTAATAATTGTCATTCTCTGTCAGATTTTTTGCTTTTAATGTTTCATAAGTGCCTTCCGGAACTGCCACTGCCATAGTCACACCCATAATGAATTTGCCATTGTTATAAGTGCCCTTTGCCAGTCCTGTTGTTCCTTTGAATTTATTGGTTGTAGCTGTGGAAACCGCATCCAGACCTTCTTCCACCTGCCATACTGCTTTATCGGTCAGGTCATATGCAGCGTACAGATCTGTATACGGCACATTCATGGTCACATATCTGACCTCTTCATCCTGATCCCCGTCTGCTTCCGGAGCTTCTGCAATCGCCTCTGTAATAGCTTTTTTGAAATAAGAGCTGTTTCCATCGTCATATCCATTTCCAGGTGTTACAGTCACAGACTCAAATTTTCCGTCTTTTACTTCAAAACCAACGCTGATGGAATAGCTCTGCCATTCTCCAACTTCATCATTTTCCGCTACCACAGGATCAAAAGCATCTACATAGGCCTCTTTCGTGTATGTTCCATCTTTCACAGCATTCGCTCCTGTTGCCGCAAATGCACTCACCGGCATAGTTCCGGCTGTCATAGCTACTACCATGGCTCCTGCAAGCATTTTTGTCAGAAATTCCCGTCTCTTTTTCATTGTGATTCTCCTTTCCCATAAGCCATTGCCTAACTTCCTTCATTCCTGTACCTGTCACATCCAGAAACCGTTTTTTCCGTCAGGCAAAAAAAAGAGACTTCACCTGTATATGCGTCCTGTGCCGCATGCGGGAGAAGTCTCTACCAAGTCCACAGACAGTTTTATCTCCGGCTGAAAACTCAGACTTGACAGCAACTGACCTGTGAATTTCAATGTTCAATTTTGATGGCATTTTTATTAGTGTTTCCTAACGACGGTTACTTTAACATTACAACACCCCATTTGTCAACCGCTTTTTTTCCATTTTCTTTTAACTGAAACTTTTTCTCAACTTTCATTCCCCTTAAAGCCCGATAAATTTGAACAGCACCAGCAGCACCACTGCCCGCAGCACGGTAAACCAGATCTCATTTCCTTTCAGACTACGGATACCGGTATGTATATTCCCTTTCGGACAGGTATCGATACACTTCTGACACTGGAAGCAGTCCCCGGAAAGTTCCGGAGCCGTATCCGGTGCCAGTTCAATATCAGACGGACATTTCATGATACATGCACGGCAGCCTCTGATACACTCGGAACGGTCTCTGCGCAGGGTAAACAGCGGCAATACCGGAAGCATGGAAAATACCGCTCCCATCGGGCACAACACACGACAGAAAAAGCGTTCCTGAAATGCCATACCAACCAGGATCAGCACCAAAAGTACCAGCCCTACGATATAGCCGCCCAGTTTGAAATTACCGGCATGCAACATGGAAAATACATCCCATGGGCTCATGCCCCGCGTCTTGCTGTATACTCCGGTATAACAGCTTACTACCAGAAGCACCAGCACGATATATTTCACTGCCTGCAGATATTTTACCACCGATGCTTTCATCGTTACCGGTTTCTTTTTCCGTTTCTTGCAGATAAACACATAAAATGTGCGCACTGCATCCCCAAGACTTCCAAAGGCACAGGCAAACCCGCAGAAAAATCTGCCGAATACAACCGTAAACAGGCAGAGAGCGATCAATGTAACCACAAAGGAAGTCAGCTCCAGGTGACTCTTTGCCCCCATCTGGGTAAAAATGTATTTTACACCGTTAAAAGCGGCTGTATAGGCAGACGGAATAAACAGAAAATACAGTAACTGTATCACTGCCCGCACCCACACATGCACTTTCTTCAGCGTCTTTTTATTCATCTGTTTCATTTATCTGGCACCGCCTTTCGCAAGAGCCTGTGCCGTTGCATTTTTGATTCCGGTGGAGCTGAAGGTCGCACCGCTGATGGTATCCACATCCGCGCTCTGTGCATCCAGGATCTCCGGAATGATATCGTTTGCCATCGTCAGATAGGCACTGTCTTCTTTTTCTGCAGACAGGATATCCACAGCGGCGATCCTGCCATCTGTAATGGTCACTTCCACTGTGATATCACCGCCAAAACCGGTCGCTGTGCCCTGATAGATTCCGTCTGTATAGGAACCGCCTGTCTCCCCGGCCGCTGCTGCAATTTCCGCATTTTTACGGTCTGCCTCGGCTTTGGCCGCGGCATCCGTCTGTTCATGAGCCAGTGTCACTTTACTATATCCGATCAATGCTGCCACAATGACGCATACATTGATCGTCCGTATCCAAAATTTTTTCATTCTGCACTATCCTCTCTGTCTTCGTTCCGGGCCGACTCAGTCTCTGCCAGGAATTTTTCCCTTGCCTGACGCAATGCTTCACGGCAGGCTTCTTTGATGGATTTTGACGTACAGGTCGCACGGGAAACGGTATCCATCTCAGTCAGGTTCTGATCTACCTGCGCACCCGCATTTTCTCCACTCATATCTATCACTGCCATACCGATAATACGGGATACCATACCGGTCATGCCGGAAGTACCGTTCACTGCACGTTTGATGTAAGAATTGTTTCCGCTGTCTCCGTCTCCGGTCACATTATTGATCTCTGCCACCCGGTCGTTTTTGATCACAACGCTTGCGGACAGATGGTACGGTTCAAAGTCCTCATCCTCATCCGGCTCACACAGAACCGTTACCGGATAGGTTCCATCTGCATAGTATACGGATTTTTTATCTGTATCAGATCCATCGTTTCCGTTATCGGTATTTCCATTATTATCATTGCCATTGTTTCCGCTATCACCTGCATTTCCATGATCCGGGGTCACCGGCTGAGATGGATTTGCAGCTGATTTTGCAGCATCCAGTGCCGCCTGGATCGCATTGATGATACCTCTGGAACTGTATGTCGCTCCGGACACGGTATCTACCCCTGTTGTCTGCTGATTAACCACACGGTTTGCCACTACTTTTGCACGGTCAAAATATGCCGCATCGTCTTCATTGGACAGAATCTCCACGGACTGGATGGTCTGATTTTGGATCACAACCGCTACGGTAATGTCACCCAGATATCCTTCTGCGGTTCCATAATAAGTGCCATCCGGATACGGGAAATTGCCACTGACCGTCGGAACTGCCGGGACATCCTCTACTTTCTGCTCCGGCAATTCAGGCACGATCAGATCCTGCTGTCCGCCCTCACCCGGATTCACGGCAGCCTGTGCCAGTGCATTTCGTACCGCATTGATAATTCCCACGGAACTGTAGGTCGCTCCGGACACCGTGTCTACATTGGTACTCTGGGAAGCCACGATTTTTCCGGTAATGGAAGATGCTTTACTGATATAACTGCTTCCGTCGGAAGTCTCCACAATCTCAACAGACGCAATTTTCCCATCTGTGATCACGACTTTGACCTTGATCGGTCCCGCAAATCCGGTGGCGCTTCCGTAATACACACCGTCTTTGTATACACCTGCGTCCATGGATGCTGCCAGCGTGGTGGATCCCTGTCCCTGACCCGGATTTTCTGCGGTCTTTCCGCTGTCCTTTTCACCGGTCAGCGCATTTTTGACCGCACTGATGATACCTCTCGAACTGTAAGTCGCTCCGGAGACTACATCCACATCCAGATTCTGTGACTGGATGATCCGGTCAATCACCCCTTTGGCACGGTTGAAAAATGCCGCGTCATCTGCTTCTACATTTAAAATTGTAATCGCTACGATTTTTTTATCTTTGATTTCAACAGCTACTGTGATCTTTCCTGCAAATCCGGTACCTGTTCCTTCATAGATACCATCCGGCAGATCAAATACCTGACCTTCCAGATTCATCTCCTCTGCGGTAGTATCTTCCACCGTATCGGACTCCGTGGTTTTTGGCGCTGCTTTCTGTACGGCATATACCTTTGGTGTATACGCTGCCACGGATGCTCCTGCGCAGGCAACTACCAGAATGGCAGATAATGCCGGAGCCATTGAACCAAGCTTTACGGATTTTTTTTCTTTCTGCCGGTCATTGTTTTTCACATCTGGCTCTGTCTTTTTATTTTCTTTCTTCATCATCGCTCTCCCGACCTTTCTAAAAAATATGCTGCCACACATTTTTTAATTTCCTCTCACAAAAAATGCCATCATAATATACATTAGGCTTTTCTAACGCACGTTATGATAGCATTACTTTTTTTCACAAGTCAAATATTTTTTTCTCATTTTCTCAATAAAGTGTCTTCTTGAGAAATAATGTGCAATATCTTTTCTTTTTTCTCAACTGAGCGCATGAAATAAGCCTTGCTTCGTGAAAATCCATAAAAAAAATTTCACGCCTCGTTCTTTTTATGATATTGCAGATTTTTCCACGAATGACTGTTTTACCCTCTAATGGGCGCTGTCAGCTGCATAGGCCCGTCTGACTGCCGGCAGAATGACTCTGGATACGATGCCGATCAGCAGACCGGTAACAAATCCGGAGATCAGCAGCACCGGAACATAAAAGATCAGTTTCAGATTTTCCACCACAAGGATCGCCACGATCAGCTGTCCGATATTGTGGCAGATTCCGCCAAGTACGCTGACTGCCAGAATGGACAGTTTATCTGTTTTTTTCAGAATAAGCATCACTGCCAGGCTCAACAGACCGCCTGCCAGACTGTACATGATAGAAGCCAGATTTCCAAACATAAATCCACTCAAAAAAATACGCACAACAGAAACCAGAAATGCCTCTTTGCCGCCGATCAGATAAAGTGCAGCCACAATCACCAGGTTTGCCAGGCCAAGCTTCACACCCGGAATCCCGAAATTGATCGGAATCAGTGTTTCCACATAACTGAACACCAGTGCCAGCGCAATCATCATCGCCAGAAGTGCCACTGTTTTTGCAGATATCTTTTGTTTTTTCATACTTCTTTACCGCCCTATGTTTACTTTGTCTTGATTTCCTGAATATTTGCCGTATTGTTCATATTGATAAAATCATCCATAACGCCATCGGTAATATACAGTTTTCCGTCCTCATCCTCCATAATTGCGTCAAATCCGTCTTCTGCACAATGTTCCTCGCAGTATGCAATGGCATCCTCCGTGCCCAGTACAAACAGAGACGTGGACAGTCCATCCGCCAGTGTACTGTCAGCACTGACAATGGTGACTGAAATCAGTCCGTTATTGGCTGAATATCCGGTCTTCGGATCGATGATATGATGATATTTCACACCGGTTGCCTCATCTACAAAATAGCGCTCATAACCACCGGAAGTGATGATAGCTTTATCTCTGACACTGACGCCTCCCAGATAACCGTTCGTATCATTCGGATCCTGAATACCGACTTTCCATGCAGAACCATCTGTCTTGGAACCCAGCACATGCGCATTGCCCCCCAGATTGATCACGGCACTCTCAATACCATAACGTTTCATGACTTCCATAACTCTTCCGGATGTGTAGCCTTTGGCGATTCCACCCAGGTCAATTTCCATCCCTTCCGGAAGGGTAATGGATGATACACCGTTGTCCTCCGTCAGACTGATCCTGCCGGCATTCACCAGTGCAAGTTTTGCATCCAGATCTTCCTTCGAAGGAACGGCAAAATCACCGGTAGTAAATCCCCAGAGCTGCATCACCGGATAAATACTGATATCAAAAGCACCCTGTGTACTCTGATAAATAGCGAGAGCACGTTTTACCAGATAGTCCGTATCCTCAGACAGTGTACCGCCGCCATTTTGATTGATCTGCGCCACTTCACTGTTTGCATCTCCGGTAGACAGCAGTGCATCCAGTCTCTGGATCTCCGCTATCCCGGCTTCCACCGCCTCTTTTGCATTCTCACCGTAAGCAGTCAATGTCATATAAGTATCCATGGCAAATACTTCACTGGTGTACTCCGCATTGCTGTTTTTTGTTGTTTTATGATCTGACGCCGCTTCACTCTGTACCGATCCTGCGTCCGCATCGGCCCGGTTTATACCGCAGCCTCCCAGCGGGAAACAGACCAGTGCACCGCACAGCAGCATCATCCAGATTTTTTTCTTCATCTGCGATTATCCTCCGTACTTTCAGATCTTTTATATTCTCCTTACCCACCGCTTAGTACTCTATGCACTTGATGCGGGGAGATGCTTATTCTGTGTTCGAATTAGCACAAGCTAACGTATATTCTATTACATCCACATTTGTTATGCAAGAACTTTTATTGAATATTTTTTATCATCAACTGCATACTGTAACAAAATATTATGCTCTCTCGCGCAATTTCGCAAGCAGTTTTTTCTCCCTTCTGGAAATCTGTACCTGCGTGGTACCCATGATTTTTGCCACCTCGGACTGCGTTTTTTCCTCCACATAACGCAGATAGATCAGCTGTTGCTCTTTCGCTTCCAGTGTATCCAGCAGCTGTTCCAGAAACAGATGGTCGGTACGTTCTTCAATCTCGTTATGCCGGTCACAGATCTGTTCTCCCAATGTAATTTCTTTCCCCTGATTGCCCGGAATCGACCGGTGCAGAGAGTCCACTTCTGTATTTGCTGCCAACGACTGCACAATTTCTTCCTTCCGGATGCCTGTCTTTTCTGAGAGTTCTTCCAGTGTTGGCTCCCGCCCCACCGTATTCTGCCAGTCTGCTTCTGCCTTTCGAACTTTCCACGCAGTCTCCTTCAGAGAACGGCTGACTTTCAACATGCCATCATCCCGCAAATAACGACGGATCTCACCGATGATGAGTGGTACGGCATAAGTGGAAAACTTCACTTCATATGCAGTATCGAACCGGTCAATGGCTTTCAGTAAGCCGATGCTTCCAATCTGAAACAGATCCTCCGGCTCATACCCCCGGTTGGAAAACCGACGCACAATGCTCCATACCAGTGGCATATTTTCCTGTACCAGCCTGTCTCTGGCTGCTTTATCTCCCTGGTGTGCCCGTTTAATTGTTTCCAACACCTGATCCATATGTAACTATCTGATCTCCTTTTTCATGACAACCCGTGTCCCTTTTCCCGGAGAAGATTCCACTTCCACAGCATCCATAAAGGCTTCCATAAAAGAAAATCCCATGCCGGAACGTTCCAGATCCGGTCGTGTCGTAAACAATGGTTCCAGCGCCTGTTTGATGTCTCTGATTCCGCGTCCCTCGTCCGTAACCGCCACATACAACGTCCGTCCTGACAGGCTTGCCTCCAGCCAGATCGTGCCGCCTTTCAGATTGTAACCATGAATAATACAATTCGTCACTGCCTCAGACACAGCGGTTTTGATATCCGCCAGTTCATCGATGGTCGGATCCAGACAGCTGACAAATGCCGCCACTGCCGTGCGGGCAAATCCTTCATTTTCTGATTGTGCTGCAAACGCAATCTGCATCCAGTTTTCTCCCTGTTCCTGCGTTTCTGCCTGTGACTGTTTTTCTTTTTCCTGTATCATGCGCTTTATTCCTCCTCCATCAAGTGTTCCATGCCGGACATCGCAAATATTTTTTTCATCCGCTCATTTAAATGTACGGCATATACATGGCCACCGGACAGTTTCATGTTTTTATACCGCCCAAGAATGACACCGATGCCGGAACTGTCCATCCAGTCAGTGCCGGAAAAGTCAAATATAATCGTTCTGATAAAATGTGTCTCCACCATAAGATCTGCTTCTTCCCGCAGTCTGGCAGATACATGATGATCCAGCTCCTGCGGCAGAAAAATGCGCAGCGTGGTTCCTTTGATCTGATATTCACACTCCATGTTTTTGTCTCCTTTTTGGGTTTTATGTCTTCATATTTTTAGATACAAAAAAAGACAGTATCGGAAAGATATAAGTATACCGAATTTCGGCATATTTATTTTATCTTTCGTATACTGTCTTCTACTTTCTAAAAATGCCTGCGGCATAATTCATTACTCGTTATCAGTATTGTTATCCGAGTTGTCCGCAGTTGTATTATCTGCCGCAGATCCGTCGGGAGTTCCGCCTGCCTGTGTACCGGTACTGCCGCTTGCATCCGGTACGGTAATACCGCGGGATTGCATATCATCGATCATTTCCTTACAGGTATTGCGCACGCTGGAGGAGTTTGTATGATTTTTTGCGATCTGGAACCATTTCAATGCATTGCTCTCATCTTTCTGATAGTTATAGGCAAAGGCCAGATAGTAGGCCGCTTTTCCTTCCTGATAACCTTCGTCAGTCTGTACGATGGATTCAAATTTTGTAATAGCTTCACTGTAATTGTTCTTTTCATACAGATCCAGTGCTTCATTCATATCCGCTTCCAACATGGCACTTTTTACATCTGTCATCATGTTATCATAAATCTGCTGTGCATTTTCACTGAGCAGATCACGGTTGACGTTTGCAAGGCTCTCGCCGGCTTTTACATTTTCTTTTGCCGCATAAGCCACGTAGGCGTTCAGCAGAGCTTCATAAGATGTGTTTTTCTCCCCGGCAGAACTTGTCTCTGTCTGTGCGTCCGCTACGGTCTGCTGCAGGCTGGAAATTTCGTCCTCAAGGCTCTTTATGCTCTGCTCTCTGGTTGCAATGGTTTCATTTGCTTTGACCAGCTGGGATGCCGCGTTTGTATTGGCATTTTTCCGGATACCGGGTACGATCAGGAAACACACTACTGCGATTCCGATGGCAGCACCCACCAGCAGATTGACCACTGTCAGAACAGCGGTATTATCGGTAAACTTCGCCGGACGGATGATCAGATCATTGCCGCTCTGATAACTTACCGTATCTTTTTCCTTTGTTTTAACTTTTCCATTGGCTTTCAGATGTTCATGGCATTCCTTTTTGTAACGCATGGTATTCGCATCACCGACATCTATTTTTTCTGCATTTTTTAATGCACGCAGTGCAAGATCATAGCGTTCTTCTTTCATATATAACAGTGCCAGCAGCTGATGACCTTTCACCAGCTTTGGATTCAATGCCAGTACTTTTTTCAACTGAATCAGTGCCAGATCCGTATTGCCGTCTTTGCAGTAAGTCAATGACTGGTTAAATTTTTTGATGGTCTGGTTCAGGTTGTCCAGACGGGCAGAACTTTTCTGGATATCTGCCAGATAACCGGTTGCCGGATTATCCTCTCCATGCAGACTTTTACTGATGACCCACTCGCTCAGTGCTTTCACGGATTCACCCATCTCAAAGTAAACCAGTCCCAGCAGGTTACGGGCATTGGTGTTCATTTTGTTATAGCGGAGGCTCATTTTCAGATATTCAACGGCTCCGCTCAGATCACGAACCTGTGCGCGCTCCAGTCCGTCATTGTAAAGTTTGTTGGAAATACTGACAATCTTTTTCCAGATTTTCACATCTGCTTCACAGTTCGGACAGGTATCCATAGAATCCAGGTACGCACCACAATAATAACAATTCATCTGTGCCCTCCTATCTTCTGCTCTCTTTCAACATTTCCTGTAAAATATCCATCATATCTGTCAGATCACGATTGTAGATCGCATCTTCTGCATCTTCCACTTCCATACTTGGTTCAAATTTCTTTAATTCTTCCTCGAAATCAATCATCACAGTTCTCCTTCCACGCTTCCATCAATGCACCGATAAAATAGAGGGAACCCGTACAGAATAACTTCTGTCCCGGCTTCTTCTTATTTTTCATTACCCGGAGTGCTTTCCGATAATCAGCAAAACCAATAATCGGATGCTCTGCATCAGACCGACATCCTGTTTTCGGATTCACTGTTTTCTCAGAAATATCGTCCGATGTCTGCTCCATCGCCTGTTCTTTTAACTTGTATTCAAATAGTTTCTGCAATTTTTCAAAAGATATGCCACGCTCATTCGGAATCGTTGTTACTGCCATCTCATCCCATACAATATCGCTGGTCAGCATATCGATCGACGTACTGTAATCCTTTTCTTTTACCATGGAAAACAGTAGCAGCGGACGATAACTGTCCGCAGCAGTCAGTCGCTTCACTGCTTCGGTAAACATACCGATGCCGGAGGTGTTATGCGCCCCGTCAAAATAAATCTCCGGTGCAATCTCCTGCATCCTTCCCGGCCAGAACGCTGCTTTCATGCCTGAATGAAGCTGCTGTTCAAAAGAATCACCGGAAAATGCTGACGGATACTGCTGCTGCAGAATGCGCATGGCAAGAATCGCCAGTGCCGCATTTTCCACCTGATAATCTGCTGCTCCCGGAATCGTCCATCTTGTTTCCTTATCATACGCAGTCGAAAGCGAAAAATCAATAAAATTATTCTTAAATTCCAACATCCGGTACATTTTCTTCTCAAGGGCTGTGCAAGGACTGTGTAATTCCCGCGCACGGTCTGCAATAACTGCTGCTGCCTCAGATTCATTAGCATCAAATACAACCGGTACGCCTGTTTTGATAATTCCCGCTTTTTCCCCGGCAATCTGTGCAATGGTATCTCCCAGAATCTCCGTATGCTCCAGGCTGATAGACGTAATGATGCAAAGCACCGGATGTGCAACGCTGTTTGTGGCATCCAGTCTGCCGCCAAGTCCTGTCTCCAGTACGATATACTCCACTCCGGCCTCTTCAAAAATTACCATGCCCATGGCAAAAATAAACTCGAAAAATGTCGGATAGCCCAGACCTTTCCGTTCCAGTTCCTCTGCAGTCTTTTTTACCCGGGCATAGGCAGACAGAAACTGATCCTCACCGCATAAATCACCATTTAACTGAAAACGTTCCCGCACATCGATCAGATGCGGAGATGTGAACAGTCCTGCGGTTTTTCCCTCAGAAAGCAACATATGGTAAAGGAAGCAGCAGACGCTTCCTTTACCATTACTTCCTGCCACATGAATGACTTTGCAGCGATTACCAGGGTTGCCAAGCAGCTCCATGAAATGCTGTGTATGTGCAAGGCTGTGTTTTTTGGTAAACTTTGGAATTCCATACAAAAATTCCACCGCTTGTTTCATGTTTTCACTCATATTATTTTAACTGTGCCAGACGATTTTCCACGTCTTCCATCATCTGTTTATATTTTTCAAGTTTTGCTTTCTCCTCATCCACTTTTGCCTGAGGTGCTTTGCTTAAGAATTTCTCATTATTCAGCATACCGTTGGAACGAGCCAGCTCTTTTGCAAGTTTTGCTTTCTCTTTCTCCAGTCGTTCCCGTTCTTTTGCCATATCTACCAGCTCCTCTAACGGAATGTATACAACAGCATTCGGGATAACAACGGATACAGCATCCTCCGGAATTCCTGCTTTATCTGCCTGTACGTCGATCTCACTTGCAGAAATCAGCTGACTGTAAATATCTTTGTGGGAAGCAAACAGCTCACACAGGTCTGCATCCGGAGATACAATGAAGTATTTTGCTTTGCGGCTTGGTGGAACATTCATCTCGGAACGGATATTACGGATACCCTTAACCAGTACTTTGATGGTTTCCACATCTGCCTCTTCTTTTGCAAAATTCCACTCTTCGGTGTATTCCGGCCACGGAGCCAGCATAATGGTCTCTTCTTCCGGACAAAGCGTACAGAAGATTTCCTCTGTGATAAACGGCATATATGGATGCAACATCTTTAATGCATTAGCCAGTACTGTTTTCAGAACCCACAGTGCCGCATTGGCAGCTTTTGGATCTTCTTCTTTCTTGTACAGACGCACTTTTGCGATCTCAATATACCAGTCACAGAACTCTTCCCAGATGAAATCATAGACTTTCTGAACTGCAATTCCCAGCTCGTATTTATCCATATTCTCTGTCACATCTTTTGCCAGTGTATTTACTTTCGATAAAATCCAGCGGTCAACCGGCAACAGATCTGCTGCTTCCGGTTTGGTCGGCTGCTCGTCACCCAGATTCATCATAATGAATCGGGATGCATTCCATACTTTGTTTGCAAAGTTACGGCTGGACTCTACACGCTCCCAGTAGAAACGCATATCGTTTCCTGGCGCATTACCGGTGATCAGGGTCAGACGCAGGGCATCTGCACCATATTTATCAATAACCTCTAACGGATCGATACCGTTTCCAAGGGATTTACTCATCTTACGTCCCTGGGAATCACGAACCAGACCATGGATCAGTACCGTGTGGAACGGCTCTGTGCCGGTCTGCTCCAGAGCAGAGAATACCATACGAATAACCCAGAAGAAGATGATATCATATCCGGTGACAAGTACATCGGTCGGATAGAAATAATCCAGTTCTTCTGTCTTGTTCGGCCAGCCAAGTGTTGAGAATGGCCACAGGGCAGAGGAGAACCAGGTATCCAGTGTATCCTCATCCTGTTTTAAATGACTGCAGCCGCATTTCGGGCATTTCTCCGGCATATCGCGGGAAACAACCATCTCACCACATTCTTCACAGTAATAAGCCGGGATTCTGTGTCCCCACCAGAGCTGTCTGGAAATACACCAGTCGCGGATGCCTTCCAGCCAATGCATATAAGTCTTTCCAAAGCTTTCCGGAACAAATTTTAATCTGCCGGACTGTAATGCATCAATGGCCGGTTTTGCCATTTCT
>OLPG01002236.1_pt1 | contig 14174 bp, 19 predicted proteins | sample 1672311 | NCBI WGS metagenome assembly OLPG01 (sample SAMEA3136670, study PRJEB25190) | human gut metagenome | biome: human gut; feature: human-associated habitat; material: faeces | place: Austria | collected 2013
GTTTTCTAGGCAATTTCCAATCTAACGGGTGTTGCACTTTCATTTAGACAACGGGACGCGCCTGGTTCTATGCTCGAACTGGTACAATAATTGGAGTTTGTTTTTTGCAAAGGGGCATTGTTATGCACAAGGTGTTGGTGTCGTTCGCAGACAGCTAATGCGCGTTGACTCGTCGCGCTAAGCCGTGGTCGCCGTTTGGGCCCACGGCACTTCTGTTGTGCCATTTCCCACGCACTTGGTCGAAGGCTGGCGATGGGCCCTGACCAAAAGGAATTTCCTATCCGCGATCATACTCGGTGCAATTGTGAACATCGCCTGCGTAGCCAGTATCACCGGCGCGCAGATCATGTTGGCCGCCCGTGGCGCCAACGCGGTCATGATCGGACTGCTCGGCACGGCAATGGGCGTGAGTACTTTGGTCGGCTCGCTGTTGGCCAACAAGCTAGTCGATATGGTTCCCACAGGGAAACTGATTGCGGGCGCGCTGACGTTGTTCGTGGTCAGCCAGATGCCACTGCTATTCCTGCACAGCTACGCGGCCATTCTGATCTGCCAGATTCTGGCCGGCCTGCCGTTCCCCGCGTTGAACGCTGGCCTGCTGGGCTTTCTCTACGGCAAGACACCCGACAACATGCAGGGGCGGGCTTCTGCCGTATTTGAAACCACGGTCGGCATACTGGGCGCAGCATGCCCGGCGATGGTCGGCTGGCTGTTGCAACAGCCAGATCTCGGTTTCACGGCGGTGATGGCCGTAGCCGTGGTCTGTTCCGTAGCGGGATTGGCCGTATCGTTGGCCGGCCCGCTGCGCAGCATTCCGAATCCCGACCAGTGGTCGGAGGTTTTCCTGTAACGCCAAGCAGCGGAGCGCCGGTTTATATCAGGTCGTACGGCATCTGACGCTTGACCAGCCAGAAGATGCCGAGGCCGATGAACACCAGCAGATTGAATCCGCCACTATGCCACCACACCACGGCGATCAGCGTCGCCATGCGCGCCACATAGAACGCCACGCGAAGCCACCCTTCGCGCGGCCGGGTCTCTATCGTCATGTGCGTGAAGCTGCCGCCGAGCGTGCAGCCGCCGCGCAACCATGGCACCACGCCCTCGAAGAGGATGAGCGCCGCCAGGAAGAGGATCGAGCCGGTCCAGTCGAACGGTTCCATCGACTGCCATGAGCCGTTGGAGCCCGAGGGCAGGTTTGAGCGGACGATCATGACGAACAGATGCGTCGGCATCACGGCGAACCCGATCAGCGTCATGTCGATGATGAACGTGATCAGCCGCCTCATGAAGCCAGGTGTGGTGGTCGGCGTCATATCGGCGACCCGCGCCGGAATCAGGCGCAGCGAAAGCATGGCCAGCGCGAATCCGATCAGCGCGCCGGTCGTGTTCCACAGGAGATCGTCCACGTCGAACAGACGGTAGGCGCACGGGAACACGCCCATGAGGCCGGTCAGCTGCATCGTCTCCAGAAACAGCGACGTGGCGAATGACAGTACTGCGGTAACCGGCAGCGGCCAACGCCAGATACGGCCCATGATGAAGCCCAACGGCAGGAAGAACACGATATTAAACGCGATTTGCAGTACAGCGGTGAGACCATCGGTACGGATGTCACCGATGAACTGCAATGGATTGAGCTGTGGCGTCAGATGGTGCGCAGCGCAATAGGCTGCCGCATCGGCCGGCATCGGATACAGTGTGAAGCACAGCAGGCCGAGCAGGTACAGCACCGTGCCATACGCCACTATGGCCGACGACAGTCGGATGCGATTGTCGCGATGATACAGCAACGCCAGCACCGGCACCGTCAGCAGCATGGACACAAACGGCCACAATGCCAGCGCGAACGCAAACGGTTCGGAAAAGTTCTTGAGAAATCCCATCTTCAATGCTCCCTGCTTCGGTCCGCTCCATTCGGTTTCGGACCATATCTCTCGACTTCTGATTCCAAGGTACGGAACATGACGGCACGCGGGTATCGGCCACGAGAGCGAAATCATTGGGATGAAAGGCGATTCGTATCATTCGCATGGATGAGGGAGGTACACCAGTTGTGACTGACAATTGCGGCCTGCGAACCGGCAGGATGAATGGGACTGACCCAACTGGCCCGTCTCATCTTGTAGGGTGTTTCGTGCTCTTGTAGGCAGATGATTCCAATGGCGATGATCGGAATACCGCCATTGCAATGACCTCTCGCCAAGGCCAGCTACCTACAAGATGCTGAATCTGCCTACAAGATGAATTCGCCGGTGAACCATGCCGGCATCACCGTCGATGCCGTGGATTGTTTCGCTGAGCAATGCATCCTGACAATCGTCGAATGGCTGCGTGGGTAAATACTTCTTCCTTATGATGCACATATGATGTACGACTTGCCGTTGCATGAATACGCGTATGCTTCGCTGCCGATTATGCCGTGGCCATCGCCTCGCATAAAGCCGACAACGCCCGTATTGCATCGCTAAAAGAATAGTCACGCGGCATAGCCGTACCGCTTTCTATAAGCGTCCCACGGGTCTGATTTCACTCTCATTCATGCTGGCATCACCGCTTCGAGGTAAGGACGCATCACGTTCACGAGCCGAAATTCGTGAGCGTAGTTCATGAGTTTGACCAAGTCAGTGTGCGCGGATCTCATGTAATTCTGGAAGGCGGATTGCAAATCTTGCGGATCCACTGTGCTGCGGGAGCGGAACAAATCGCAAATGGTTCGTTCCAAATCATAAACGCGAACCGTATGCCCGAACATGGTGATAGCCGACGCCAGGCCAATTGCAAAGCGATTGTCGGCCACCTTTCTCACTGTTATGTCTTCATTCTTGAGACGAGCCGTACCTGATGATTGCGGTAAGGTAATCGTCGGTGTCAGGGGGGGCTCGCTCCCCCTCTCCAAGCAAGAACAACGCAGTTTCATGCGGAAAAATGGCTTTCGGATATCGATACTGCAATTCGAACAGCGGATCGGACTCCGCATTCGGTGAAACATATAAGCCCTTTGCCGCTTTCTCAAGCTTGGCTTCACGCACGAATCGCGAAATCTCCGTGCGGGAAACTCCTCGACGCTCCATTTCCGATACCGGAAGATATCCCATATGCTCCTTCAATACGCTTTCCGCTTCTGTCGCTCTAGTGGACATGGGCACTCCTTCAGATGTTGCGGAGCTCGGAGAGTTGCCTGAAGAAAAGTTTTGCTATCGCCTAACCTAATGCGTTATTCGACTCCAACCGTTGCTCGACTTCGAAATGCTCGAATACTATGAGCGAGTTGTCGTTCAACGGAAAGTTTGGGTTGGCGAATTCATCGCGGTATTCCGCCGAATTCCAGAAAGATTCGTGTGCGCTCCGCCATTGGGCCGCCGTGACGTCGCCTTCACCCTCATCGATGGCGTACCGGTCAGTGACTTTTCCGAGCGGAATCACGTCAACCGCAGTGGTGACGAGTACGGCTACGGGTCGTTCATCGGAATCCACCAACACCGAATGCGCGCCAACGCACGGCAGCGGTTCGACCTCTTCCTCATATTCAATCATCAGCGCAGCGGTGGCGGTTTTTACGCCGTCCAGAATGAGCTTCACCAAGCGATCGCGTTCAGGCCCAGGAAACATAAACTCCGCTTTGGGCAAATCACTGGTTTCAAATGCCGTATTGACGCTCATGCAATGCTCCAGATCGTCTTTATGTTCAATTGTGCTGTGCTTTTCTTACTCCCATCATAATAGCCCGAATTCCATGAGTTTCCGGCGCTGATCCAGTGGCCTCCATTACGGTCAATACAACCTGATGCCAAGCAATCACATGACAACAAGTGACACTGTACTCACGAACCGGCCTACTATGGGCGGCATGACGATTCGTATTGTTCCGATTGAGCCGCCATGGTTTGAGGAAAAGGCCCAAGTTCAGTCGTGCACGTGGCGCGAACTCAATCAGGGGCATATTCCGCAGGGAATCGTGGATGCGATCACTCCCGAATTCGCGCTCAAACTGACGCGCAGTCACGCCAAAGACCCCAATCAGGTCGTATTGGTCGCTTTGGAGAACAACCACGTGATTGGTTTTGCTGAGCTTCTGCAAACGCCACGTTCGCCAATCAAACGGTCCGAGGCTGCGGAACTGGCTTCGCTATATGTGCTGGAATCTTGCCATCGTCATGGTGTTGGCCGTGCTTTGGTTGAGGCAGGCCAACGCGCCATCGGCAACGATCGGCTCGCCTTGTGGGTCGCCGGATTCAACACCAACGCCCAAGGTTTCTACCGTCACATCGGCTTCCATGAGACCGGCCTGACTCAAACCGAAGACATGGGCCCGGAACTCGAAATGATCAACTACTCTGACGGCGTATTCCAGTGAGCAGCCCGACCTCCCACACGCGTCCGGCGCTACCATGAAGCCATGTCTTTGAACAGTGAGCAACGCGCGGCGACTATCCGCGAATTTCAGGAGAACATGAGCCGGCTGGGTCTGACCGCCGAACGGCGGCAAGGATTTTGGCGTCAGCGGCAGCAGAGTGGAGCAAATCATCACCCTCAAGTCGGGCGTGCTGGAGTATCCGTGGATTATCCGCGCCTATCTGCTGAGCAGAGCTGAGACACAGGGCGTGGAACTCACGCCGTTCATGGCGTTACGCGGAAATCCGCACGATTATTGGTTCCTCGACGGCGACTCTATCGACCGAGGCGAAATCGATTAAAACCGATTGATAATCGGCCATTTACACGCAAGAGGCGCCGTCAATCGCCTCGCGCATAGAGGCCATCGCTCTCCATGCAGGTGGCGATGCGTGTGTAGTATTCCGTCTTGTCCTCATGGTCGATACGTGCGCCGCAATGCTGCTGCACCGCAAGACTTGCCGGATTGGTTTTGTGGACACTCAGGTAAGCCTCCTCGATGCCGAGCTCGCGGGCCTTGGCGAGCGTGAGCTTGAGCCCGGCGGTCGCGTAGCCGTGGCCGCGGTATTCGCGGGCGATACCGTAGCCGATGTGGCCCGGACCGTTGCGCAGGAAGTCGGTGAGCCGGTGACGCAGGTTGAAGATGCCCACATAGTCGCCCTCATCGTTGACGAGAATGTATTTGGTGGCTGGCACCCAGCCGTCCGGCAGGCCGACGCCAAGCGACTCATCACGCAACCCTCGCACGTATGCGGCGAATTGTTCACGGTCCATGCCAGCCGCCGGGTTCTCGAATCCCGTCTCTTCCGCCGGGAATTTCGCGAACAAGTCAAACGCGCGTTCCTGGTCCGCCAGCCATGTCTCGATCAGCCGCATTGGTCACACTCCTCCTGTTGACACAGCAGACCATACTACTACTGCTCGGCCAACGGGCGCGAACTTTATCTGGTTAGCCATTCGTCTGCGGTGATGCGGCGTACGAGTTCGTCGCGATATACGTCGCCGAGCAGTTTGAGATGCACATGGCGGGCGGTGCGCACGGGTGCTAGTCCGAGTTTGTCCATCACGCGGGAGGATTTGTGGTTGTTGACGTCATGCACGCCCCAGATTGCGGTCAGTTGCAGGTCCTCGAACCCGTGATGCAGTATTTCCCGCCCAGCTTCGGGAATCAGTCCTTGGCCCCAATACGGTTCGCCGATCCAATAGCCGATCTCGCGCGTCGACTCCGGCTCGCGACGCTCGGGGTCGACTGCGTCCGACAACGGCGCCAATCCGATACTGCCGATTGGCTCCCCCGTCTCCTTCAGGACGACCGCATATGTTTCGGGAGTGCTCAGCACATTACGGATTACCCGCGCACTGTCCTCGACACTGGCATGCACCGGCCATGCAGCGGCCGGCCCGATGTGCGGATTGCTTGCATACTTGAACAGCGCCTTCGCGTCGGCAACATCATCGATTTTCCACGGGCGTAACAGAAGTCGTTCCGTCTGCAGTTCTGTTTTCAAATTCAATTGAGCTTCTCCCCTTGTTCACGGATATGATTCGCTTCTTCTAGTCAATCAGCTTGTGCCCGAAATTCCTACGGCATGCATGTACTCAAATATATCTTCACATTTGCGGGATGACACACAGATCTGGCCATTTTTTGCGTGACGTCCCGCAGTACTGCGGGATGCCATCGAGATCAATAGTTTGACGCACGTAGCATCCCACATCATTAATTATTAAAATCGCGGGATTACGCCATTTTCCATGTTGAGCCATAATCACTCGTAAGAAATGCTGCGGGATGATAGACGAAAAACGCTGAAATTCACGTTGCATCCCGCACTCATCCCGCAATCTACAACGTCCGCGACTCTCACCATTCAAGGATTCGCACGACTATTGATAAATATCCCGCGAGCAGGAAAACCAGCAACCACACGAGCGACACTAATGAATTCTGCAAAGGCAACGCACCATCAGCCAGCGAGCGAATCGCCGACGAATAGAACAAGTCACTGACAGCCGGCACCAAATAGACGATGAACGGCTTAAGCAGTATGGGCACCAGGAAGTAGATGGATAGTCCGAGCAGCACATTCCCGGCAAGCAAAGAAAGCGACAGTACCGCAACGCCGTTCATCACTACCAGCATCATGTACCGGATCATCAGACGGCCGCTGACGCCGTGTCCGTAGGCGATGAAGTTTCCAATGGCGTTCACCATGGTCAGCATCAACCCGACAACGACGATACTCACGACTTTCGCTGTCATCAGGGAAAACGCCATTCGCCGCCGGGAACCGACGAGGAGAGCCGCTATCGCCGTTTCGCCCGAATTGATTTCGATAATGGCCAGAGCAGCGGCGATGATCACGAGCGCTTGCGAGGCAAGTGTCGTGCTGCTTTCGACGGTCAGCGGGTTGGTTCCGGAATCGTCCAAACTAATCGGCATCAGAGCGACCGTGTACACGAGAGACACCCAGCACATAGCCAGCAGACAAACGACCCGCAGGATTCGTGTTGTCGCGTCCTTGTATATCAGGGCTTTAACCATGCTCGTCACATCACGCCCCTCTCATACTTTCGATTTCAGGAAAAGCCGGCTACGCACCATCACCGCCGCAGTAAACACCGCCACCAGCCAACACGTCATGACGATTGCGGATGCGGCCACCGGAAATTCTCCTGCCTCATCGTCCCGTCCGAACGCAAAGCTTTTCCCGCCGATCGTCGGCAGCACCATATCAGCGTGAACCACTTTCAGCACGCCGGATAGCGAAACGACAAGTAGCAGCAGAATCACGGCCAGTGATGGCACGTCACGCTTCGTGGACAAGGCCGCGATATAGCCGATCAGTCCCATGACCACGGCGAACGCCATCACCCTCAGAGGTGTGGTAATAACCGTAGCCGTGAGGAACATCGGTCGCAGCGCGGGATTCAACATCACCACGAGTATCGCCGCATTCAGCAGTGATGACAGCAGTGAGACGGCTATGCAGTAGAGCACGGTCGCGAGCACGTCACTGACCGCGAACGGATAGGGCCGGTTATACAGCAGCCGCAGCTGGCGTTCATCGCCCGACCGGAATCCCGCCGCCACAATCAACGCCACGATAATAGGGATGAGAATGATTGAGGTCTGGTAGGGCGAGGCGAGCATGGCGTCGGACACGATATGCGCCAGGTTCGGGTCCAATGCGTCGTGCGATTGTACGGTACCGTTTGCTGTGATGGACACCGTCGAGGAAATCGTCTGCACGTCGAGCACCGCGAACAGCGCGGTGAGTGCCAGAACGGCGCATACGGACCAGTAGAATTGCCAGTTTGCGCAGTATCGCACCAGCTGGCAGGACAGATGGCGGGGCAAAGATGTCATCTTCATCAGCCTCACTTCTTCACCACGTTGAAATACGCCTGTTCAAGGCTGCCGTACTGGTCGAGCAACGCAGCGATGTCACCATCGAGAACCTTCCGGCCATTCGACAGGCCCACGACGTGATCGGTCACCAGTTCGAGCTCGGCCATGTAATGGCTGGAGACGATGACGGTACGGTGATCCGAAACGTAATCCTTGATGAAGTCGCGCACCCATTGGATGCCTTCCGGGTCGAGGCCGTTCAAGGGTTCGTCCAAGATGAGATACGGGGCGTCGGTCAGGATCGCGGCCGCGATGCCCAGACGTTGTTTCATGCCAAGCGAATAGGTCTTGAACGTCCGTCTGCGCGCCTCGTGCAATCCCACGAGCCGCAGGCATTCGTCGCATCGGGAGAACGGAACGCCGGCGACCAGTGCAATCCAACGGAGATGGCTGAGTCCCGTCCGGGACGGATGCGGCGTCAACCCGTCGATGAACGAGCCGACGATATTGCACGGAGATGGCCCCAGTTCGTTGTATCGGCTGCCATCGAACGTGGCCGCGCCGCTACTGGCAGGCTCCAACCCGAGCAGGATGTGCAGCAACGTCGACTTTCCGGCACCGTTCGGACCGATTAGCGCGGTGACCTTGCCCTGCTCGGCTCGAAACGACACATCATCCAACGCCTGTTTGCCGCCGTACGTTTTCGACAAACCGGAAATCTCTATCATCACAGCTCCCCTCTTCTACTCGGAATCAACAACACCCAATATGGTCCGGCTGCGACGTGCCCGCGACATCGTGTCAAGCAATCGCATGACAACAGGTTTTCATCCGGCTGTGGGCATGGCTACGATGAGCGGCATGAGGCATGATGATATGGTTGGGGTTTCGGCGCGGGCAATCCGTATCGGCGTATTGGATAATGATCCGTTCGCCTTGGACGCGATGTGCGCGATGATCTCGGCCGTTTCCAAGGACTTCCGCGTCATGTGGAGCACGGGCTCTCCCGCGGTGGCGATTGAGCATTGCCACAACCCGCATACCAGGCCGGAGGTGTTGGTGCTGGATATGGCATTGGGCGGGATCACGGGCGCGGACGTGTGCCGGCGCATCCGGCGCAGGACCGGTGGGACAGGCATCGTGTGCGTCACCTCGTATTCCGTGGACGTCTACCAGCGGGAGGCGATCGCGTCCGGCGCTCAGGGACTGTTCGCGAAGGAACGACTGAGGACCGATATCGCCGTGGCGATACGCTGGGCGGCTCAAGGCCTTCCCGCCGACGAACAGGCCGCTGTGGGTTTTCGTGACGCGCAGACCGCCTATGGGCTACTGTCCGGCACGGTGCCGGCGAAGATGTCTGTTGACATGAGGGATCCCCTGTCATTGCGCGAGAAGGAGATCCTGCGCCTGTACGCGCGGCGGCTGACCACCGACGAGATCGCGGGCCGGCGTCATCCGCCACCATGATCCTGCTCGCCTCCACCATGGACGGCCTTGATCTCAGCAGGAGCCGGGTGATGGTGGCCGCGGTGCAGAGTCTGGCGTTCTACTGCTTTCCGCTCCTGACCGGCCTGCTGTTACATGTGATGCGCCAACGCGACCATGACTCGTACCTGCTGCGCCGACAACACGAACGCGGGGAGACGGCCCGCAGCCTGCATGACACCATCGGCAACGACCTGGCCTACCTGATCCTGCGCATCGACCACGCCGAAACCGAAGGCATGCCCGCCGACGAACACGAATACCAGCAACAGCTCGACGAATTGCGCGACGCCGCCAGCCGGGCCATGGGCCACACGCACGAGGTCATCGACTCGCTCGAAAACCACCCGCAACGTCCATCCGACCCATCGCATGAAGGCTCGCACGGCAGCAAGCAACCCCGCACAGCCGATTCCACGGAAGTCGATGCCGCCGCGCAGCGTGCCGGGCTGCAATCGCTGATCGACGAGGAGGAGGCCAGGCTCGAAGCCCCGGGATTCACCGGCGACAACCTGCTCGCCGAACCACACCGGCCGCTCACGCCGGAGACCATGCGACTGCTGGCGGGCCTGCTGTCGAACCTGCTGGCGGAACTGTACGCGAACATCGCCAAACACGCCATCCGGGCGAATGGTACGCCATCTGCGTCACCTTCGACACGGACGCCATCCACGTCTCCGCCAGCGACACCATCACACCCGATGACACGAGACTCGGCCTCGACCGCTACCAAACCATCATCGAAACACACGTCGGCACCTTCCAAACCCACACCGAACAAGCCCACTGGCAGCTGGAGGCTGGCATTCCAATCGATGGCGGCCGGTAAAACATGCATTCGCAGACCAGCCATGTCAAGCAATCGTATGACAAGAATCATCCGTTTACGGCATCGCCGCCGGATGACCACACCAGCAGGGCACCCGCGAGGGAGACGACGATGACGCCGATCACGGCCACCGCGGTGATGGTCTGTCGCAATATCAGCGCGGCGATAATCACGCTCATGGCGGGGTCGATGGAGAACAGCGTGCCGACCACGCGCGCCGACGTGATACGCCCGGACAACGTGTCCATCGTGTAGGGAATCGCGACTCCCAGCACCGCCGAGGCGGCGATGATGCCCCACTGGGCGGCCGACATGTGCGGGGCGTGACTGATGGATACCGGCGAAGTGGCCAGCGCCGCGACCGTGACCGACAAGGCGAGCCCGTCGAGCCCGGTGCCCGTCTTGCCGACCCGGTCGGCGAAGAGCGTGTACAGGCCGAAGCACACGGACGAGCGCGAGCATGACGATCGCGGCGACCAGCATGCGCATCGAACTGACCGGAATCGGCCCCAACGCACTAAACAACGACGCCGACAGGGACGACGACGTCTGGATGCCCAACGATCCCACCATAACCATGCCGGCCGCCGCCATCACACGGCCACGCGCCGAACGCGGCGCCCGAAGCTTGCCCAATACCCCTCCCCTGTCACGGCCATTCCCACACGACCTCTGCGTCACCAATGACAGTGTTCGGCGAAGACTCGCGACGTGCGGAGTCGACTTTGTATGGCGGGATCAGCGGAAAGCGGCAGGCTCACTCCCGCAACGGAATACGGTGAGAAAGCTGGCTGCCGGACGATTACGATCCGAAACAGTGCACCCGTATACGGCTTCGGTCAGACACGTTTCACCGCCTTGAACAGCAGACATGCGCTTATCGCGGCGATGACGACGCCGACCGGAATCACGTAACCGGCGAATTTCACCCCGTTCAACACCCATGTGGTTGGTATGACGGCGTACAGCATCGGCGCGTCCTCGAACATGCCGGAACTCACCGTAAGTCCGGCGACGATGAAGAAGGCGACGACGTTCCAGGCGACGAGAGGACTGACCCAGAGTCGCAGAACGAAGCATGCCAGGGAAAGGACGACGGCGGTGAACGCAAGCATCAGAATGGTACGCGACGAAAGCGTCTCGTTGACGACGAATCCGACGGCAAGCCCGTACAGCAAAGTCAGGCAGACGTTGATCACGACGCCGAGCGACAGCGACTTCACGCTGAAGCGAAGCAGGAGCCGGTCGTGGATGCTGAAGGAACGGTACGAGGAGGGCACCCTTGCATTGGAGAAGACGAGACCGGCCGCGGTTACGGGAAGCGCCATCACCATCGCCGACTGCACCACCGCACCCGTGTTCCCGTAACGCAAAAAGAACAACGGAAACAGCAGCACGGCCACGAAGGCGAGCGTCGACCAGCGGATCACCGCCACACGCTCAATACGCAATAGGGACTTCATTTCCTCTCCACTCCTTCGCGACGGAACCGGCTCAACAGCATATAGGCAACCAAAAGCACCACGATCGGGACGACGACCATCACGGGGCCGACGGACGCTCGACTCGCCGCTTCCGCCGGCGACATCACGGTGCCGTTCAGGTTAAGTCCGACGGTCCGTAGGGCGTTCGCGACGTAGGGCGTCGCATAGTCGGGAAGGTCGCCCGGCAGGAGAATCCATGCATAGCAAAGGATGGCCGAGACGATTCCGGCGGTTCTGGGATCGGCGGCGATCTCGACGATCGAGTAGATCAGGGAGGTCGCAAGGCTCTGCAGCACGACGAAGCACAGGACAGCTGCCAGATGCGGGTGAATTCCGGTACCCGTCAGGACCATGATGGCGTCGAAGCACAGTACGCCAATCAGGTTCACGGAGGTCAGGATCAGGGCCCGGAACACGGCCCTGAGCGAGCATGGCGTCCACGCGGAATACACGTGGCGCGGCAGGCCACCGTAGTGCGCCTTCGCGACCCTGGCATCGCATGCGAAGAGCAGCGAAAGGCAGATCAACGGCTGGGTGGCGGTGAAATAGACGCAATACCCTCCGGTTATCGGGGTTCCGTTCGCCGCGCTTGAGATCCACGCACCCAGCAGAAGGGACGAGACGGCCCCAAACACCGCGGCGAGGAAATACCACGTGTTCCAGTAGTAGGCGACCAACGCGCGAACAGGGGAAACGGCGTTCAAGACCCTACCTCCCCTGATACAGATCCGCGAGGTTCACCCCGGTCAGATCCGTGACCTGCACGGCCCGGCCGTGACGAATCATGATGCACTCGTCCGGGACGCCCTGGATCTCATGAAGCAGATGCGTGGAGATGACTACGCAGTTCCCCTTGTCCCGGTAGGCGCGAAGCGTTTCGGACAAGGAGGCTATGCCATCGGGGTCCAGACCGTTCTGCGGCTCGTCGAGGAACAGGAACCTCGGATGCGGCACAAGGGCGAGGCACAGCTCCAGACGCTCTTTCATGCCCGTCGAGTAGTCCTTCGCCTTCCGCCCATACGCCGCGCGATTGATGCCCACACCGTCCAACGCCGCCTCCGGGTCCACATCCAGACCCCAGAACGCGGAGACCACCTCGACGTTCTCTCTACCACTCAGGTAAGGAAAGAAACTGGGATGGTCTATCGCCGCGGACATCTCATTGATATTCGTCCCTGTGTACGTGACCTCTCCGCTCACGGGCTTTATCCGTCCGAGTAGCGTCTTCATCAACGTGGTTTTGCCCGCGCCGTTTGCCCCAAGCAGACAGATGATCCTACCCGTGCTCAACCGCAGGTTAATGTTGCTGACGATTGGGGAACCCTTGTACCCGATCGAGAGATTCGCAGCCGATATAACTGGCATAATCACCCTTCACGAAAGGCGGGCCTGAAGGCAAAGGCAGGATGCCTTGCCCAGACCCGCGCGTTGCAATGTCGCCGCCATTTCACCCTTCAGCGGCCGCAAACGCAACATCATGTCAGGCAATCGCATGACGGTTGCTCCATGCTCCCTCGATTTGCCGAAACTATCCATCGGCCAAAGGAATGAACCTGCGCATCATCCGCAAGGACGATGCATCCGACTCCCATCGCACACTTGCCGCCACCGGTCTCTCCCCCCAAAAAAAATGGCGAAGGGCGGGTTCCAGTGATCGTCGCAACGCCTGGCTGACTGATGGGAGGGCCAGGTGGACAGGTGGGTGTTCGAGGGCGTGGAGTACGCGACGCGTGGCGAGATGTGCGCGGCGCGGCGACGCCGGTACGTCGAGCATCTCGAGGCGGGCATGAACTTCACGCAGGCCGCGCGGGCGGTGGGCGTGTCCAAACGCACCGGCAAGGTGTGGCGCAACGGAAGGACACGATCGAACGGCAGGAACGAGAAACCGTCGGTGGACTGGTATCGTTCCACCGTGGACATTCCCCAAAAGATCAGTTCGAGGTATCTGAGCCAGGACGAGCGCATCAGCATCGCCGACTGGCGGAAGGCCGGCATGAGCGTGCGCGGGATCGCGCGCACGCTCAATCGTCCCGCGTCGACCGCCAGCCGCGAGCTGGTGCGCAACACGAATCCCGCGACCGGCATGTACGAGCCGTACCGGCCCCAGCAGATGAGCGCGGACGGCCCAGACGACCCAAGCCCGCGAAGATCCATACGGTGCCCGGCCTGCTCGCATACATTCGCGCAGGATTGCGGGCGCATTGGAGTCCCGAGCAGATCGCGGGGCGCCTGCGCGCCGATTTCCCGGATAATGATGCTATGCATGTGTGCGCGGAGACGATCTACCTGGCCATCTACGTCCAGGCCAAAGACGAACTGAAAAAGGACGTCATCAAGGCCCTGAGGAGCGGGCGCGCCCAACGCCGGCCGCACGGGCAGACGGACTCGCGCAAGCCCCGTTTCCGCGAACCCATGATCATGATCAGCGAGCGGCCCGCCGAAGTCGAGGACCGGGCGATACCCGGTCATTGGGAAGGCGACCTGATCTGCAGCGCGGCCAACAAAAGCGCGATCGGCACGCTCGTGGAACGCTCGACACGGTTCACGATCCTCCTGCACCTGCCCGACGGGCACGACGCCGAACACGTCCAGCAGGCCGTCATCCGGAAAATGCAATACCTGCCCAAGC
>OLPG01002241.1_pt1 | contig 14142 bp, 9 predicted proteins | sample 1672311 | NCBI WGS metagenome assembly OLPG01 (sample SAMEA3136670, study PRJEB25190) | human gut metagenome | biome: human gut; feature: human-associated habitat; material: faeces | place: Austria | collected 2013
AGCCGTATATCGAAGATAGGCTTGCCTGTTATTTGTTATAGCTATAAATTAAGTTGTAAATATAAAAAAATAATGTTTTGCACGCTCCGGACAATTTGTCGACAGTCTGAAAGGGTATTAATATAACACCCTTTTGTGTTAATTAAAAAATCAAAAAATTTTTTTAATTTAATGCAACCTTTCGGTGAGCTGAAAAGTATTATATATGAAAGGAAAAATAATCCGATAAATTTAAAAAGGAGGAAAAAGTTATGAAAAAATTATTAGCGGTAGCGTCAGCGTTGGCTCTTACTGTATCGGCAGTATCACCGGCAGTTTTAGCCGATGAAACGTTAGCCACACAGCAAACAGAAACATCTGCAAGAGAGAATATGCAGAAAATATTGGAAAGCGTTAAACAGAGAGTTGAAATTCCGAGTGAGTGCAGTGAATTTTCGAGCAGAACAGAGGAACAGTACGGCGAAAAAGTTTATAACTTTACATGGAATGAAAAAGACGGAAACAAGAGTGTTAATATAACTTGTACGGCGGACGGAGTTATAATCAACTATTCAATTAACGGTTTTAAATCTGATGATAAAAATAACACACCGAATTTACCGAAAATTAGCGAAAGTGATGCAAAAAAGACGGCAGAAAACTTCTTGAAACAAATTAATCCCGATTTTCCGTATGAAATAAAAATTGATGAAAGCAACGGCAGTATTTTTGGTAACGGATATACATTCTATATTAAAACGTATGTAAACGGTGTATTGTTCACGAACGGAAACGGCTCGGTTAATATTGACGGTACAGACGGATATGTAATGGGTTTTGATTTGGGCTATATACAAGCGGATTTTCCGTCAATTAATAATGCGATAAGCGTTGATGAGGCAAAAAAAGCGTACAGTGATAAACTCGGACTTGAGTTGGTTTATTGTACATATATTGACGAGGACGGTAATACGGTAGCTTATCCTGTATATACACAGGAATATAGCTACGACAAATACATTAATGCACTTACGGGTGATGTGGTTGATGTTACAAATTACAGATATTTCACAGGCAACAAATTTGAAAGTGCAAAGGGTGATACAGCAGACAGTGGACTTACCGAACAAGAAATAAAAGAGCTTGACAATATAGACGGACTTATTTCAAGAACCGCTTTGGAAAATAAATTAAAGTCGAACAAGCTTTTGTCAATCCCTAAGAATATAAATACAGACAACATTTCTTTATATAAAAATTATGACGATGAATATACATATGCTGTATCAATGTCAAATGACAAGTGCAACATATATACTTCTGTTGATGCTAAAACAGGTGAAATAAAGTATTATTCACGTTGGGGAGAAGATGACAGTGAGGTAAAAAATAATGATGATTCGGCTTTAAAGACACTTGCAGGCGATAAGGCAAAAGAATACAAATATGATAAAAATTCACATCAGTATATCAGATATGTAAACGGTATTAAGGTAACAGGCGACTATGCCAACGTGACAACAAAAAACGGTGTACTTACTGATTTCAGTATGAATTATACCGACACCGAATTTCCGTCAATCGAAAATGCAATGAGCAAGGAAGATGCTGAAAATATTTTGTTTGACGCAAAAGATTACAGCATTGTATATATGCAGAATTATACTGACAACACAAGAGAGATTATCCCTGTATACACAATAGATACAGAAAATATCAATCCGTTTACAGGTAAGTTTGTTGACTATCAAAACAAAGAAATTACGGAGGATGCAAGCAGTAAACTTGAATATTCGGATATAGACGGTCACTATGCCGAAAAGTATATCAAAGAGCTTGCTTATTACGGAATAGGTTTTGAGGGCGGCGAATTTAAGCCTGATGAAAAGATTACTCAAAAGGATTTTCTTGCACTTTTGATGAGCATAAACGGTAACGATATAATCGTATTGAAAAACAATTTAGAACAGGCAAATTGGGTGTACAGAAATTCAGCACAAAACAGTATTATTTCAGAAGATGAACGCGATGATGATGCGGAAGTAACTCGTGAGGAGGCTGCTGTGTATATGATTCGTGCAATCGGTGCTGAAAATTACGCGAAATATAACGATATTTACGTTACACCGTTCAATGATGTTACGGAAAATAAGGGGTATATCGCATTGCTTTCGGCTATGGGCGTTTTAAGCGGTGACGGTAACGGTAATTTCAATCCAAACCGTGAAATGACAAGAGCGGAAAGTATAATTATGATTTATAATTATTTAACCAGATAAAAAATAAGAAGTGGCAAAATATTTTTGCCACTTCTTTAGTTATAATTCCTATTTGCTATTTTGATGACGGTGTCGGAAGATACGGGATAATTTTATTTGCAAATTCAGCCATATTCATTGTTTGCAAATATACCTTACCAGGACCGGTAAGAGTTGTAAGGAACAGTCCCTCGCCGCCAAACAGTACATTTTTAAAACCTTTTACCGTTTCAACGTCATATTTGACGGTTGATTCAAAAATCGCAACACTGCCTGTATCGACTTTAAGTTTTTCGCCCGCATCAAGGTCGATTTCTTTAACTGAACCGTCAAGCTCAATGAAAGCGGTACCGTTTCCGGAAAGCTTTTGAAGTACAAAGCCTTCACCGCCGAACAAGCCTTTCTTTATACCGCTTGTCACATATGTTGAAAGTTCAACATTTTGCTCGGCACACAAAAAAGCTGATTTTTGACAAATAAATTCTTTGTCGGAAGAAATGTGAAGTTCTTTGATTTCTCCGGGAAAAGATGAGGCGATTGTGATAGATTGGTTCGGTGCTTCGGCGGTGTATGTAGCCATAAACAATGACTCACCGCTGAACATACGGCCAAGACCTTTCATAAATCCGCCTTTCATATTGGTGTCCATTTTTACTTTGTCCGACATCCATGTCATACCGCCCGATTCGGTATAAATGCTTTCGCCTTGTTCAAGGTCGATTGTTACGGCAGGAAGAATATCTCCCCAGATTGTAGTTTTCATAAAAATTACCTTTCCTTTCTGTATGAAATAACTCTCTGACTTTAATGATATTCAAATTATATCATAATATTCCGATTTTAAATATATCTTTTTTATTACAATTACACAAAGCGAGTTTTGTAAAATTGTCGTTAAAACTTGCAAAAGTAACGAAAAAGTGATAAAATAGATTATATACATTATGTTGTAGTTTATATATTAAAAAAATACAAATTGTAGTTACGAATGGAGATAAAAATATGCTTAGATATTTCACAGCGGGAGAGACACACGGTAAGTGTCTTACAGTTATAATCGAAGGTATGCCGTCAGGTGTTGAGATAAGCCTTGATGAGATAAACGAACAGCTTGCAAAGCGTCAGCAGGGCTATGGCAGAGGCGGACGAATGAAGATTGAAAAAGATACTGCCGAAATTCTTTCGGGTGTGAGAGGCGGAGTGACTCTCGGAAGCCCTATCGCAATTAAAATCGAAAACAGAGATTGGGCGAATTGGGAAAGTATAATGGGTACTGAAACGGCGAATAACGAAAAGTCTGTCGAATGCCCAAGACCGGGACACGCAGACCTTACCGGAGGTATGAAGTACAATCACAGAGATTTGAGAAACGTGCTTGAAAGAGCAAGTGCCCGTGAAACTGCAGCAAGAGTGGCTGTCGGCGCACTTGTAAGACAGGTTTTAAAACCGTTTGGAATAGAATTTTTAAGCCATGTTAAGAGAATAGGTGAGGTTGAAGATACAGCCGATTTTACTGCGGCAGATTTCTTTGAAAAAGTACAAAATTCACCTGTTGGGTTTGGCGATGAAAATGCCGCTCAAAAGGCTATGGAATACATAGACAAAATTAAGTCAAGCGGTGAAAGCGTAGGCGGAATAGTGGAAACTATCGTAAAAGGTGTGCCTGCCGGGTTGGGAAGTTATGTTCATTACGACAGAAAACTTGACGCAAACCTTGCTTTCGGTGTTATGAGTGTACAGGCTATCAAGGGCGTTGAAATCGGTATGGGCTTCGGTGTGAGCGAAATACCGGGTTCAAAGGTACATGATGAAATCGAATATTCGGACGACTTCCACAGACTTACCAACAATGCCGGCGGTATTGAGGGCGGTATGTCAAACGGTGAGCCGATTATTGTTAAGGCGGCAATGAAACCGATACCTACTTTGTATAATCCGCTTAGAACAGTCAATATTGACGATAAATCGGAGCATAAGGCAACTGTCGAACGTTCCGATGTGTGTGCCGTACCGGCTTGTTCGGTTGTCGTTGAGGCTGTAATCGCATTTGAAATCGCAAAGGCGTTTTTGGATAAATTCAGCGGTGACTGTATGGCTGACGTAAAGGCATATTACGATGTATATATGAACAGAATTAAGAATTTCTAAAATCAAACGTAGGGCAAATAAACCATGAGAGGTGGTGAGGGATTTTTGACCGAAAATGATTTGATTAAAAAGTGTAAAAAAGGTAGCCGAGAAGCTTTTAATATATTAGTTTCAAATTACCAACAGCAAGTTATAAATATCGCTTACGGAAAGCTTTCAAATCAAGAGGACGCATATGACGCGGCACAGGAGGTATTCGTAAGGGTGTATAAAAGTATAGAGTCATTTAAGGAGCAATCTTCCTTTACCACGTGGCTTTATAGGATAACTACGAATGTTTGCTCCGATATTCTGAGAAAACGTCAGAAACATTCGGGTGTAATAAGTATTAATCAGGCGATTGACGAAAAGAAAGATATGGATATTAGGGACGAAAGTCCTACACCGGAAGAAAATATGGAAATATCGGAACGTCAGAGAGCTGTACGAGAGGCGATAAGCGAACTCAAAGAAGAATACAGAACTGTAATAACACTATGCGATATTGAGGGATTGAGTTACGATTACATAGCTGAGGTACTCGGAATACCGTCGGGAACGGTTAAGTCGCGAATTAATCGTGCGAGAAGTGCATTAAAGAAAAATTTAATGAATAAACGGGAACTTTTTTGATATTTCTTACGTCTAATATATTGTAAAAAGAAATTAATGAAAATTTAAAGAAAGGGGGAGTAAAAATGAATTGTGATAAATTTAACGAATGCTTGGACAACTATGAAAATTTGAGTGACGAAACAAAGCAGAAAATGGATAAACACGCATTGGAATGTGCAAATTGCAAAAGTGAACTTGAATTTATGCGTTCAATTATTTCAACGGCTAAATCTCTCCCTGACATAAATGTTCCTGTGGATTTTATGGAGAAATTAAATGTCCGCATAGATGAAGAGGAAAAGAAAAAAGCACGAATAATAAGACGTGTAATGCGTAATGTTCGCCGTAATTGGAAACAGTATACTGCGGCAGCGGCTTGCTTTGTGTTGGTAGCTGTTGTAACGGCTAACAGCAATATGTTCGTCGATAAGATGAACGGAAATGATGACGGTGTTATTCAAGAGGAAACAGTCGTGACTGACAGTGACGGAAATACTGCCGTAAGTACGACAGCACCGACAGTGGTTGATCAAGACAATGCGGAAGAAAATCAACCGACAGTATTTGAAGAAACGGTTGAAAACACTATTCCCGAAAATAAAACAGCGAAAAGTACATCATCGCTTGCAACGGCAAAGCCGCAAACAAGTACGAGTACAAATTCGGTAAAAAGCAGTGTGGTTGCAAATAACAGTAAATCCACATCTGCTCCGTCTGTAAGTCCAAAGGTACAAAATAATGCGGTACCGTCTGTTTCTGCAGAACCTGCAAAGTCGGACGAAGGTGCGGTTTCGCAGAAAACAACTGCTGAGGTTGCTGATAATTCAAACGATATTCAAGCTTATTCACAAGATGACGGAATAGCGATTGCAAGTGTTGATGTTCAGTCGGACGATCGTTCCGTATATGACGGAACTGCTGACAATATCAATAATTCAAGAACAGTAAAATCAAGTGTTGAAGATGATTATTCGCTTGCGGGCGGAGCCCAAATCGCATACGGCAGATACTATAAGTTGGATAAAGACGGCAATCCGATTGAAGCCCCAGAAGAAAATAAACCTATCGGTTCAATCGTAATTTCCGCAAAAGACGCAGACGAGGCGTTAAGCGTTATAAGACAATATTCATACGATGAAGACGGTGAATTTTACACAACGAGTTCTGACAGATTGACGTCAATGCTTTCAGTATTATCCGTTCAGGGAATCGGTTACAGTAACTATACACCTGCTTATGAGGGTGAAGTAACATTTAAACTTGTTATAAGTTAATATAAATGCCTTTCACGACAGCATTATCTGTTGTGGAGGGCATTTTTGTTTGGAAAAACAGAACAAAAAAATCGGACTGTCAGTCCGATTTTTTGATATGTCTAAGAAATAAGTTGTTTTAAAACGCCGAATGATAAAAGCGACATTATAAGTCCTGCAGTAAGTACACCTAAAAAGATAAACAAAAGTGATTTTTTAGGTTTCATACCGAATAATACTGCGATAAGACTTCCTGTCCAAGCACCTGTACCCGGCAGCGGAATGGCTACAAAAAGGAATAAGCCGAGATAGCCGTATTTTTCGATTTGAGCCGATTTTGAAAGTGCTTTCTTTTCAAGCCAATCGGGAATTTTGTGAAGGCGTTTACTTTTTTTCATCCACGCAAATATCTTTTCAATAAACAGCAATATGAACGGTATCGGGAGCATATTACCCAGTACTGCGGCAATGTATGATGGGAAGAAACTCATTTTCATAAGTCCTGCCGCAAGAATACTTCCTCTAAGCTCCAACAACGGTACCATTGATACAAGAAAAACAATTAATTCCTTTGATATTTTTCCTGAAAGTGCTGTGACAATAGATTGTACAATAGAATCCATAAAACTTCTCCTTAAAATAAAAATTACAGAATTCATTATACACTATATTTTTCTAAAATGCAATTATTACTATATCAAATTAATGTAAAATCTTTGAAATTTGTTTGTATAGTACGAATGTTATGATTGATAACAACAGTGCTTTTATTAAATTAAACGGAATTGCTCCGTATAAAACATATCCCAAAGTGTTTGTTATAAGCGGATTAGCCTTGCCGCAAAGCGATATAATTTGCTCCATAGGCATAACGTTTGTATAGAACGGTATCAAGATAAAGTAGTTTGCAAGTCCGCCTACGATTGCCATTGCTATTGCACCGAGAACAAGACCTAAAACCGCGCCTTTTCTTGTTTTGATACGCTTGTAAATAAGTGATGAAACAAGTACAAGTGAACCGCTTGCAAGGAAGTCGGCAAGTTCACCGACACCGCCTGTGTCTGTTCTTAGTAAATGTAGAGCCGCTTTGATGAATGCTATCGCAATACCCGTAACAGGACCGTATGCAAATCCGCCTATCAAAGCAGGTAAAGTTGAAAAATCAAACTTTAGAAACGGCGGCATAAACGGGATAGGAAATTCTAAAATCTGCATAAGTACAATAGATATACCCGACAGTATTCCTACACTTGCGATAAATTTCGGTGTAAACCTTGTTTTGTTTTGAACATTGTTGATTGCTTCCATAATTAAAAAGCCTCCTAAAAATTTATTTTGTATCTTTAGGAAAAGTTCTTCGCATAAATTTTGTCTTGACGCTATGAATGGGAAATAAAAAAGCCCCATAGCATAGCTACAGGGCAAACCATACACAAAAAAACATCTTCTTCCGTCCGGACTTTAACCGTCGGTTTTGGAATTTCACCAAATCAGCCTACTGTACTGAGTAGGGTCGTGGACTTTAACCACCGGTAGGGAATCACACCCTGCCCTGAAGATACACTCATTTATATTATACACGTTTTTTTCAATTTTGCAACTGTTTTTTTGAAATTTATCGGTTTGCCTACTCTGAAAATACTCAAAAATCACATTGTAAAATGTGATTTCGTGGTTTGTTGACAGGTTCAAACAGCAATGCTCTGTAACAAAAATGTAATGTCGAAAAGGAAGAAAAATACTCAAAAATTATTGCATCGTACATCAGTGTACGGTGTATAATTTAAGTATGAATAGATACATAAATATAATAAATTCTTTAGAAAATATTTTTGTGGGAATAATATAATTTCAGGAGGGAAAAATCATGAAATCTAAAAAATTATTATCAATCATACTGGCGTTGGCAATGATGTTCTCTGTGTTGCCTGCAAGTACCGTTTTGGTATATGCCGATGTAATTACGGAAACAATTTCCGCAGACACAACATGGAATGACGGTGATACGGTAGGCGGTGTTACAATATCAGGCGGAACCGTGACAATAAACGGTGATGTCGGTATCACGGCGGCAATTACTATCAAAGGCGATGTTACATTCACGGGCGGCGGAACGCTTAACAGAATGAGTACATCGGGAAATTTGATAAAAGTTGAAAGCGGAAGTCTTACACTTGGCAATGTTACAATAGACGGTAACGACGTGATAATTTCTGACAGTGGAGCGGTAGCTGCGATTAATATGGCCGACGGTACTGTTATAATGAATGATGGGGCAAAGATTACAAATCATAAAAGAACCAGCGGTTATGGACCTGCAGTTTATATGGCCGGCGGTAATTTTAAAATGAAGGGCGGCACAATTTCGGGTTGCGAAAGCAGAAATTACGGTGGTGCTATATATTTAGATGGCGGTAGCTTTGAAATGAACGGCGGTATTATTGAAAATAATAAGACGACACTTTCAAATGCCGGATATGGTGGAGGAGCGTTTTATGTAAGAGATGCTACTCTTATTATAAATGACGGTCTTATACAAAATAATTCGTCAAATTCCGGTGGCGCAATATATAATACATCATTCGGTACAACGATAATAAACGGCGGTGTGATAAAGGGTAACACTGCGGTAGGCGATTCACCAAGTGGTTCTGCAATTTTTCATAGTTGTAAAACAACAGGAGAGGCTACATTGCAAATAGGCGGTAATGCAAATATTAATGTAGGAAATGATATTTATTTGATGTCAAATACCTCTGCTACTAAATATGTTGAAATAACTTCTTCAATAAAAAATCCGTTAATACTTACGGTAGAGGGCGAATCAGAAGGCAGAGTTATTGCTGATGCGGCAGACGGTGTTGTGCTTACATACAATGATATGGCAAAGATTAGACTTAGCAACAGCTCTTACGCATTGAAACTTGAAGATAATAAAATAAAGCTTACTCAAACATCAAGCGGAGTAACAACATTTCCTGTTTATCTCGGTTATGACGCAAACAACGGTACAAATGCACCGGACGGTAGCAGTGCCGAAATAGTTGCGGGCGACAGTGCAACTTTTACAATAAGTGACAGTGTACCGACAAGAGCAGGATATGATTTTCTTGGTTGGGCGACAAATAAAGACGCAACATCAGCAGAATACAGTTCGGGTGGCAGTATTACAATAAGTTCCAATACAACGCTATATGCAGTTTGGAAAAAAATATCGACTTTTGAAACAAATGAATTTACACAACCGCTAGCAATAACAGGTTGGACATACGGTGAAACAGCAAATACACCGACAGCAGTGGCAAAATACGGAACAATAAAATATACATATTCAAATACGGCAGACGGAACGTATACCGAAAAAGTCCCGACAAATGCAGGTACACATTATGTAAAAGCAACAGTCGAAGAAACAGCAGACTATTCGGGACTTGAAAGTGATGCAGTTGAATTTGTGATAGAAAAGAAAACACTTACAAATGACAACATAACAGACATTGCAGATCAAACATATACAGGTGGAGAAATAAAACCTACTATTGAAGTTAAGGACGGAGATAAAACTCTTGTACTTGATACGGATTATACGGTAACATATGACAACAATACAGATGCGTCTGATGAGGCAAAAGTTACGGTTGAGATAATTTCAAACAACTATGCCGGAACACTTGAAAAAACATTTACAATATTGCCGAAAACAATAAATACAGCAATAACACAACTAACTGCACCTGTTAAAAATGAAGTACCGCAGACAGAAATAGAAACAGACGAATATACAGCAACGGTAGTTTGGTCACCGGGAGTTACAGAAAAGTTTGTATATAATACGGTTTACACAGCAACAATAACAATCACACCGAAAACAAATTATACTGTAAAAGGAATTGCGAAAAACGGTTATACGGTAAGCGGTGCAGAAACAGTCACAAATGAGGCAGATTCCGTAACGGTAAAAGTAGTATATCCTGCAACAGAAAATAAAAACAGTAACGAATTTACACAACCGCTTACAATAACAGGTTGGACATACGGTGAAACAGCAAATAAACCAACTGCAAAGGCAAAATACGGAACACCTAAATATACATATTCAACTGCGGCAGACGGGAAATATAACGACATTGTTCCGACAGATGCGGGAACATATTATGTAAAAGCAACGGTTGAAGAAACAGATAAGTATACAGGACTTGAAAGTGACGCAGTTGAATTTGTAATAGGAAAGAAAACACTTACAAATGACAACATAACAAAAATAGCAGACCAAACATATACGGGTGAGGAGATTAAACCTGTTATTGAGGTCAAAGATGGGGATAAAATTCTTGTACTTGATACAGATTATACAGTGGCATATGAAAAAAATATAAAAGCATCTGAAGAGGCAAAAGCTAAAGTTGAGATGATTTCAAATAATTATGAAGGAACACTTGAAAAATTATTTACAATATTGCCGAAAACAATAAATTCTGCAATAATACTGACTGCACCTGTTAAAAACGGAGTACCGCAGACAGAAATGGAAACAAACGAATATACAGCAACGGTAGCTTGGTCGCCGGAAGTTACGGATAAATTCGGATATAGTACGGTTTATACCGCAACAATAACAATTACACCAAAAGTAAATTATACTGTAAAAGGCATTGCAGAAAACGGTTATACCGTAAGCGGTGCACAAACAGTCACAAATGAGGCAGACTCTACGACAGTAACTGCTGTATATGCGGCAACCGGTAGTAAGAGCAGTGGCGGTAGTGGCAGAACAAAACGTTATACAGTTTCGTTTAACACAAACGGCGGTAATAAGATAACGAGTCAGACTGTTGCAAAAGATAATTCAGTCAAAGAACCGACTGCTCCGATAAAAGAAAACTTTGAATTTGCGGGATGGTATACTGATAAGGAACTTACAACAAAGTACGATTTTACGGAAAAAGTAACAAAAAGTTTTACACTTTACGCAAAGTGGACTGAACAGAAACAGGAAAACGGCGGAAGTGAAGATGTCGTAAATAATAATAGCGGAAATGAAAATAAAGAAAGTTCAAATACAATAGTTTTGACAATCGATGAACATGACGCACTCGTTTACGGAACAACAAAGACAAATGATGTTGCTCCAAAGATTGTGAATGACCGTACAATGTTGCCTGCTCGTTTTATTGCGGAAAATCTTGGCGCAACAGTTGAATGGGACGGCGAAAAACAACTTGTAACAATCACAGGTAAGAATGAAAAACAAGAGGATGTAACAATTCTTATCACAATCGGCTCGGATTATGCAAAAGTAAACGGTGAGGACGTTAAACTCGATAGTCCTGCTTTTGTTGAAAACGACCGTACATATACACCGATACGTTTCATCTCGGAAAATCTGGGTGCAACGGTTGAGTGGAATGAAACAGAACAAACTGTTACAATTCAAAGAGTTAAATAAATAAGAAATAGCAGCTGATTTTTCAGCTGCTATTTTAATGTTGAAATATCTTACAATGAATGAGGTGACAATGCAATGTCAAGCACTTGCTGAACAGTGAGTGCTTTTTGTATGAAATAAATAAAAAAAGCGATAACCGAAGTTATCGCTTTAATTGGTACAGACAACGCGCATCTTAACATAAACAATACAAAATTGTGGGTATGTGTTGTTGTATATAATACGCAAGACGCCGTAAATACAAATATTACGGCTAAAAGGTAATTGGCTTAATGTAGTGGCTTATACGCCTATTATGCCTGACGGAACTTTTTTTGATAAAGGCACTGTTGATAATTATATGAACTCTTTAGTGAAAGAGGCATATGAAAAAAACGGAAATGTTACAAATGAAGAATTAGAAATGCTTGATAAAAAAGGTATGCAAGTGGGCGACAAATATGTTCACGGCATTTTTGCAGGTGTTGACGGTGATGAAAAAGATTATCATAAGCCATACAGCGCAGAGGATAGAGGCAAACTTATGCACTTTTCGGGTAAGTATGGTGCTATTAATATTGCCAAAAGAGGGACTGATAATTTAAAAACAAACCCGAACGAAGAACAATCAGATTCAGACGAAAGAGAAGAATATCTAAATCAACAAGTCGATATGTCGGAATACAGAACAATACAGATGTATCGAATAATGCCAAAAGCGAAAAAATCAACAGTCAAGCACCTAATACAGATAAAAATACGAATACTACGCAGACTGATAATGCAATAAAAAGTATTGAAATTTCAGAAGAAGATAAGATACCGGGTTTATTACAGGACGAATACTCTGACCTTTTGCCTTTAGAGGACGGAACAGCGTTAGATACTCTTGGCAGTGCTATTGGTGTGCCTATAAAGATTGTACCAACGATAAGTAATGACGCAAACGGTTGTTATTACAAGGGCGTGATTTATATTTCATTGTCTGCCGATGACAAGGTTATGACTGTTTTTTCACATGAATTAACTCATTATCTTGAAGATACGCTCGATTATACAGAATACAAGAAATGTGTACTCGGCTTTATTCAAAAAAACACCGATAAAAGTATTGATGAACTTGTAAAAGAAAAGGTTGATACTTACGCTAAATCGTCAATAAATTTAACATACGAAGAGGCTACAAGAGAAATTGTAGCCGACTATACTCAAAATATTCTTAAAGACGCTGACGCAGTTATGGAGTTCGTTGATAGTATAGAAAATAAAGAGCAAAGACGAGGTGTTATACGCAGATTGCTTGACGCTATCAAGGAACTTATAAATAAGATAAAGGCAAAATTCAGCAGTAAACATTCTCAAATGCAAGACTTACAAAAAACACATGATTTACTTGAAAATATGCTAAAAGAGACGACAGAAAATACGGAGAGCGACACTGGAAGTGAAACAAGATATTCGTTTGGCGGTAATAAGGCAGAAACCGCAAATATTACTCAACTTTCTCGTGCAAAAGAAATGGAACTCAACGGCGAAAAAACAGAAACAATACGACCAAAAACAGGTTGGAGCAGAGGTCTTGACGGAAAATGGCGATTTGAGATTGACGACTCTAAAATGGAATTTGATAAAGGTGGAATTACAAGCAATCCTGACGTGGCAAGAAAAAAGGAACTTGAAATGAAATTTATAAATGGCACAATCACCGAGCAAGAACAATCAGAACTTAACGGTCTTATAAATACTACAAAAGAGGTAAGAAAACCGTCTGTACTTCAAGATTATATAAAGCACGATGAATTGTTTCGAGCTTATCCATTTTTGAAAACGGTAGATGTTGAATTTGATACATCAATGCAAAAAGGTGAACACGGAAAATATACTCCAAGTTTAAATACAATAACATTAAACGCATACGACAGTTCAAATCAGGATAAGAGTACACTTATACATGAAATTCAACATGCAATACAGCATTATGAAGGCTTTGCGACAGGGGCAAACGTTGAATATTGGAAAGTAAAAAACGGTCAAGATATAGAAAGTCTTGAGCGAGAAATAAGAAAAAATTCAAGGGTTTTGGAATTTTATCAAGACGCGGCGAATAATGTTTTTGACAAGTTAGTAGATTTTGATGATTTTGAGAATAAGACAGGGCTTGATTTTATAAACCTATTTGACGAGGATAATATGAAAAAATCGAAAGCATACTTAAAAGAAAAACTGCCGGAAGGTCTTTATGAGGTAAGTGAGGAATACATTGACGAAGGAAAAGAATATGCAGAAAAATATATAAGTTTAATGAAAAAGTTAAGAACTCTTAAGGAGCAAACTGCGATGGACTTATATAAAAACACAGCAGGTGAAATCGAGGCACGAGATGTACAAAACCGCATGAATATGACTGAGGAAGAACGCAAGAACACTTTTCCTGAGAGTATGAAAAAGAATGGTGATGTTGGGTTTGCTAATAAAAAAACAGGTA
>OLPG01002253.1_pt1 | contig 14040 bp, 10 predicted proteins | sample 1672311 | NCBI WGS metagenome assembly OLPG01 (sample SAMEA3136670, study PRJEB25190) | human gut metagenome | biome: human gut; feature: human-associated habitat; material: faeces | place: Austria | collected 2013
AGATTCAGGTCATCGACAGCCACACCTACTCGATGCCCTACGGCTGGTATTTCTGTGAGTGCGCCCGCAAGGTGCGCAACGGCGGTGAGCTGGCCTCCTGCGTGGCCGAGCTGAAGCAGAAGCTGGACTGCGTTGAGATCTGTCTGGCCGCCTACAGCCTGAAGCAGATGAAGAAGTCGGGCCGCGTCAGCGCCGCCGCCGCTGTGGTCGGCGACTTGCTGGGCATCCGCCCCATCATCAGCCTGAATGCGGGCGTCTCCAAGGTCGAGAGCAAGGTCCGCGGCGACGCCGCCGTGCCCGCAGCCATGATCAAATGGGTGGAGAGCCGCGTCGATTCGATGAAGGACACGCCCTACATGGTGGCCTACACGTCCAGCACCGCCAAGCGTGACGAGCTGGTCAAGCTGTGCAAAAAGGCGTTTGGCCATGCACCGCTGATCGTGTTCCAGCTCGGCGGCGTTGTCAGCGCCAACACCGGCCCCGACGGCATCGCCATCGTCTACGAGGGCAAGCCCCGCAATCTCGAGGCTTATGCGCCGGAGCTGCCGTAATATTTTTCGGCAGCATAGGTAAGGTCTTGCACTTTGCCTGACAATGTAGTATAATACAGACAGTTCTTATACCATACCAAGAACTATTATGGTTGCTATGATAAGGTCATAGGACCGTAAAGCTCTGACGCCCTGCTGTTTGGCAGGGCGTCATCTTTTTTGCCTAAATTTCGTTTAAATTGTCAGTTGCCAAATAATGCCATAATGCGCTATGATAGTAGAAAAGTGAAAGGATGTGCAAAAAAATGAAGCATCCCTATGGAATTGGTCTGGATATTGGCATTGCGTCCGTCGGCTGGGCGGTGGTGGCACTGAATGAAAACGCGGAGCCCTATGGTCTGATCCGATGTGGTTCACGCATATTTGATAAGGCCGAACAGCCCAAAACAGGCGACAGCCTTGCTGCCCCGCGCCGTGAGGCCCGCAGCGCCCGCCGCAGGCTGCGCCGCCGCAGCCTGCGCAAGGCGGATCTGTACGAGCTGATGGAGAAAAACGGTCTGCCCGGTAAGGCGGAAATAGAGCAGGCTGTGCAAGCAGGGCATCTGCCGGATGTCTATGCGCTGCGTGTTCAGGCGTTGGATGGCCCGGTGACAGCACTGGATTTTGCCCGTATACTGCTGCACCTGATGCAGCGCAGGGGCTTTCGCAGTAACCGCAAGGCAGACGATGCACAAAAAGACGGTAAGCTGCTGCAGGCAATTGACGCGAACACCCGACGTATGGAGGCAAACCGGTACCGTACTGTCGGTGAGATGATGTACCGCGACCCTGTGTTTGCAGAGCACAAGCGCAACAAAGCGGAAAATTATCTTTCCACCGTCAAACGCGACCAAATCATAGACGAGGCCAGACTGGTTTTTGCAGCACAGCGTCAATACGGTGCGACATGGGCTTCGCCGGAGATGGAGGCAGAGTACCTTTGTATTCTGACACGCCAGCGCTCCTTTGCGGAAGGTCCGGGCAAAGGCAGCCCGTATAGCGGCAGCAACAGGGTCGGCACCTGCACGCTGGAGGGAAAGAGCGAGCAGCGGGCAGCCAAGGCGGCCTTCTCGTTTGAATATTTTACGCTGCTGCAAAAAATCAATCATATCCGCATTGCGGAAAACGGAACCAGCCGCACGCTGACACCGGCAGAGCGACAGGTACTGCTTTCTGTGTGCAGCCAGACGGACAAGCTGGATTTTGCCCGGGTCCGCAAGGCGTTGGCACTGCCGGAAGAAGCACGGTTCAACATGGTGCGGTATCGCGGGGAGCAGACGGCAGAAGCCTGCGAAAAGAAAGAAAAAATAACGGCACTCCCCTGCTACCACAAGATGCGTAAGGCGCTGAATACCCTGCGGAAGGATCATATCCGCAATATCAGCCGCGAGCAGCTGGATGCCGCCGGAGCTGCGCTGACGAACCCGGAAAACGAGGATAAGCTGCGCGAGGCATTGAAACAGGCGGAGTTTGAACCGCTGGAAATAGAAGCACTGCTGACGCTGCCCAGCTTTGCGGGATATGGACACATTTCGGTCAAGGCGTGCCGCAAGCTGATCCCCTATCTGGAACAGGGCATGAACTATAACGATGCCTGCCAGGCAGCCGGATATGATTTTCAGGGAAGGCAAAACGGCGAAAAAGCGCAGTTCCTGCCGGCCTCAACGGAGGAAATGGAGGATATTACAAGCCCGGTAGTGCGCCGTGCAGTGGCACAGACGATCAAGGTCATCAATGCGATCATCCGCGAGCAGGGCGAAAGTCCGGTCAGTATCCATCTGGAGCTGGCAAGAGAGATGAATAAGAACTTCCAGCAGCGCAGCGAGTTGGACAAGGCGATGCGGGATAACAGTGCGGAAAATGAACGCCTGATGAAAGAGCTGAATGAGCTTTTTCCGGGACGCACCGTTACCGGGCAGGACCTTGTAAAATATCGTCTGTGGAAAGAGCAGGACGGGCGCTGTGCGTATTCGATACAGCCGTTGGAGCTGGACAAGGTTATTACAGTCTCCGGCTATGCCGAGGTAGACCATATCGTCCCTTATAGCATAAGCTTTGATGACCGCCGCACAAATAAGGTGCTGGTGCTGGCATCGGAGAACCGTCAGAAGGGAAACCGTCTGCCGCTGCAATACCTGCAGGGAAAACGACGGGACGACTTTATTGTGTACACCAAAGCGAACGTAAAGAATTTCCGCAAGCGCCAGAACCTATTGAAGGAAAGGCTGAGCGAGGAGGACGGCAAGGGCTATATCCAGCGCAACCTGCAGGATACGCAGTATATTGCGGCTTTTATGCTGAACTATATCCGCAATCATCTTGCGTTTGCAGACTGTTCCGGGGCAGGCAAACGGCGGGTCGTTGCGGTAAATGGCGCCGTTACGGCGTTTTTGCGCAAGCGCTGGGGTCTTAGCAAGGTGCGTGCCGACGGCGATCTGCACCATGCAGCGGACGCGGCGGTGATTGCCTGTACGACACAGGGGATGATAAAGCGGGTATCTGACTTTTGCAAGCGTGCAGAGACGACGGCGGTGCGTAATGAGCACTTCCCCGAACCTTGGCCGCACTTCCGTGATGAGCTGACGCAGCGATTGTCAGCCTGCCCGCAGGAAGACCTGATGAAGATTAACCCGGTCTATTATGCGACGGTGGATATTTCGTCTATTCAGCCTGTGTTTGTATCGCGGATGCCGCGCCATAAGGTGACAGGTGCGGCACACAAGGAAACAATAAAAAGCCGCCTGGACGATACTCACGTTGTACAGCGTAGGAATATCACCGAACTGAAATTGGATAAGGACGGTGAAATTGCGGGCTACTTTAACCGCAGCAGCGATACATTGCTGTACAATGCACTGAAGGCCAGATTGCTTGCCTTTGGCGGGGATGGGAAGAAAGCGTTTGCAGAACCGTTTTACAAGCCGCGCGCGGATGGCACACCCGGGGCACGAGTTCAAAAAGTGAAGATTTGCGATAAAGTGACCAGTACAGTTCCGGTTCATGATGGAAAGGGTGTGGCTGATAACGACACGATGGTACGCATCGATGTGTACTATGTGCCGGGAGACGGCTATTACTGGATTCCCGTCTACGTGGCGGATACGGTGAAGCCGGAGCTGCCGAGTAAGGCAGTGGTTGCATATAAGAGCTCTGCTGAATGGAAAGAGATGAAGGATGAAGATTTCCTTTTTTCTCTTTGCCAGCATGACCTTGTACGCATTGAAAGCAAACGCCTTATGAAATTCAAGGTGCAAAACAGAGATAGTACACTGGAGAAGGAAATGCCGGTGAACAAAATACTGGCATACTTTGAAGGTGGGAATATTGCAACGGGAGCTGTTACGCTGACTACACATGATGATGCATATATTGCAGATGGTCTTGGCTTTAAGACCTTGCAAAAGGTTCAGAAATATCAGGTCGATGTCCTTGGCAATTATACCCCTGTGAAAAAAGAAAAACGGCAAACCTTCCCTGCCCAACGGAGGTGAATTATGTCCTACCGCTGCCTGATGATCGTGAACCCTGCGCGCATCCGCTGCAAAAATGAGCAGCTGTTGATTGAAACGGAAGAAGTTCACTCTGTGCCCATCGAGGACATCAGTGCCATTGTACTGGAAAGCCGCCAAAGCACGATCACAACAGCGGCTATGGCGGCGTTGGCACAAAACGGTGTGGTGACTTTCTGGTGCGATGAAACACATCTGCCGTGCGGCATCTCGCTGCCGTTTGCACAGCACAGCCGTCAGCTGGGAGTACTGCGTTGGCAGATGGAATTGACCCTGCCGGCAAAAAAACGGATGTGGCAGCAGGTCGTGACAGCAAAAATTCAAAACCAAGCGGAGTGCCTTGCACTTTGCGGCAAAACGCAGGATGCAGCGTTCCTGTTCGGGCGTGCCAAGGCTGTGACGAGCGGCGACAAAGATAACGTAGAGGCAAGCGCCGCAGCGTACTACTTCCCGGCTTTATTTGGTGAGGGCTACACCCGCCGCAATGAAGATACGCGAAATGCTGCACTGAATTATGCCTACGCGATTTTGCGGGGCTATATGGCGCGCTGCCTGACGGTGTATGGTTTTCAGCCGTGCCTGGGGCTGCACCATGACAGCGAGCTGAACCAATTTAATCTGGCGGATGACCTGATGGAGCCGTTCCGGCCCGTGGCGGATTTGTACGTGGCAGCAAATGTGGCCGAGGATGCAGCATTGACACCCATACTGAAGGGAAAGCTTGTAAACCTGTTGAATGCGGATATTCTTTCCGGCGGGCAGCACCACAGCGTTGCCTATGCAATGGAACGCCTGGTGCAAGGTCTGCGTGGACAAGCCCTGCTGTTACCCAAATTGCTTGAATACAAGCAGCATAGCTATGAGTAAATTTATGCGGATGATTGTCTTTTTTGACCTGCCTGTGCAGACAAAGACTGAAAGGCGGCATGCGACGGCGTTCCGGAATTTTTTGCTGAAGGACGGATACCACATGCTGCAATTCTCTGTGTACGCGAGGGTGTGCAACGGCAACGACGCCGTGAAGAAACACGAAAGCCGTTTGAGGGCATCCTTGCCGCCAAACGGCTCCATTCGCCTGCTTGTCGTTACAGAAAAGCAGTACCAGTCTATTCAGATTCTTCTGGGAAATTATCAGCCGGAAGAAGCCCCTTTTGTATGTGAACAGTTGAGTTTTTTCTAAAACAAAAAGCGCATCGGACCGCAATCCGATGCGCTTTTTGCATAGCCTATTATACCATACCAAGAGCTATTAGGGAACTATGACCTAAGAAGCTGTACTTCATGTCATGCACCTATTATACCATACCAAGAGCTATTAGGGAACTATGACGGTGCCCAGCTGGTATACGAGACAACCGCAATTATACCATACCAAGAGCTATTAGGGAACTATGACTCTTATCACCGCGTTTAATGAGGGATTGAGATTATACCATACCAAGAGCTATTAGGGAACTATGACATAGCCGCGGTGTTCTCCTTCACGACAGTAATTATACCATACCAAGAGCTATTAGGGAACTATGACGATAAATCATCTATTCTCATTATAACGTATATTATACCATACCAAGAGCTATTAGGGAACTATGACATAAATCCGCTGCGCGGTATTATAACTGTGGATTATACCATACCAAGAGCTATTAGGGAACTATGACACGCGCCACAGTTTATCTTCCAAGGGTCGGATTATACCATACCAAGAGCTATTAGGGAACTATGACGTGCGTGAAATGACGTTCGGCGGGATTTGGATTATACCATACCAAGAGCTATTAGGGAACTATGACTCCGTGAGATGACGTATGGCGGTATTTGGCATTATACCATACCAAGAGCTATTAGGGAACTATGACGGCAACGCAAAGTTGACGATGCCCCCCGTCATTATACCATACCAAGAGCTATTAGGGAACTATGACGCGCCTTTACGGTGCTGCAAGGGCACGAGCATTATACCATACCAAGAGCTATTAGGGAACTATGACACAGTTCGGCAGTGGGTTCCTCATAGGCCTTATTATACCATACCAAGAGCTATTAGGGAACTATGACGTCGAAGATTTGCTTAAATGTTTAACCATGATTATACCATACCAAGAGCTATTAGGGAACTATGACCCTTGCGCCGCATCAGGCGTTGCCAACCCTATTATACCATACCAAGAGCTATTAGGGAACTATGACCCTGGCCGTGTACTTGTCCAGCGGGCCGTCATTATACCATACCAAGAGCTATTAGGGAACTATGACTACAAAATAGCGTAGGTGCGTTATGTGTGAATTATACCATACCAAGAGCTATTAGGGAACTATGACGGCAACCGCATAGTTGACGTAACCCCCCGAATTATACCATACCAAGAGCTATTAAGGAACTATGACCTGGGCTTCGGATAGCCGTTCAGGCCCTTGGATTATACCATACCAAGAGCTATTAGGGAACTATGACCACCACTGAATGTTGATGCAAATGGTCTTGATTATACCATACCAAGAGCTATTAGGGAACTATGACATAAATGCGGTGGACCGCGGCGCTGCGCACATTATACCATACCAAGAGCTATTAGGGAACTATGACCTGAATCGCTGGCGCTCTTTTGTCAAATCCATTATACCATACCAAGAGCTATTAGGGAACTATGACTCATTGGCAGTACAAGCATGAATGTTATGTATTATACCATACCAAGAGCTATTAGGGAACTATGACGTGCTGTCATCAAATATGATGCTTCTAGCAATTATACCATACCAAGAGCTATTAGGGAACTATGACCTGTGCGGTCTTTCTGTCCATATAGCTAACATTATACCATACCAAGAACTATTAGGGAACTATGATTTTCAGATAATCGACAATGCACTCCGATGCATTATACCATATCAGCACAATATACGCAGAATCTACCACAAATTTTCCCCGCAGGTCTTGCAACGGCCTGCGGGTTTTGTTATAATTTAGGTTTGTTGAGCAACTTAGGATTTTAGGCTCCGCTGCCGGCTGCTGGTCGGCAGCGCAAACCCCGCAAGGCTGGCGGTCTTGCGTGTGGTCAAAATCTATCCGCCGGAGTATTGTATGAATATGAAAAATCTGTCCGTCCGTCGCCTTGTGCGCTGCGCTGTCATTGCGGCTGTTTATGTGGTCGTCTGCCTTGTGCTGGCCCCGTTCAGCTACGGCGCGGTGCAGGTCCGCGTGGCCGAGGCCCTCTGCCTGCTGCCGGTGTTCGGCGCCGAGTATATCGTCGGCGTCACGCTGGGCTGCTTTTTGGCAAATCTGCTCGGCTCCACCGTCGTTGACGTGGTGTTCGGCACGCTGGCGACCCTGCTGGCCTGCCTTGTGACCTACAAGCTGCGCGACATCCGCGTGAAAGGGCTGGCCATTCCGGCATCCCTGCCGCCCGTTGTCTTTAATATGATCATTGTCGGCGCGTTCGAGATCACCTTCTTCTTCTCGGACGGCGCACCCACGGCGATGCTGGCGGTGTTCAATGCCGTTACTGTCGGCATTGGCGAGCTCATCAGCTGCACGATTCTGGGTGTGGCGCTCGTCAAGCTGATCGAAAGCAACGCAGGTCTGAACAAAATTTTTACAGAAGAATAAGGCAACACCGCACAATTCTAAGTGCCGATACGGCGAGCGAGGCACGTCAGATGCTAAGCAAAAAGCGCAGGCAATACTTTGTGTATTACCGAGCATTTTTGCGACGCAGGTGACGTGCCGCAGCCGCCGGAGCGGTGCTTAAGCCCGTAGGGCGGGAATTGTGCGGTGCTGCCGTGAGAGGTAACATCTATGTGCCCGGAACTGATTTTGTGGGATTGGAACGGTACCCTGCTCGATGATGTCGATCTCTGCGTGGACGCGCTCAACCGTCTGCTGGCAGGATTCGGCTACCCGCAGCGGTATGACCACGAGCGGTACCGGGCCATTTTTGGCTTTCCCATCGAGGAATATTACGTCCGCGCGGGGTTTGACTTTACAAAGCACAGCTTTGCAGAGCTGGCCGAAAAATATATGGAGGACTACGTCCCCGCCAGTGCGGCCTGCCCGCTGGCAGACGGCGCCATTGACGCGCTGGAGGCGTTTAAGGCCGCGGGGCTGCGGCAGGTCATTCTGTCGGCCAGCAATCTGGACACGCTGCGGCGTCAGACCGACGAGCGCGGCGTGACGGGCTATTTTGACCGTCTGCTGGGTCTGGGCGACATCTACGCCAAGAGCAAGGTCGAGATTGGGCTGGCCTATTTAAAGGAAAACGGCTTTGACCCGGCACGCGCCGTCATGATCGGCGATTCCGTCCACGACTATGAGGTTGCACAGGCGCTGGGCGTGCGCTGCGTTTTGCAGTCCGGCGGCCACCAGCCGCCGGAAAAATTGAGGGAAACGGGCGCACCGGTTGTAAAGGGATTGCGCGAAGCCGCGGCGCTGATTTTGGAATAAGAGCTTACGGGAGGCTGTAGGGGCGTCGAGGACGCCGCCCCCCTGCAAACAACTGCCCGCCGTTATGATGCGGGTCAATGCGAGCATCGAACCCTACAACAGAGGAGCAACACAATGTCTGACCGCATAAAAGGCTCCGCCTTGACGATGGGCGGCGCGGCGTGCTGGGGCGTTTCGGGCTGCATGGGGCAGTACCTGTTCACCCGCGAGGGGATGGATTCGACCTGGCTCGTGCCCATCCGGCTGTTTCTGGCGGGGCTGATCCTGTGCGGATTCTTTTTTATAAAGGACCGCAAAACGCTTTTTGACCCGTGGAACGTCAGGAAAAATCCGCGCAACGCCATTGACCTGCTGGTCTACGGTCTGGCGGGCGTCAGTTGCTGCCAGTTCACCTACTTTCTGACGATCCAGCTGTCAAGCGCAGGCATGGGCACGATTTTACAGGACGTCTCCCCCGTCATCATCCTGCTGGTCGTTTGCATCCAGCAAAAGCGCGGCCCCCGCGTATTTGAGGTCTGTTCGATCTTGCTGGCGCTGGTCGGCGTGTTCCTCATCACGACCCACGGCAGCCTGACCGGGCTGGCCGTCAGCCCGGCGGCGCTGGTCTCCGGCATCGTCAGTGCCTGCTGCGTCGCCATCTACACGATGTGGCCGAAAAAATTGCAGGAGCAGTACCCCACCCCGATGCTGCAGGGCTGGGCGTTTTTGATGGGCGGCATCATGTTTTCGCTCATCTTCCGCCCGTGGCAGATCGACTATGTGCCGACGGCGATGGGCGTGTTCGGCATCTTTATCGTGGTTGTGCTGGGCAATGTGCTGGCGTTCAGCCTGTACATGTCGGGCGTGCCGCTCATCGGCCCCCAGAAGGCCAGTCTCTACAGCTTTGCCGAGCCGGTCACGGCGGCCATCATCAGCACGCTGGTGCTGGGCTCGCCTTTTACGCTGTGGGATGCGCTGGGCTTCGGCTGTATCTTTTTGATGCTGGTGCTGCTGAGCCTGCCCGCAAAACAGAAAAATTAAATATATTACGAAATACACCCGCGCAGGTTTGACACGAACCCCTGTGCGGGTGTATTATAGTATCATGTGTAAAACTATATAAAACCACTATTAGCCGCACCTCTACACGCGGCGGAAAATACAGGGGAACTGTTATGTCTTTTTTTGAAAAACTGTTCGGCTCTTTCTCGGACAAGGAACTCAAGCGCATCAACCCGCTCAAGGATAAAGTCCTTGCTTTGGAGCCGGAGATGGCCAAGCTGACCGACGAGGAACTGCAGGCCAAGACCACCGAGTTCAAAGAGCGCCTTGCCAAGGGTGAGACCCTCGACGACCTGCTGCCGGAGGCGTTCGCCGTCTGCCGCGAGGCCGACTGGCGCGTGCTGGGCATGAAGCCCTACCCCGTGCAGATCATCGGCGGCATCGTGCTGCACCGCGCCTGCATCGCCGAGATGCAGACCGGTGAAGGCAAGACGCTGGTCGCTACCATGCCCACCTACCTGAACGCCCTGACCGGCGAGGGCGTGCATGTTGTCACCGTCAACGATTACCTGGCCCGCCGCGACTCCGAGTGGATGGGCAAGGTCTACCGCTTCCTGGGTCTGACCGTCGGTCTGGTCGTCCACGGCGTCGAGGCCGGGGACCGCAAGAAAGCCTACGAGGCCGACGTCACCTACGGCACGAACAACGAGTTCGGCTTTGACTACCTGCGCGACAACATGGTCGTCTACAAGGCCAACATGGTGCAGCGCGGCCATGCGTTTGCCATCGTGGACGAGGTCGACTCCATCCTGATCGACGAGGCCCGTACCCCGCTGATCATCAGCGGCAAGGGCGAGGATTCCAGCGTGATGTACAAGCGCGCGGACGACTTTGCCAAGACGCTGAAAAAGAGTGTTATCGTTGAGCTGGACGACAAGGTCGAGGCCGAGGAGCAGGTAGACGGCGATTACGTCGTGGACGAAAAGCGCAAGACCGCTACCCTGACCGAGTCCGGCGTCAAGAAGGCCGAGGCGTTCTTCCACGTCGAGAACCTGGCCGACGCCGACAATATGTCGCTGCGCCATTACATTGACGGTGCGATCAAGGCCCGCGGCGTTATGCACCGCGATACCGACTATATCGTCAAAGACGGTGAGGTCATCATCGTTGACGAGTTCACGGGCCGTCTGATGTATGGCCGCCGCTTCAACGACGGCCTGCATCAGGCCATCGAGGCCAAAGAAGGCGTGACCGTTGCCGCCGAGAGCAAGACGCTGGCCACCGTCACCTTCCAGAACTACTTCCGCATGTACAAAAAGCTGTCCGGCATGACCGGTACAGCCTCCACCGAGGCCGACGAGTTCAGCGAAATTTACGGCCTGAACATCGTCAGCATCCCCACCAACAAGCCCCGCGCCCGCAAGGACCTGCCCGACAGCGTCTACAAGACCGTCAACGGCAAGTACAACGCCGTCATTGAGCAGGTGGCCGAGTGCCACGCCAAGGGTCAGCCTGTCCTGGTCGGCACTGTCAGCGTCGAAAAGAGCGAGGCGCTGTCCAAGCTGCTGAAAAAGAAAGGCATCGAGCACAACGTCCTGAACGCGAAGCAGCATGAGCGAGAGGCTGAGATCGTCGCGCAGGCCGGCAAGCAGGGCGCAGTCACCATCGCCACCAACATGGCGGGCCGCGGTACCGATATTATGCTGGGCGGCAACGTGACCTACATGGCCAAGGCGGCCCTTAAAAAGGAGCTGTCCAAGGAGCTGACCGCCAACCTGGCCGAACTGAAGGATGCCTACGAGCATGAGAAGGCCCGCGCCAAGGCCAGCGGCACCGAGCTGCCTACCCCGCCGGAGGCCGGTATTGATGCCAAACTCGAGATGCTGATGACCGAGTGCGACGGCCACGCCGAGACCGAGGACGCCGAAATTCTCCATGCCCGCAAGCGTTTTGAGGAACTGTGCGAGGAATTTACCCCCGAGGTCAAGCGCGAGGCGGAGGTTGTCCGCAATGCGGGCGGCCTGTTCATCATCGGCACCGAGCGCCACGAGAGCCGCCGTATCGACAACCAGCTGCGCGGCCGTGCAGGCCGTCAGGGCGACCCGGGTGCATCCCGCTTCTTCCTGAGCCTGGAGGACGATCTGATGCGCATTTTCGGCGGTGACCGCGTCCAGAACCTCATGGATTCCCTGGGCCTCGACGAGGATGTGCCCATCGAGAACAAGCTCATCACCAACACCATCGAGAGCGCCCAGAAGAAGCTCGAAGCGTCGAACTTTGCAATTCGTAAGCAGGTGCTGCAGTATGACGACGTCATGAACCAGCAGCGCGAGATCATCTACAAGCAGCGCCAGATGGTGCTGGACGGCGAGGACATCTCCGGCAAGCTGCACGAGATGATGCGCCAGGCCATCGACGATGCCTGCACGAACTACCTGAACGGCGAGACCGCCGACGACTGGGATTTTGCCGGGCTGCGCCGCCACTTCATGAACTGGCTGTGCCTGCCCACCGACTTCAACTACACCACCGAGCAGCTGGGCGACCTGACGAAGGAGGGCATTGCCGACGAGCTGTACAAGCGCGGCATGGACATCCTGGCCGCCAAGGAAAAGCGCTACGGTGCCAAGACGATGCGTGAGCTTGAGCGCATCTGCCTGCTGCGCAATGTTGACAGCAAGTGGATGGAGCACATCGACAACATGGACCAGCTCAAGCAGGGCATGGGCCTGCGCGGCTACGGCCAGCATGACCCCGTGGTCGAGTACCGCATCGAGGGCTTCGCGATGTTCGATGAGATGATCGCGTCGATCCGCGAGGATGCCGTCCACATGCTGCTGACGATTGAGATCCGCCAGCAGAACGCCGAGCCGAAGCGTGAGCAGATCGCCAAGCCCACCGGCGATAATGCGCCCGGTGATACCGGTGCCAAGGCCCCGGCCCCCGTCCGCGTGACGAAGATCGGCCGCAACGATCCTTGCCCCTGCGGCAGCGGCCTGAAGTGGAAAAAGTGCACCTGCAAGGAGTACCACCCCGACCTGTAAACTAAAAGCCAAGGCGCACCGTTACATGGCGGTGCGCCTTTTTAAGTATGAGGTATGTTTATGAAAGCACGTATCATCCAGGAGCCGCGGTGTGTGTTGCTGTGGCGGTTTGACGAGAAAAGCGCCGGGTATGACGCCCTGGCCCATGCAGCGCGGGCCTATAAGCTGAAGATCCGCTGCATCGGGGACGGCGATCTGGCTGCCAAGGTGGGCGACCTGTGCCGGGGGCTGCCCTCACCTGCCTTTGCGCCGCTCATTAAGGTTAGCGACCGCCCCGCCATGATCGTGAGCGGCCTGCGCCACGATACCGGCGAGTTGGGGCATTTCCTAGACCTCGTCAAGGCGGGCGGGGCGGAGTTCCCGCTGCGGGGCATGGTGACCCCTACCAGCAAAAACTGGACGCTGCTGCAGCTTTTGCAAGAGCTGAACAGCGAGCACGAGACCGTGGCCGGGGGTAAAGCATGAAGCGGCTGCTGGCCCTGGGGCTGGCGGCGATCTGCCTGGCCTGTGCCCTGCCCCTGACCGCCTGCACGCCCCAGCAAAAGCTGTACAGCGCCAGCTGGTTTGACATGTTTGACACTGTCACGATGGTGCAGGGCTACGCCGCCAGCCAGGAAGAATGGGACACCCAGGCCGATGCCCTGCACGACGATTTGGAGCATTACCACCAGCTGTTTGACATTTACCACCACTACGACGGCATGGTGAACCTGTACGACGTCAACGCCCGTGCCGGGCAGGAACCGGTGCAGGTCAGCCGGGAGTTATTCGACTTTTTGCAACTGTGCAAGACCAGCGGTGAGACATTGGCGGGCGGTGCGGTGAACATTGCGGCGGGGGCTGTGCTGAGCCTGTGGCACGATGCCCGCGAGAGCGAGAATCCTGCCCCGCCTGCGGCAGATGCCATCTCCGAAGCCCTGCAGCACTGCAACTTGGACGACCTGCTGCTGGACTCCGGCACCCTGACTGTGGCTTTTTCCGATCCGGCCATGACGCTGGACGTGGGAGCTGCCGCCAAGGGCTACACCGCCGTGCAGGCGGGCCAAGCAGCCCGGGAGCGCGGGCTGACCCATGCCCTGCTGAACATGGGCGGCAACGTCTATACCACCGGCCCCAAGGCCGACGGCAGTGCCTGGCGCGTGGGGGTGGAAAACCCCTGGCCCGGTGAGGATGCGCCGCAGTACGTGCAGACCGTGGAGCTGACCGGCGGCGACTCGCTGATCGTCAGCGGTGATTACCAGCGGTACTTTACCTACGAGGGTAAACGCTACTCACACCTGATCGATTTGACCACAGGCTGCCCGGCTGCCTATTACAGCAGCGTTGCGGTGTATTCCAGCCCGGATGAGGGGCTGGGAGACTTGTTCTCCACCGCCCTTTTCTGCCTGCCGCCGGAGCAGAGCCGGCAGGTGGCCGATGACAACGGCCAGGCCGTGCTGTGGCTGGGCACGGACGGCGAGGTTGCCGCCCAGACCGACAACTGGCCGGGTAAAGCAGTATAACCAATAGCAGATAAAAAACAAAGCACCGCT
>OLPG01002259.1_pt1 | contig 14016 bp, 8 predicted proteins | sample 1672311 | NCBI WGS metagenome assembly OLPG01 (sample SAMEA3136670, study PRJEB25190) | human gut metagenome | biome: human gut; feature: human-associated habitat; material: faeces | place: Austria | collected 2013
CAGAGGGATGGAAGCGCAGGCCGCCCTTGTAGGGGCCGATGGCGCTGTTGAACTGCACGCGGTAGCCACGGTTCACCTGGACCTTGCCCTGATCATCGACCCAGGGCACACGGAAGCTGATGATGCGCTCCGGCTCCACCAGACGCTCGATGAGGGCGGCCTTCTCGTACTCGGGGTGCTTTTCCACCACGGGCTGGATGCTCTCCAGCACCTCACGCACAGCCTGCAGGAATTCCGGCTCGTTGGCATTGCGCTTTGCCAGGCCGTCGTACACGCGCTTCAGGTATTCATTCGTCAGCATAGTAGAATACTCCTTTTTCCCAGTTACTCTATAAATTTTGAAAAAGACGAGGCCGCTCTGCCCGCCGCAATGCGTGCAGGGAACCGTCACCGGCTCCGGGAGGCCCCGGATTTCCACGCTTACACCGGCAGTCCGCAGTGCAGACTGCTTACGCTTTATTATTATAGAGCTTTGCCGGGGGATTTACAAGAGCGGAAAAGCAGAAAATGTTTCAAAAAAACAAACGAAAAGTTGAACCCGCTTCACAAAACGAAAAATAAAACCAAAAACCGGTGCAGAACCTTGTTTTTTAAAGCGGCAAAAGAATGTCTTTTGGCGGGGGAGTTTCTCACATCCCGGCCAGGATCTCCCGTACAGCATCCACAAAAGGGTCCAGATCGGAAAAGACGACTTCCACGATGATGGTCCAGTTGATACCGTCGTAATCATGCACAAGGCGGTGCCGCAGGCCGGCCACCATGTTCCACGGCTGGTCCGGGTAGGCGGCTTTGAACTCGCTGCTCAGCTGGTAAACTTGCTCCCCGATGTTGTACAGCGGGGTAGTGACAGCCCACTGGGCAAACTCGTCCTCCAGCAGAAGCTCCGGTGTGATGCCGCGCTGCTGCATCTGGCGGGACAGATTCTCCCAGGTGGAAACGATCTTTTTCAGACGCTCTTTGTCCGACTTTTTCACGCGATGCGCACCCCTTCCTGCATAACGGTGTTGTAAAACGGGGTGCCGGTGTTCAGCTCCCGCAGCTCAAAGACGTCGGCGTCCTTCCGTGTCAGCTGGCGCAGCTCTTCGCCCAGAGCAAAGATGTCCCGTGCACGGAAGCCGGGGCCGCCCACCACCACAAGGTCGATGTCGGAGTTGGGGGTGGCTTCGCCGCGGGCATAGGAGCCGAACAGCAGGGCGTATTCGGCGTGGTATTTTTTCAGCAGCAGCCGGATCGTAGCTTCCAGTTCCGGGTAAGAAAGGGTTCCCATAAACACACCTCCTGTGTCCTCTTCTGAGTCCATTGTACCATACTGCCTCCAAAAAGCAAGAAAAACCATCGGCCGGTTGTGCAAAAGGCCAGCCTGTGCGGGAAACTCCCTCCCGTGAAAAAGCAAATCCGGCGGGGCCGCAGCCCTGCCGGATTTGCAAAATCTAAAATAATTTTTCTGCTATTTATGCCCAGAGCAACGCGGAGGGCATTCTAAATCGTTTGTCTTCCAGAGAACAGGCCACTTTCCTTAACGCCCATCCGTGAAAAAACAATCCCGGAAAATCCGCAGATTTTCCGGGATTGCATATCTTTAAAAATAATTTTCCGCTGATATTGCCAGAGCAAAGCGGAGGCAATTCCAAATCGTCCTGCTTACTCCGTGATCCGCCCTGCCGCGCTGGTCTCCAAGACCGGGTAATCGGTGCGGGTGCAGCGCACGGCACAGCGGGCCCGGCCGCCGGTGGTGCAGGTGAACAGGGTCAGGTCCCAGGCGTCCTCGTCGTTGGCCGTGATCATCTTGTCGATATCCGTGGGCTGGATGGTCTCCACGTTGGTCACCTCATAGCTCCAGCGCTGGCCGTCCATGTCGGTAAAATACACCTCGCTGCCCAGGGCCAGCCACTTGATGGGGCTGAAATGCTTGGCGTAGTTGTGGGCGCAGACCACCATGTTGTCGGCGTAGGTGGAGCCGCTGTAACGGCCCGGGGCCACCTTGAGGCCCGCATAGCTCCACTCGCTCATCACGGGCAGTTCCAGCCCGATGGACGGGATGGACAGGTAGCCGATGTAGCCCCAGCCGTCGATGTCGGTGACGGTCATCTCCTGCTCCGGGTCCAACTCCGGCTGGACTACCGGCTCTTCGTCCTTCGTCTTGTCCTCAATGGTCTCGGTCAGGGTCTCTTCCAGCTTGCCCAGGGCGTCCTGTGAAGCCTTGTCGGCGCGGTTGGCGTCCCACTGGTTATAGCCCAGCAGGGCCAGTGCGCCCAGAATGAGCAGGATGCCCACGATCATGCAGGCGCGGCCGATCTTCTGCTTTGTGTTCATGCCAGCGTCTCCTTCCGGTCCAGCACCCAGCCGACGGCAAACAGCAGCACGCCGCTGCAGGCCATGAACGGGATGGGCCAGTTCAGCTGGCCGCTCTGGGGCAGTGCATTGCCGTCCGGGCGGCCCGGGGCCACCGGGTTGTCCGGGTTGCCGGGGGCCACGGGGTTGTCCGGGTTGCCGGGGTTCACCGGGTTATCCGGCGTACCGGGCGACACCGGGCGGTTGGGGTCGTTGGGGTCCACCGGCATGTCCGGGTTGTCCGGCTCATCCGGGGTGCCGGGCTGGGTGGGCTTGTCCGGTTCCGAGGGCTTCTCCGGCTCGGACGGTTTGTCCGGCTCCGAGGGCTTTTCCGGTTCGGGCGGGGTCACCTCCTGCGTGGGCGCGCCCACCTTGGGGGTGGCGTCCACGGTGTAGAGCCAGCCGCTTTCGACCGCCATGGGCAGCGACACCAGGAAGGAATTGATGGCCTCGTAGCCCTTGGAGTTCTCGGTCTGCACCACAAGGTACAGGCCCAGCGGCAGCGCATCAAAGGAGACGATGCCCTGCTCGCTGATCTTATGGGTGGTGCCGGCGGCGCGGGCGGGCAGCTTGGCTTCCAGCCTGGAAGCCAGCGTGCTGTCCGTCAGGTCGCCCAGCGCGATGCCGCAGCCCGTAAAGTCGGCGGTGTACACAAAGTGCAGGTCGCCGTTGGTGCGGGCCACGTCCGCCACCTTGTACACGGTGAGTGCGCCGCCCCGCAGGGGGACGTCGTTCTGGTGGTCGTACAGGGTCACGTCCATGCTGCCGGTGCGGCTCAGGTCGATGTTGGCGCTGGCCGCGGGGGCTGCCAGCGCGGGCAGTGCACAGCACACGGCCATGCACAGCGCCAGCAGAAGAGCGGCAAACCGGTTGTTTTTGTTTTGTTTCATGGCTGCTCACTCCTCCTCGTTCTGTTTCCGTTTGCGGACCAGCAGCAGGGCTGCTGCAGCGGCCAGTGCGCCGCCCAGCACCCCGAAGGGTGCCGTGCCCATGCCGCCGGTGGACGGCAGCTCGTAGCCGGTGTAGACATAGTTCTGCACCGTGATATTGCCGGTCTGCACGCCGTTGTTGTCAATGTACACGTTCCAGTTGCCGGTGGTCGTTTCCTCCACCAGGTAGTGGTACGCATTGCCGTTCTTGTCCGTCAGGGGCAGCTTGTCCCCAGACCAGGTAGCAGTCCAGTGGTTGGTCTCGTTCAGGGTAGCTTCGTCAAAAAACGTTCTGTCCTTGTCATTGTCGGTGTACCGCCACACTTTGATGTGGATGCTGTCCACCGCCGGTTCCACCGGCTGTTTGGTATCCTGGTCCAGCCAGAGCTTGCTGACGGTCAGCTTGCTGTACACGTTGCTGTACTCAGCAGTGGTGGTGCCGGCGTCGCTGCCCACCTGCACATTGCGGTTCAGGTCCACCGTCTCGTCATTCACGGTCAAGATGGTGGTGCCTTCAGCCACGCCTGTGGCATTTGCAAAGGCCTTCTGCTCATTCTCCGCGCTGGCGTTCTTGCGGAACAGCAGGTAATGCGGGGTGGCATCCAGCTGATAGTCCGTGGGTGCTTTGGTCTCCACGAGCTTATACAGCACGTCCGGTTTCAGGCAGCTTGCAGTCTCACTATCCAGCACAGCCAGACTGGCCTGACCGTTTTCGTCCGTGGTCAGGGTGCCCGTGCCGTTGCCGGTCCACGGGACGAACCGCCCGCTTACCGTATCGTACTGGAAAATGGTGAACTCCGCACCCTCCAGCGACACGCCGGAGTAGCTGTCCTTCTTGCGCAGCACGAACTGTGCGGTGGTGGCCGTTGCATCCGCCTTGACCTGGTAGGTGATGCCGCTGTCGCTGGATTTGCTGCCGTTGCTCAGGGTCACGGTGTTGCTCACCTGGTAGCTGGCGGCAGCACTGCCATCCTTCACATTGCAGTCATACACAAGGATCAGGGCCGCCATATTGGGGATCTCCATATGGAGCCAGCCGTTCTTGTCCGCTTCCAGGATGCGGTACATGTTGCGCGGCACCTCTTCGCCGGTGGTCACGCCGACTGTTTCGTCGTAATTGTAAAAATACAACTTGACCGAGTTGACATCACCGGTGGCGATGGCACCATTGGTGGTGCTGATGTTATCCCACAGCTCGATCTTCTCCGCTCTGGTCTGCCCGGCCGACAGATCATCACCAGCCGGGTTGATGACCACCTGATAGTGCAGCTTCCGGTCGTTGCCGGGGTCCTGCCAGCCGGTCTTTTTCACCTGCTCCACATCGCGGGTGACGGTGGTGGTGGTGGTCTCGGTCAGCTCGCCCCAAGTGGCGGTGTTGGTGTAGGTCAGCTTGCCCACCGAGGGGTTCTTCCAGCTGGGATCGTCGCTCACGCTCACTTTGTACTGGATGCGGATGCGGTGTTCCTCCTGCCCCGACTTGTTGTAGTTGCTGATTTTAATGGTGAGCCGCCGGGTAGTTTCGTCATACTCTGCCGTCGCCCAGTCTACTTTTTTATCCTTGATCTTTACAAAGTCGCCCTCATCCAGCGCGATCTTGACATTCTCCACCTTGAAGCCGACGTTTTCCGGCAGGGTGTCGGTAACCGTGATCTCGTCCCTATCATCGGCGGAGGTCTGCAGCACCAGCTGATAGTGGAGGTCGTTGCCGCTGAGGTCGCTCAGCTCGAAGCTGTTGCTGCCGGTCAGATAACCGGTCTCGTTGCCGCCGCTCTTTGCGGCCACACCCTTTTCAAACTTCTTGTAGCTGCGGTAGGTGTCCTCTGCCGAATCATTGCCGCTCACGCCGTCGATATGGATGGTGTTCTTATAGGTCCACACCTCACCGGTGGGCACGTCGTCGCGCTCCTCGTGGGTGGGGATGCCGGTCACCGAGATGCTGCGCACGGGGTTCTGGTCGTTCCCGGCTTTCACATGGATGCTGAAGCTGCGCACACGGATGGACGAGTTACCTGCGTTTACCTGTGTTGTGCCGTCTCTGTCGGCGTAGTAGGTCATCTCGATGGTGTTGCCCGCCGCGACAGCCTCCGCATAGGTCAGCCTCGTGTTGTCGTGCATGGTCAGGGTCAGATTGGCCTTGATGGCGTCATCCAGCTCTTTTGCAATGGCATAGTGGGTGTCCTCTTTTGTCTCGCCTTGGTCGTTCTCAGCGTCGTCCAGCACATCCCACAGGGTAAACTCCGCTTCACCGGCCTTGTTGGTGGCCGAGAGGTTCCAGGTGGGCGTCTCGCCCCTGGTGGCAATGGATTTGCTCAGGCTCCAATCGCCCTTCCCGATGTTCACAGTATCCGAGGCCTCAAAGGTATGGTTGCTCTTGGTCAGGATCTGTGCCTTGTTGGTCACCGAGCCGCCGCCGATGGGGGTGGTGGTCTCAAAGGTGATCTTCAGCTCTGTTTCCCCATACTCCGCCGGGATGGTATAGCCGTTTTGCAGAAAATTCTCTGCCGATATCGTATCGCTGCCTACCTTTACATCCCCTACGATTTTCACACCGTCTGGCAAGTCATCTGTGATCTTGCAGCCCTGCAGGAGATAGGACCCCAGGAAAGAATGGGGTACCTTTACAGTGATCGTCCACTGGATGCGGCCTGTTTTGGGGTCGTACTCGCCTTTCTTCTCAATGCGAGAGGTTTTACATGTGTACCATGCGTCAGCCCCATCTTTTACATTGCGCCCTGCCTCGGCTTTCGCCGTGTTGTTGATGATAGCGACGCCGTTGGGCATCTTGTCAAAGTCCGCATAGTCCCGCTGAACGTCGTAGTTCCAGATGTACTTCTCTCCGGCCTCCAATGCAGGCAGCGGAGCAAGGACCACCTGGGGGTTGCCGTTGCCGTCGGTTTTCAGTTCATGCGCAGGGACGTCAATCTCCGTTTTTGTGCCCGAAGCATCCACCTTGTAAAGTTTAAAGGAGTCTACCAGATATTTGCCGCCCTTCAGGTAGTCGCTACGGTTTTCGCCATTCCTATTCGTGTTCAGGGTATCCGTAAGGATCACCGGGTCTTTGGTGCCGTTGGTGGTCCCCACCGTCACCTCATAATTATTTACAAAGGTGCCGTCCTTACGGTTCGTAATCAGCGGAGACCCACTCCCTTTGCTGATCTTTATATCTGCCGTTTTCTTCTTGATGGTCAGGATGCAGTCGTCCTTGAATTTGATCTCCTTCTCGTCCTCAAAGTTGTCGGCGCTCGCCGTAACGGCGGCCTTGAAGGTACCGGTGAATGGCAGGCCGCCCTTCTCGTCGGTGCCGATGAACTTTTTGTCCGTAAAGGTCAGGGTCACTTTGCCGTCGGTGTCAACGGTGAAGCTGCCCACGACCTTTGCATTGCCGGCCTCGTCCTTGTCGGACTCATCCACGATGTTGCCCGTCGTCACATCCGGCATGGGCAGGCCTTTGGGCAGCTGGTAGGTCAGGGTATTGTTGGTGGGCGTCAGCACACCGGGTTTCACGGTATACTTCAGGTTCACGCGGACGCGGGTGCCGCTGTCCACGGTCACGCTGCCCGCGCCGATAGACGTCCATGTTTTCCCGTCGGTCGTCTTTTCATAATTGACATCCGTGATCCAGGTGTTCAGATCATGGTCGTCCCCGGCAGCCAGCAGGGCGATGCCGTAGGGGTCGGCGTCACCCACCCAGTCCACGGTGGCCCCAAAGCCATCCTCATCTTCCAGCAGCGCATAGCTGCCGTCCAGCTCCTCCTGGGAGCCTGCCGGGTCCTCCGGGGCCACAGCGGTGGTCTCGGCGGCATAGGCACCGGTCACCGAGATGACACTGGTCACGTCGGACATGGCAGCGGACACCTCGGCCACCTTGCCGTCCACGTTGCCGGAGATCACGGTCAGGGTCCCGGCGTCGGGGTCCACGGCGGACACGACGCCCACCGTCTCGGTGGTCACGGTGCGGGTGTCCACCTGCGGCTCGGAAGCCGTGAGCTGGGCGGCGGTGTCGGGGTCCTCGTCCAGGTCCAGCAGGGCGATGCCATAGGAGCTCTCGTCCACGGCCACCTGCTCGGTGGTGAGGGTGTTGTAGATGACGATATCGCCGGGCCTTGCGGTGGAGCCGTCGGCGTCGGTGAGCCACTGGGAGCCGCGCAGGTCACTGTGCAGGGCCATCACGCCCGCACGCTGGGGCACCACCGTCTGGGGCACACCCGCAAAGTGCAGGCAGTAGGACAGGAACATCACGTCCCAGGCGCCGTAGGGGTTGCCGTACCAGGCACCATAGCGGGAGTAGCCGCGCAGCACCTGCTGGTCCTCCACATCCAGCTTGAAGTTCTTGTCGCTCTGCTGGTAGTCCAGCTGGGACTTTGCCACGGTGAGCAGGTCCTCGGCCCAGTTGCCGTTCAGGGCCACGTTGGCCGCGGCCTGCCATTCCTCGGCAGTCTCCACGTCGGCCTGGGTATCGGCCAGGCACTCCACGGTGTGGTGGTGCTCCGGGATGGTGCACACCAGCTCCTCGGTGTAGCAGGCGTCGGTGTGGTGATGCAGCACCGGCTCGTCCGGGGTGGTCTCGGCCGGCTCAGTGGGCAGGTCCACCACGGGGCGGGTGGCAGGCATTTCCTGATAGGCGGGGTTGGGTTCTTCCACCAGTTCGCCTTCGTCCAGGCCGCACACCAGCTCATACTCGGTGGTGTAGCAGCTGTCGTCGTGGATATGCTCGAACTCGCCGCAGATGAGCGCACCGTACTCGTCAAAGCAGTCGTCGGTGTGCTCGTGCTCTTCCTGATAGCAGGTCAGCACCCGGTGCTCCTCGTAGCAGGCATCGGTGTGCTCATGGGGCACCCAGATGGTCTCCGGCTCGGTCTGCACCGGCTCTTCCGGCTCTTCCGGCTCTTCCGCGCTGTAGGCGGACACCGGATCGGCGCTGCTGTCCGAAGAGGTGACGGGCGTTTCCGGTTCGCCCTCCTCGTAACCGCAGGTGAGCACTTTTTCGTAGCAGGCCGCCGTGTGCTGGTGCTCCTCGTAGCCGCAGTGGTAGTCGGCAGTCATGGAGATGCCCACCCCATGGAGCTGCCAGTTGACGAACAGGGTGGTGAGCAGGGCCAGCACCAGCATCATGGCCACATAGCGCCGGGCCTGTACATGCTGCCTGCGGAACCGCTCGATCAACCCGTTGATGATATCCTTCATAGTAAACACGTCCTCTTGGTTCGCTCTGTGCCCTGGCAGCCGCACACCGCTGCAGGCCCACAGAAGGGTCCGTTTATCATTTGTGCAACAAAAGCGTCACAAAATTTGTTCGATACATTGTCATTATACCATTTTAAGGCGTTCATTTCAACTCAGGGGGCGTGCTTCTCCGGCAAAAGAATGCACACGATGCGCACCATGCAAGGGGTCAGGGGCAGCCACAGCACCGTGCAGCCCAGATTGAACAGGGTGTGGGCGTTGGCGATCTGCCGGGCCAGCACGGCGCTCTCCGGCCCGTGGGGCGAGACCAGCCGCACCAGCGCGGTGAACTGGGGCAGCAGCAGCCAGCACACCGCCGCCCCGGACAGGTTGAACAGGGCGTGGGCCGCCGCCAGACGCTTGGCGTCCCGGCTCTGCCCCACCGATGCCAGCACCGCCGTGACGGTGGTGCCGATGTTGTCCCCCAACAGCACCGGGATGGCTCCCGCAAGGCCCAGCAGGCACCCGCCGTCCGGCCCGGGGCGGGCGGCCGCCTGCTGCAGCACCGCAATGGTGGCGGAGCTGCTCTGCACGGCAAGGGTCATGCCCAGCCCTGCCAGCAGGCCCAGGCCGGGGCGGTGCCGCACCTGGGCCATCCACTGCCGGAACACCGGCCCCGCTGCCAACGGCTCCATGGCCTCGGCCATGACCGCGATGCCCTCAAACAGCAGGCCGAACGCAAACAGCGCCTGCCCGGCTGCGTGCAGACGCCCGCGCCCCGCGAACCAGAGCAGCAGCCCCGCCACCAGCAGCAGATACCGGGCATCCTCCAGCCGGAAGGCCAGCAATTGCGCGGTGACCGTGGTGCCGATGTTGGCTCCGAACACCACCGGCACGGCCCGCTGCAGGGTCAGCAGCCCGGCCCCCACAAGGCCCAGCACCAGCACCGTGACCGCCGAGCTGCTCTGCACCACCGCCGTGACCGCCGCCCCCGTGAGCACCCCGGCCAGCGGGTGGGCCGTGAGCCGGGCAAGGGCCTGCCGCAGGGTGTCCCCCGCCGCCTGCCGCAAAGCGTCCGTGAGGGTGTCCATACTGTATAAGAAAAGTGCCGCCCCGCCGAACAATTGCAGGATCATCCACAAACGCTGTTCCATGCCCGATGCCCCCTTTGCTTTATGTGTATGCGGGACACAAACGTTTGTGAACTTTTGTGAAACAATCCCTGCAGGGGGTTGCAATCCGGCCTGCAAAAGCCTATTATTGTCAAGCGTTAACAGTTAACAGCTGTTAAGCAATTTTTGAGAGGAGGGATCGCGTGTCTGAGGAATCCACGTTGAGTTTCCGTGGGCTTTGCCGCTACATCCACCGGCTGAGCAAAGCATCCAAGGCCGGCATGAAGGCCGCTCTGGCCGACTGCCCCAAGTGCCACTTTCCCATGCTGGAAGGGCTGCTGGGCTGCATTCGTCTCCATGGACAGGACGGTGCCGTTTATATCTCCGACCTTGTTCAGGAGCTTCATCAACCGCTTCCTGCCATTTCCCGCACGGTGCGGCAGATGGAGCAGGACGGCCTTGTGGAACGCTTTGCCGACCCTGCCGACCGCCGCAAGACGCTGGTGCGTTTCACGCCCAAGGGATACGAGGCCTGCCGACAGTGCGAGGCTGCTCTTGGGGACTACTTTTCCAGTGTCATGGCCCGGCTGGAGCCGGAACAGCTGGCCCAGATGGAAGCGCTGCGCGGCGCGCTGATGGAAGCCATTCTTGCGGAAAATGCTGCGCGTACCACCAAACCGAAGGGAGAACCAAACCATGACAAAGATCTTTAAGCAGCTGGCCCGTCACTGGGCCGTCTGCCTCGTGGTGTTCGCACTGCTGTTCGTGCAGGCGTACTGCGATCTGTCGCTGCCGGACTACACCAGCAAGATCGTGGACACCGGCATCCAGCAGGGCGGCATCGAAAGCCCCCTGCCTGCCACTGTGCGGCAGAGCACGCTGGATGCCCTCTCGCTGCTGATGCGCGAGGAGGACGCCGCTGCCTTCCAGAACGCCTACACCGCCGACGGCGATGTGCTGCGCCTGCGCACCGACCTGACCGCCGACGAGCGCACTGCGCTGGAAGATGCTGTGACCACGCCGGACATCGTGCTGTATCTGGCGGCCGCCCAGGCAGCCAACACCCCCGCCGGGCAGACCGGCATGGGCATGACCGGCCTTGCGGACCTGCAGGCCTCCGGTGCCGACCGCAATACCGACACGGCAACCGAGACTGTGGCCCCCACGGCCAAGGATTTGGACACCGTGTGCGGCCAGTTTGCCGCCATGAGCCAGATGCCCGGCTTCCGCCGCGACGCCGTGCAGCAGCAGCTGACCGGTGCCATCGGCCAGCTGGACGACACCGTGGTGGAGAACCTGAAGAGCCAGGCTCTGCTGCTGGTGGGGCTGGAATACGAGGCCCAGGGCATTGCCCACGATGTGCAGATGCACTATTTATATAAGGTAGGCGGCCAGATGCTGGCCCTGACCCTGCTGATGGTGGCCGTGTCCATCGCGGTGGGCTTCCTGGCCTCCCGGGTGTCCGCCGCCATCGGCCGCGACCTGCGCCGCGAAACCTTCTCCAGCGTCATCCACTTCTCCCATGCGGAGATCGAGAACTTCTCCACCGCGTCCCTCATCACCCGCACCACCAACGACATCCAGCAGGTGCAGTTCGTCTGCGTCATGCTGCTGCGCATGGTGGCCTATGCGCCCATTCTGGGCATCGGCGGTGTGCTCCATGTGGTGGGCAGCCGCTCGGGCCTTTCCTGGATCGTGGTGCTGGACGTGGCTTTGCTGCTGCTGCTCATCCTCTTCCTGATGAACATGGCCATGCCCAAGTTCAAGATCATGCAGACGCTGGTGGACCGGCTGAACCTCGTCAGCCGCGAGGTCCTGACCGGCATCATGCCGGTGCGTGCCTTCAGCCGCGAACAGTTTGAGGAACAGCGCTTCGACAAGGCCAACAAGGACCTGATGGGCACCCAGCTGTTCACCAACCGCGCCATGGTGGCCATGATGCCCTTTATGACCCTGATCATGAACGGCACCAGCCTGCTCATCGTCTGGTTCGGCGGCAAGGCCATGGATGCCGGCACTATGCAGGTGGGCGAAATGATTGCCTTTATCACCTACACCATGCAGATCGTCATGTCCTTCCTGATGCTGGCCATGGTGGCCGTCATGCTGCCCCGTGCCGGTGTGGCCGCAGACCGCATCGACGAGGTCATCCGCACCAAGGCCACCATCCACGACCCGGACGAAGCCGACGCCAAGGCCGCAAAGGAGCACAAGAACTGGCAGGGCGTGGTGGAGTTCCACGACGTGAGCTTCCGCTTCCCCGGTGCCGACAGCGACGCACTGGAGCACATCAGCTTTACCGCAAAGCCCGGCGAGACCACTGCCATCATCGGCTCCACCGGCTGCGGCAAGAGCACCCTGCTCAACCTGATCCCCCGCTTCTACGACGTGACCGGCGGCAGCGTGACCGTGGACGGCATCGATGTGCGCCAGATGCCCCAGGCACAGCTGCACGACCTGCTGGGCTATGTGCCCCAGAAGGGGGTGCTGTTCAGCGGCACCATCGACAGCAACCTGAAGTTCGGCGGGGACCACATCACCGACGCCGCCGTGAAAAAGGCCGCTGCCATCGCACAGGCCACCGAGTTCATCGACGCAAAGCCGGAGGGCTACCAGAGCCCCATCGCCCAGGGCGGTTCCAACGTGTCCGGCGGCCAGAAGCAGCGCCTGTCCATCGCCCGTGCCATTGCCAAGGACCCCAAAATTTATCTGTTCGACGACAGTTTCTCGGCCCTGGACTACAAGACCGACGTGGCCCTGCGCCGCGCCCTGAAGGCCCAGACCGACAACGCCACCGTCATCATCGTGGCACAGCGCATCTCCACCGTGCTGCACGCAAACCAGATCCTGGTGCTGGACGAGGGCCGTCTGGTGGGCAAGGGCACCCATGCCCAGCTCATGGCCAGCTGCCCGGAGTATCAGGAGATCGCCCGCAGCCAGCTGAGCCAGAAGGAACTGGACCTTGAACCACTGAATACGGAAAAGGAGGGTGTGTGATATGCCAAGACCCGGACGCATGACCACCGAGCACGCCAAGGACTTCAAGGGCACGCTGCAGCAGCTGATCGGCACCATGGGGCACTACAAACTGCCGCTCATCACGGCCATTGTCTTTGCCATTCTGTCCACCATCTTCAACATTGCCGGCCCCAAGGTGCTGGCCAAAGCCACCACGGCCCTTGCCACCGGCTGGATCGCCAAGCTGCGCGGCACCGGCAGCATCGACTTTGTGTATATCGGCCGCATCCTGCTGTTTTTGCTGGGCATGTACCTGCTGAGCAGCGCCTTCAGCTTTATTCAGGGCTGGCTCATGACCGGCCTTTCCCAGAAAGTCTGCTACGACTTCCGCAAGCAGATCAGCGAAAAGATCAACCGCCTGCCCCTTGCCTACTTTGAAAAGCGCACCGTGGGCGAGGTGCTGTCCCGCATCACCAACGATGTGGACACCCTGGGCCAGAGCCTGAACCAGAGCATCACCCAGCTCATCACCAGCGTGACCACCATGATCGGCGTGCTGATCATGATGCTGTCCATCAGCCCCCGCATGACCCTCATCGCCCTGCTGATCCTGCCGGTGTCGCTGGCACTGGTGCTGCTGGTGGTCAGGTTCAGCCAGAAGTACTTCAAGGCCCAGCAGGCCACCCTGGGCGTGGTGAACGGCCAGGTGGAAGAGATCTATGCCGGCCACAACGTGGTCAAGGCCTTCAACCGCGAGGCCGTGGTGCTGAACGACTTCAACGCCGCCAACGACAAGCTGTACGAATCCGCCTGGAAGAGCCAGTTCCTCTCGGGCCTGATGATGCCCATCATGAACTTTGTGGGCAACCTGGGCTATGTGGCGGTGGCCATCGTGGGCAGCATCTTTGCCGCCAACGGCACCATCACCATCGGCGACATCCAGGCCTTCATCCAGTACGTCAAGAACTTCACCCAGCCCATCCAGCAGCTGTCGCAGGTGTCCAACATGCTACAGAGCATGGCCGCTGCCGCCGAGCGGGTGTTCGAGTTCCTGAACGAGCCGGAAGAGGACCAGACCGCCGACCCGGCCCGCCGGGCAGACCCCGCCTGCATCGACGGTCAGGTGACCTTCGACCACGTCAAATTCGGCTACACCCCGGACAAGACCATCATCCACGACTTCAGCTGTACGGTGAAGCCCGGCCAGAAGGTGGCCATCGTCGGCCCCACCGGCGCGGGCAAGACCACCATGGTCAAGCTGCTCATGCGCTTCTACGATGTGGACGCCGGTTCCATCACCCTGAACGGCCACGACGTGCGGGACTTTGACCGCAGCGCTCTGCGCGAGGGCTTCGGCATGGTGCTGCAGGACACCTGGCTGTTCAAGGGCACCATCATGGAGAACATCCGCTACGGCCGTCTGGACGCCACCGACGAGGAGGTCATTGCCGCCGCCAAGGCTGCCAACGCCGACCACTTCATCCGCACCCTGCCCGGCGGCTACCAGATGGAGCTGAACGAGG
>OLPG01002262.1_pt1 | contig 13988 bp, 7 predicted proteins | sample 1672311 | NCBI WGS metagenome assembly OLPG01 (sample SAMEA3136670, study PRJEB25190) | human gut metagenome | biome: human gut; feature: human-associated habitat; material: faeces | place: Austria | collected 2013
CGACCTGCGGTTCCTGTTCCGGTATGTATACAGCCAACAGTATGAACTGTCTGACCGAGGTACTGGGTATGGGACTTCGTGGAAACGGAACCATCCCGGCTGTATATTCCGAACGTATCAAACTGGCAAAACATGCCGGTATGCAGGTTATGGAAATGTACAGAAAGAATATCCGTCCGAGAGATATCATGACAAAAGAAGCAGTCATGAATGCACTGACTGTAGATATGGCACTGGGATGTTCTACTAACAGTATGCTGCATCTGCCGGCAATCGCACATGAAATCGGATTTGACTTCGATATCACTCTGGCAAATGAAGTAAGTGCTAAAACACCAAACCTGTGTCATCTGGCACCGGCAGGACCGACTTACATGGAAGACCTGAACGAAGCGGGCGGTGTGTATGCTGTCATGAATGAATTATCAAAGAAAAACCTGCTGAATCTGGATTGCATGACAGTAACCGGAAAAACAGTAGGAGAAAATATTGCAAACTGCGTTAACCGGAATCCGGAAGTTATCCGACCGTTAGACAATCCATACAGCCAGACCGGAGGACTTGCTGTTCTGACAGGTAATCTGGCACCGGACGGTGGTGTTGTAAAACGCAGTGCTGTCTGCGAAGAAATGATGGTACACGAAGGACCGGCTCGTGTATTTGAATGCGAAGAAGATGCTATTGCAGCCATCAAAGGCGGAAAAATTGTTGCGGGTGATGTTGTTGTGATCCGTTACGAAGGACCAAAAGGTGGTCCCGGCATGAGAGAAATGCTGAACCCGACTTCCGCAATCGCAGGTATGGGACTGGGATCCTCCGTAGCACTGATCACAGACGGACGATTCTCCGGAGCATCCAGAGGAGCTTCTATCGGACACGTATCACCGGAAGCAGCCGTAGGCGGACCAATCGCACTGGTAGAAGAAGGCGACATGATCCGTATTAATATTCCGGAAACCAGTCTGGAACTGCTGGTATCTGACGAGGAACTGGCAAAGAGAAAAGCAAACTGGCAGCCGCGTGAGCCGAAAGTAACGACCGGATATCTGGCACGTTATGCAGCTATGGTAACCAGCGGTAACCGTGGTGCCATTCTCGAAGTACCGAAGAAATAATTTAGGAGGAAAGACTGATGCAGCTTACAGGATCAGAAATTATTATTGAATGCCTGAAAGAACAGGGTGTAGACACCGTATTCGGATATCCGGGAGGAACGATTCTGAATGTCTATGATGCTTTATATAAACACAGTGATGAGATCCACCATGTACTCACATCTCATGAGCAGGGGGCTTCCCATGCTGCTGACGGATATGCCCGTGCTACCGGAAGAGTAGGTGTATGTATGGCAACCTCCGGTCCGGGAGCAACCAATCTGGTAACCGGTATCGCGACAGCCCATATGGATTCTATCCCGATGGTAGCGATCACAGCTAACGTGGCAACAGGACTTCTCGGACGTGACAGCTTCCAGGAGGTTGATATCGCCGGCGTTGTTATGCCGATCACCAAATACAGCATGATCGTAAAAGATATCCATGACCTTGCACCTGCGATCCGACGTGCATTTACCATTGCACAGAGCGGAAGACCGGGTCCGGTACTTGTAGATGTGACAAAAGATGTGACAGCAGCTGTTACAGAATATACTTATCAGGAGCCGACACCGATCGCTCCGTATACTGCCGAGATGCTGGAATCTGACCTGGATCAGGCAGCAAAACTGATCAGCGAGGCAGAAAAACCATTCATTTTCGTGGGCGGTGGTGCGATCACTTCCGGAGCGGCAGAAGAACTGCGCAAATTTGCACACACCATCAATTCGCCGGTAACGGATTCTCTGATGGGAAAAGGCGCATTTTCCGGAGAAGACGAACTGTATACTGGTATGCTTGGTATGCACGGAACCAAAACATCCAACCTGGGTGTGACAAAGTGTGATCTCCTGATCACTGTGGGAGCACGTTTTTCTGACCGAGTAACCGGTAACACTGCAAAATTTGCACAGAATGCAAAGATCATCCAGATCGATGTGGATGCCGCAGAGATCAACAAAAACATTAAAGTAGACTGCAGTATCATCGGCGATGTCAAAGAAGTATTAAAAGAATTAAACAAAAAGATCCATCCGAAGAATCACGATGCCTGGGTGAAAGAAGTGGAAGATATGAAAGCAAAATATCCGCTGAAATATAACCAGGAAGGTCTGACCGGACCGTATGTCATCGAAGAACTGTATCGTGTGACAAAAGGTGATGCGATCGTCGTTACCGATGTGGGACAGCACCAGATGTGGGCTGCCCAGTATTACAAATACAAAGAACCGCGTACTCTGATCACTTCCGGCGGACTGGGAACCATGGGTTATGGCCTTGGAGCAGCAATCGGTGCCAAATTCGGTCGTCCGGACAAAGTGGTAGTTAATATCGCAGGTGACGGATGCTTCCGTATGAACATGAACGAAGTTGCTACGGCAGCAAGAAATAACCTGCCGCTTATTGAGATCGTTATTAACAATCACGTACTGGGCATGGTGCGTCAGTGGCAGACTCTGTTCTACGATCACCGTTATTCAAGCACCATACTGGATGACAAAGTGGATTTTGTAAAATTTGCAGAATCCATGGGTGCAGTTGGCATCCGTGTGACCAAAAAAGAAGAAGTGGGTCCGGCGATCGAAAAAGCAATCGCACTGAACACAACCGTTGTGCTGGACTGCCAGATCGACTGTGATGACAAAGTATTCCCGATGGTTCCTGCAGGAGCTCCGATCGAGGAAGTCTTTGATGCTGAGGATCTTGCGAAGAAAGAAAAATAGGAATTAATAAATAAAGCAAACCTGATACATTAAAATATATATCTGGTTTGCTTTATTGCTATAAAAATATATTTAACAGAATTTTGATATTGACAATAATTTATCAGAGGTGTATAGTGTTTCATATGTTAGCACACTAAAGTGCTAATGGGAAAGAAGAAAAAGGATAGCTGTTTAGCTGGCATATGCGAAGGTGCTGAACAGTTATGAAAATGTGAGAAAGAGGAGGAAACTAAGGTGAGTAGAGTTTACAATTTTTCAGCAGGTCCTGCTGTACTGCCGGAAGAAGTGCTGAAAGAAGCACAGGCAGAGATGTTAGATTATAAGGGTACAGGAATGTCTGTGATGGAGATGAGTCACCGTTCCAAAGCTTTTGATCAGATTATTCAGGAAGCAGAAAAAGATCTGAGAGACCTGATGCACATCCCGGATAACTATAAAGTGTTATTCCTTCAGGGCGGAGCATCTCTGCAGTTTGCCATGATCCCGATGAACCTGATGAAAAACAAGGTTGCCGATTATATCGTAACCGGTCAGTGGGCAAAGAAAGCATGGCAGGAAGCACAGAAGTACGGAAAAGCAAACAAGATTGCCACTTCCGAAGACAAGACATTCTCTTATATCCCGGACTGTTCCGATCTTCCGATCAGCGAAGATGCAGATTATGTATACATCTGTGAGAATAACACGATCTATGGAACAAAATTCAAAAAACTGCCAAATACCAAAGGAAAAGATCTGGTTGCAGATGTTTCCTCCTGTTTCCTGTCTGAACCGGTAGATGTAAGCAAATATGCAATCATCTACGGTGGTGTACAGAAAAATATCGGACCGGCCGGTATGGTTATCGCAATCGTAAGAGATGACCTGATCACAGACGATGTATTGCCGGGAACTCCGACCATGATGAAATATAAGACACATGCTGATGCAAATTCTCTTTATAATACACCAAACTGTTACTGCATCTACATCTGTGGTAAAGTATTCAAATGGCTGAAAAAACAGGGCGGTCTGGAAGCAATGAAAGAGCGCAATGAAAAGAAAGCCAAGATCCTGTATGATTATCTGGATGAAAGTAAACTGTTCAAGGGAACTGTAGAAAAAGCTTCCCGTTCTCTGATGAACGTTCCTTTCGTAACAGGAGACCCGGATCTGGATGCAAAGTTTGTAAAAGAAGCGAAAGAAGCAGGTCTGGAGAATCTGAAAGGACACAGAACTGTCGGTGGTATGCGGGCAAGTATCTACAATGCTATGCCGATTGAAGGTGTGGAAAAATTAGTAGAGTTCATGAAAAAATTTGAGAAGGAGAATCTGTAAGATGTTTCAGTATCAATGTCTGAATCCGATCTCCAAAGTGGGACTGGATGGATTTACAAATGATTACACAAAAACAGAAGAAATAGAAAAAGCCGATGCGATCCTGGTAAGAAGTGCTTCGATGCATGAGATGAAATTACCGGAAAACATTCAGGCAATTGCCCGTGCCGGAGCAGGTGTCAACAACATTCCGTTAAAAGACTGTGCAGAACAAGGTATCGTCGTATTCAACACACCGGGAGCCAACGCAAACGGTGTCAAAGAAATGGTAATCGCCGGTATGCTCCTTGCATCCCGTGATATCGTAGGCGGTGTGGAATGGGTAAAACAGGAAAAAGATAACGAAAATGTTGGAAAACTGGCAGAAAAACAGAAAAAACAGTTTGCCGGCTGCGAGATCAAAGGAAAGAAACTCGGTGTCATCGGTCTGGGAGCCATCGGAGCAATGGTTGCCAACACTGCGATTTATCTTGGTATGGAAGTATACGGATATGATCCATATATTTCTGTAGATACCGCATGGAAGCTTTCCAGAGAGATCAAACATATCGCCAATGTGGAAGATATTTTCAAAGAGTGTGATTACATTACCCTTCATGTGCCGCTTCTTGACAGCACAAAGGGCATGATCAGCAAAGACAGCATCGCAATGATGAAAGACGGTGTGGTTCTGTTAAACTTCTCCAGAGACCTTCTGGTGGATGAAACTGCTCTGATAGACGCGTTGGAAACAGGAAAAGTGAAAAAATATGTCACAGATTTTGCAAACCCCACCGTTGCAGGCGTAAAAAATACACTGGTAACACCACATCTGGGAGCATCCACAGCTGAATCCGAAGACAACTGTGCATGCATGGCAGTCAAAGAACTGAGAGATTATCTGGAAAATGGTAATATCCATAATTCTGTCAACTATCCAAACTGTGATATGGGTATCTGTGGTGTAGCCGGAAGAATCGCCATCAACCATAAAAATGTAGTAAACATGATCAGCCAGTTCGCAACAGTCCTGGGTGGAGCAGGTATGAATATCTCTGATATGACCAACAAGAGCAAAGGAGATTATGCATATACCCTGATCGATCTGGAGACGCCGGCAACACAGGAGATCATCGACAAATTAGACGAGATCGAGGGCGTTCTGAAAGTCAGGATAATAAAATAAATAGAAAATAAAACATGCTGGAGCGTGTCTGAAAAATCATTTCCGCAATCTGCAAGCCCCACTTTGCGGTATATTTTACCCTCATTCGGTTGCCGTAGCCCGCTACGCCGCCCTCATTCGGATAAAATCTCCCACAAACTGGGTCTCGCAGCTCACGAAAAGCCTTTTTCAAACACGCTCTAGCGCAGGAAGAAGAAAGGAGAGTCGTTACATCCGAAAGGGCGAAACGGCTCTCTTTTCGCAAGGAAGATTTGAATTTAAGATTCAGTGTAATATATATTTCGGTTACTTCTTCTTACGATTGTATTTCGAGTATGAAAATGGTATGATAGATTTAATATATGAAAAATTGTAACTGTGAAGGTACTGAACGGTTACGAAATCGCAGGAGGTAGGGGTTTATGTCTGACAAATTATATGAATTGATGGACTGGCCGGAGATCGAGGCAGTTGTATATTCTGAAGAATATGCGCCCAGAGAGATCCTCGGACCACATGTAACCGGTGACGGAGTGCTGGTACAGTGTTTTTTCCCGGGAGCGGACAAAGTAACGGTGAAAACGACAAAAGACGGCAGAGAATATCCGATGAGTAAAGAGGACGATGCAGGATATTTTGCTGTATTACTGAGCGGGAGAAAGATCCCGGAGTATACCTATCTGGTGGAGCAGGAGGGGGAGCAGATCGAATGCTATGATGCATATGCGTTTCCCTGTCAGATCACACTGGAAGAAGAACAGAAGTTTATCAATGGTATCTGCTATGATATTTACGAAAAACTGGGTGCACATCCGATGACTGTCAATGGTGTGGATGGCGTGTATTTTGCAGTCTGGGCACCGAATGCGGCCCGTGTCAGTGTGGTTGGAGATTTTAACCACTGGGATGGCAGAGTATACCAGATGCAGCGCCTTTCGGTATCGGGAATCTATGAGCTGTTTATCCCACAGATTCCGGTAGGGTCTCTGTATAAGTATGAACTAAAATTAAAAGACGGTCTGACTTACCTGAAAGCCGATCCTTATGCAAACCAGGCAGAACTTCGCCCGGCAACTGCTTCGGTGGTGGCAGATCTTACACAGTATGTCTGGAAAGATCAGACATGGATGAAGGAACGAAAAAAGATTCAGACAGAGGATGCCCCGATGTTCGTCTATGAGATGCATCTGGCATCCTGGAAAAAACCGGAAGACGGAAGAGAATTCTATAATTACCGGGAACTTGCACCGATGATCGTGGCTTATGTCAAAGAGATGGGATATACACATGTGGAACTGATGCCGGTGATGGAACATCCGTTTGATGCCTCCTGGGGCTATCAGGTGACCGGCTATTATGCACCGACCAGCCGCTACGGCTCACCGGAAGATTTTATGTATTTTGTGGATACGCTCCATCAGGCGGGTATCGGTGTGATTCTGGACTGGGTACCGGCGCATTTCCCACGGGATACCTTCGGACTTGCCAACTTTGACGGAACCTGTCTGTATGAGCATCTCGATCCGAGACAGGGGTATCATCCACACTGGGGCACACTGATCTATAATTATGGAAGACCACAGGTGAAAAACTTCCTGATTGCCAACGCGCTGTTCTGGACAGAAAAATTCCATGCAGATGGTATCCGCTTTGATGCAGTGGCTTCCATGTTGTATCTGGACTATGGAAAGAACGATGGAGAATGGGTGGCAAATATCTATGGCGGCAATGAAAATCTGGATGCTGTGGAATTGTTAAAACATCTGAATTCTATCTTTAAAAAGAAACATCCGGATGCTCTTCTGATCGCAGAAGAGTCCACAGCATGGCCGAGAGTGACAGGAAGTGTGGACACGGAAGATGGTCTGGGATTTGATTACAAATGGAATATGGGATGGATGAATGATTTCATCGGCTATATGAGTAATGATCCGTATTTTCGTGGTGCACACCATAACGAACTGACATTCAGTATGGTTTATGCTTACAGTGAACGGTTCATGCTGAGCTTATCCCATGACGAGGTGGTACACCAGAAAGGTTCTCTGTTGGAGAAGATGCCTGGAGCCGAGGATAAAAAGTTTGCAAATCTGCGTGCGGCGTATGGCTTTTTTATGACACATCCGGGTAAAAAACTTCTGTTTATGGGACAGGAATATGGTCAGGTACATGAATGGGCAGAAAATAAAGCTCTTGACTGGGAAGACCTGGAAAAACCGGCACACAGACAGATGCAGAACTATACGAAAGCCCTGATTCAGCTTTATAAGACGCATCCGGCACTGTGGAAACTGGACTATGATTCCGATGGATTTGAATGGATCAACTGCGTGGAATGGGAAAAGAGTATGGTGACTTTCCTTCGAAAGTCCCAAAAACAGGAAGACACACTTGTTGTTATCTGTAATTTCTCGGATGTTGCTTATGAGGAGGAACTGGTAGGTGTTCCGTATGCAGGAAAATACAAAGAAATCCTGAACAGTGATGCAAAAGAATACGGTGGAACCGGTGTGGTCAATCCACGTGTAAAGATTGCGAAGAAAGAAGAGACGGATGATCGTCCGTATACGATCAAAGTAAAAGTTGCACCGTTAAGCGTAGCAATTTACAGCTTTACAAAAACAGCAGCAAAGACATCTACCAACAGAACGGCAAAAACAGCGAAAAAGACAGCCGGAAAAGCAGAAAGAAAGATGCTGTCCGCAACCGAGAAAAAAGAAGGACTTCGTAAAGTCATCCAGCAGAAACTGGAGACGGCTGAGAAGAAAGGTGCAGAAGAGAAAGAAAAACGCACAGCAAAAGAAGCAGAAGCTGCGAAGAAGCCAAAAGAGAAAAAGACGGTAACAGCTAAAAAGGAGACTAAGACAGAATGACGAATGCAATAAAGGCGCTGGCTCAGTGGAAGGAGAGTATTCCACAGGACGGACTTCTTGATTTTGTGCTGAAAGTCATCCTGGCGCTGATCGTTTATTTTATCGGAACAAAACTGATCGGATGGCTCTGCAAAAATCTGCGGAAACATCTGGTAAAATTCGGAAGTGATGAAGCGGCAAAAAGCTTTCTTTTATCAGGAATTAAGATTGGGCTGCATCTGATCCTGATCCTGACGATTGCCGGAAATCTTGGCGTGGACAAGACTTCGGTGGCTGCACTTGTAGGTTCTGCCGGCGTGGCGATCAGTTTGGCTTTGCAGGGTGGCTTATCCAACTTTGCAGGCGGACTGATCATCATGTTCCTGCGCCCGTTTTCCGTTGGCGATTACATCATCGAAAATGGGGAAAAGACCGAGGGAACGGTACAGAAGATCGAACTGTACTACACCACGCTGATGACCATCGACAGCCGTCGGATCGTGATCCCCAATTCTGTGCTGACAAACGACAGCATCACGAATGTAACGGCAATGGAAAAAAGAAGACTGGAGATCAAAGTGGGAATTTCCTATGAATCCGACCTGCTTTTGGCAAAACAGATTCTCCGGGAACTGATCGAAAAAGATCCGGAACTTCTGGATCGGGAAGAAACTCAGGTTTTTGTGGATGAACTGGGGGACAGCGCGGTGATCTTAGGGCTTCGTGCCTGGGTAAAAACAGAAGAATTCTGGAATACCAAGTGGCGTATGAATGAACAGATCAAACTTGAATTTGATAAGAGGGGCATTCGGATTCCGTATCCGCAGATGGATGTGCATATGCACCGGTGAAAGGGAAATATAAAGAGTTTACAAAGTGTAAAAAAATATTAAGAGAATTGAAATTGTATTCCTCGACAAATGGTATATAATTATCCAGAAAAAGGATATACTTGCAAAACGCAGACAGAGCGCGGTGTGTATCCAGAAAGGGAGTAAAAGAATAAAGGGGAAGCATGGCACAAAAGAAGGGTAAAAAAAGAAAAAAGAAGAAACAGAAAAAAGTAATCATCAGCGTATATCTTTGTCTGATCCTGTTGCTTGGAGTGGCAGCAGCGTATATATGGAGAAGTAATTATTACAAAATCCATTTTTATAAAGATACGTGGATCAACGGACAGGACTGCAGTGATAAGACAGCTTCGGAAGTAAAGGAGCTTCTGCAGGAAAAAATCAGTGAATATACACTGAACATCACCACGAAAGAAGGGGAAACATATACTGTTACCGGACCACAGTTTCATCTGACGTATGTGGATGACAATGGTGTGGATCAGTTACTGACAGATCAGAAACCACTGGAGTGGATTCTCCATGCGTTCCGGGGAGGTAAGTATGAAGTATCGGCGAATACCACCTACGAAGAAGATGCGGTGGAACCGATTTTAAAAAGCCTTCCGTTTATGAGCGAGGCAAATATGGTACAGCCCCGGGATGCGGCACTACAGGAAACTGCAGATGGGTATAGGATAGCCCCTGAGGTGGAAGGTAATGCGGTGGATGAAGAAAAAGTTATTTCTCTGGTACAGGATGCCATACAAAACGGCACGACAGAACTTTCTCTGGTGGATCAGGACTGTTATCTGAAACCGGCAGTGTATCAGAATGATGAATCTCTGAACGAACAGATGAATACGCTGAATTCGCTGACCGGTGCAAAACTGACTTATACAGTGAAAGGTACCGTATCCACGATTGATCATGAGGTGTTAAAATCCTGGCTTGTACAGGACGAAAACGGCAATTATTCTATTGATGAATCGAAGGAAAAGGCGTTTATTGAGCAACTTGCGGATCAGATTGATACCTATGGAAAATCCAGAAAATTTACAACTCACGACGGTGCACAGATCACACTGGCAACCAACAGATACGGCTGGCAGGTAGACCGGGAAAAATCCCTGGAAAACCTGAAAACGGCACTGGCTGAAGGAAAAGAGCAGGAGATGGAACTTTCTTACAGCCATAAGGCAAAAGGAACAAGTGATAACGATCTTGGCGATGTCTATGTAGAAATCAGCATCGACAGGCAGACAATGTGGTGCTACAAAAACGGACAACTTGTGGTGGAGACTCCGGTGGTTACCGGTGATATATCAAAAGAAGGAAGAGCCACTCCGAAAAACGGGTGCTGGCCAATCTTCTGGAAGACCACAGAATACACCATGAAGGGGCCGAAAGATGCGAACGGGCAACCGGAATATACGGCTTTCGTTCATTACTGGATGCCATTTAACGGTGGCGTCGGTATTCATGATCTGGCGAGTCGTGGTAATAATTTTGGCGGTGATATATATAAAACCAATGGCTCCCACGGATGTATCAATACTCCGCTGGAAGCTGCAAAAACTATCTACGAGACAGTATCGGTAGGAACACCGGTAATTGTATATTAAGCATAAGGAAAAACAGGTTTCTGAACGATAAGGAAAAAAGGATTGGAAACCTGGACAGAAAGTAAGGAGACCGACTATGATTGCACAGGAATATAAAAAAATGTTAGGAGCAAAATCCGTAATCCGTGAGATGTTTACTTACGGAACCGAACGGGCAAAAGAAATCGGAAAAGAGAATGTATTTGACTACAGTCTCGGTAATCCGTCTGTGCCGGTTCCGGAAAAATTTACAAAGAAAATGATCGAACTGCTGGAGACGGAAAGCCCGGTAGCCCTTCATGGATACAGCCCGAGCCTTGGTATCGACAGTGTGCGTGAGGCGGTAGCGGTATCTCTGGAAAAACGTTTCGGTCTGCCATATAAAAAAGAACATATTTTCATGTGCTCCGGTGCGGCAGCAGCTCTGGCACATGCATTCCGTGCAGTAACTGTCCCGGGAGATTCCATCCTTACTTTCGCACCGTTTTTCCCGGAATACAACCCGTATGTCAATCTGACAGGAGCAAAACTGAAAGTTGTTCCGCCGGATCTGAAAGGATTCCAGATTGACTTTGAAAAATTCGAGACCATGCTGACAAACGATGTTACCGCAGTTCTGATCAATACGCCGAATAATCCGTCCGGTATTGTATACACCACCGATACAGTCAGAGAACTGGCGCGGATCATGGAGAAAAAAGCAGCAGAATACGGTCATGAGATATATCTGATCTCAGATGAGCCGTACCGTGAGATTGTTTTTGAGGGTGTGGACGCACCGTTTATCGCGAAGTATTATCCGAATACCATCACCTGTTACTCCTTCAGCAAATCGCTGTCCCTTCCTGGAGAGAGAATCGGTTATGTGGCAGTGTCACCGAGCTGTAATGAGGCGGAAACCATTGTAGATATGTGCGGACAGATTTCCCGTGGTATCGGGCATAACTGCCCGGCATCCCTGATCCAGCTTGCAGTGGCAGATTGTCTGTACGATACCGCAGACCTGTCAGTATATGAGAAAAATGCAAATATTCTTTATGATGCCCTGACCGGTATGGGATTTGAGATCGTACGCCCGGGCGGAACCTTCTACATGTTCCCGAAAGCTCCGGAACCGGATGCGGTTGCATTCTGTAAGAGAGCAATGAAGCAGGATCTGCTGTTAGTGCCGGGTGATACCTTCGGCTGCCCGGGATATTTCCGTATGGCTTACTGCATCGAGACGGAGAAGGTAGAACGTTCTCTGTATGTATTCCGAAAACTGTAAAAGAAATAAGAGAAGATATAGCAAAAGAAAAGGTGGTGGAACAGAGAAGTTCCATCACCTTTTCTTAAAAGTCAGTGACTGTTCAGCAGTTACATAACGAAAAAACGCCCACCACCTGAAAATAAATGGCGAACGTTTCTGAAAAGCTGAAAATGGGACTTGAACCCACGACCCCTTCATTACGAGTGAAGTGCTCTACCAACTGAGCTATTTCAGCCTGTGAATCAACACAAAAGATATTATATATGATTTGTATGGAAAAGGCAAGACTTTTTGTGCATTTTCATGGAACTTTTTGAAAAAACAGGAAAACTTGTTAAAATCAGAAGGGAATGAGAGGATACCGGAACCGGGGTTGGACTTTGAAATATGTGAAAGAGTATGCTATAATGCCAGAGTGAAAAATAAAGAATAAGAAGGATGTCGGAACAGACAGAAATGAGGATAAAAATGAAAACCTTAGTATTGGCAGAAAAACCTTCTGTGGGAAGGGACATTGGCCGGGTGCTTCACTGTACCCCGCAGGGAAACGGTTTTTTGGAAGGAAAGGATTATATCGTTACCTGGGGACTGGGACATCTGGTAACCTTAAAAGACCCGGAAGGATACGATAAAAAATATAAAGAATGGAAGATGGAAGAACTTCCGATTATGCCGAAAAAACTGGAAACGGAAGTGATCCGACAGACGGCAAAACAGTTCCAGACAGTGAAAAAACTGGTACAGCGACAGGATGTCAAAGAAATCGTGATCGCGACGGATGCCGGAAGAGAGGGAGAACTGGTGGCACGTTGGATCTTAAAAGAAGCAAGAAACCAGAAACCGTGCCGGAGACTGTGGGTGTCTTCCGTGACAGACAAGGCGATCCGGGATGGGTTTGCCCATCTGAAAAACAGCAAAGAGTACGACCCCTTATACCGGGCGGCGGTGTCCCGTGCGGAAGCGGACTGGCTGGTCGGAATCAACGCCACCAGAGCACTGACCTGTAAATATAACGCACAGTTATCCTGTGGTCGGGTACAGACTCCTACGCTTGCGATGATCCAAGCGAGAGAAAATGAGATTCGACGGTTTGTACCGGAAAGTTATTATATGATCACAGCAAAAGCAGACGGTATTACTTTTACCTGGAAAGAAGGAAAAACAGGCAGCCTTCGTACCTATCAGAAGGAGCGTGCCCAGGAGATAAAAAAGGAATGTGAGAAGCACAGTCTGATCATCAGAAAGACAGAAAAGAAAGAGAAAAAAGTTTATCCACCGCTGCTTTATGATCTGACCGAACTGCAGAGGGATGCGAACAAACGGTTTGGATTGTCTGCAAAGGAAACTCTGAATATTATGCAGCGTCTCTATGAAAATCATAAAGTACTTACTTATCCAAGAACAGACTCCAGATATCTGACTTCGGATGTCGTCGGAACCTTATCCGAGCGTCTGGATGCCTGTGCGGTCGGTCCGTACCGGAAGATGGCACTGACAGTAAAAGCACAGCACCCGGAGACGAAAAAATGGTCTTTTGTGGACAATAAAAAAGTATCCGATCATCATGCTATCATCCCGACAGAACAGTTTGTGGATCTGACACATATGACAAATGAGGAACGAAAAATCTATGATCTTGTGGTGCGCCGCTTTTTAAGTGCGTTCTGTCCGCCGTGCAGATACGAAGAGACAGTTATTTATGCAGAGAGTGGAAGAGAACAGTTCGTTGCCAGAGGAAAAGTCATGATAGACGAAGGATTCCGTCAGGTACAGGAGATGAACTGTGAGGATGAGGATGAGTCCTCCCGTGATATGAAAGATCAGACCCTTCCGAAAATCAGTCAGGGTATGGAGTTTAAACAGGTGCAGGTGGATATCCGGGAAGGAAAAACCACACCGCCGCCACGATTTACTGAGGCAACACTGCTTTCGGCAATGGAAAATCCGGTAAAATACATGGAAAACAAAGACCGTGAGATGGTAAAAACCATAGGAGAAACCGGAGGGCTGGGAACGGTTGCCACGAGAGCGGATATTATTGAGAAATTGTTTCACACCTTTTTGCTGGAAAAGAAAGGAAATGAGATTCATATTACATCTAAGGCAAAACAGCTTCTGGAGTTAGTGCCGGAGGATCTGAAAAAGCCGGAACTGACTGCAGAGTGGGAGAT